>Ga0302123_10002651_pt1 | contig 12142 bp, 14 predicted proteins | sample CB21_321_MG_FD_203109 | JGI IMG/M metagenome (GOLD analysis project Ga0302123, IMG submission 203109) | Marine microbial communities from Western Arctic Ocean, Canada - CB21_32.1 | ecosystem: Environmental > Aquatic > Marine > Oceanic | place: Canada: Western Arctic Ocean | collected 2017-09-28 | reverse complement strand
CCGCCAACATCAACGAGGCGATCGAGAACATCGGCGCGCGGCGGCTGCAAACGGTCATGGAGAAGCTACTGGAAGACATCAGCTTCCACGCCTCCGACCGTTCGGGATCGACCGTCGCCATTGATCGCGCCTACGTCGAGAAACACGTCAGCGAGCTGGCCAAGGACACGGACCTCACCAAGTTCATTCTTTAGGGCAATTAAGGGGACAGTATTCCGTCCCCTTAATTAAAATAGCCCGTCACCGCTTCTTCTTCACCCTGACATAAAGCGCGCCGGTGCCGCCGTCCTTGGGCTGGGCTTCGCTGATGGCCAAGACCCGGCCCCGGTTGGGCGCTTGGTTGAGCCAGCGTGGGACCATTTGGCGGAGGATGCCGCCGTCCTGGCTGATGCGGCCCTTGCCGGTGATGATGATGGCCGTGCGCACACCGGTGTCATAGGCCTCGGCGAGGAAGTGGTCGAGGCGGCGGTGAGCTTCGGCCTGGGTCAGGCCGTGGAGGTCGAGGCGGGCCTCGACGCCGAGTTTGCCGCGCTTGAGGCGCTCGGCGGTGCGCTTGTCGATGCCGGCGGGGCGGCTCTTGTCCAGGGGCGGCAGAGCGGCAGGCCGCGGCGGTGGCGGCGCGGCCCTGACCGGCGCTGGGCGGGTCTGCGCGAGCTTTGTGATGGGCTTGGCGCCCGGGGTTGCCGACGGCCGGGCCACAGGCGCGCGCTTGCGTTTGCTCTGGAGCGGCTCGACACCGCCGCTCACCGCCTGCCACAGGCGATCGCCGTCGTCAGGTGTCGGCGGTTTCTTCGCCATCGACCAATACGATGTGGAGCCGCTTGGGCCCGTGGGCGCCGAGTTGCAGGGTCTGCTCGATATCGCCTGAGCGCGACGGCCCGGTGACCAGCAGTACCGTGCGCGGCAGGGTTCCGTCGCCCTGGCTCTCGCGCAGGCGGCTCCAGGCGTCGTCGTAGCCGCCGACAAGCTGATCCCGGCGCAGCACCACCACATGGGTCTCGGGCAGGCTGTTCAGGGTCGAGGGATGGCCGGGGCCGGAATTGAGCATCAGGGTGCCGGTCTCGGCGATGCCGGCGAAAGCCCCGGTGACCGACACCGCGTCGCTCTCAACCGCGACGCCGGGTTCGAGTTCGAGCAGCGGCGCCCGGTCCCACGGGATGCCGTCGAGGGACGCGTCCGTGGCGCGGCGCGCCTTGGCCGGCAGGTTATTGGCGCTGAGGTACCTGGTGACCGCCCCCGGCACGTCATCAAGGCTGGCCACCCGATCGACCGTGGTGGCGACGAATTCGGCCCACTCGATGAACTGGGCAACCCGGTCGTCGCCCTCCGACTGGGCCCGGGCCGGCTGAAGACCGGTAGCGTGGCGGGCGAGGCGGGCATCGACCGCTGCCACATCGCGCCCCGGGGCGTCCGCGCCCAGGGATTTGCGGATGGTTCCGAGAATATCTTCGCGGCTGCTCACGACGCACGCCCTTTCGCTTTCCACTGAGCATGGAACGTGCCGCCCTCGGGCGCCGGCAGGTCGCGGCCCTGGGTCCAGCCGCCGGCCAGGGGTAACGAGCGGATAGCCCCACCGCGCCCGAACAGCCGCAAGACGCCGACGGCCAGTCGGCTGGCCATGTGATAGAGCGCAGGGCGCTTGGCCAGCCAGGCCCACAAGCCAAGGCCGGCGCGCTGGCTCGCCGCCGGCAGGCCGGCCTCGAATTCACGCTCGCGCCAGTGGCGCAGCAGCTTGGGCAGGGGAATCCGCATGGGGCAGATTTCCTCGCACTTGCCGCAGAAGGTCGAGGCGTTGGGCAAATGGGCCGAGGCTTCAATGCCGATGAGATGGGGATTGAGGACCGAGCCCATGGGCCCGGAATAGACCCAGCCGTAGGCGTGACCGCCAAGATGGGAATAGATCGGGCAGTGGCTCAGGCAGGCGCCGCAGCGGATGCAACGCAGCATGTCCTGGAACTCGGTGCCGAGCATGGCCGAGCGGCCGTTGTCGAGCAGCACGACGTGAAACGCTTCGGGCCCGTCGAGATCGCCCGGCCGGCGCGGCCCGGTGGCGAAGGTGGTGTATGCCGAGAACTCCTGGCCCGTAGCCGAGCGCGCCAGGATACGCAGGATGGTGGTGGCGTCCTCAAGGGTCGGCACCACTTTCTCCAGGCTGGCGATGACGATGTGGGTCCTGGGCAGGATTTGCGTCAGCTCGGCGTTGCCCTCGTTGGTCACGGTGATCGACGAGCCGGTCTCGGCAACCAGGAAGTTGGCCCCGGTAATGCCGACATCGGCTTCCAGGTATTTGGCGCGCAAAACCTCGCGCGCCTCCGCAAGAAGGGCCGGGGCCTCGTCGTGACGCTTGGTCATGCCGTATTTGGCGTGGTGCTCGACAAACAGGTCAGCTACCTGCTCCTTGGTCTTGTGCACTGCCGGGGCGATGATATGGCTCGGGGTCTCGCCGGCAAGCTGGATGATGTATTCACCGAGATCGGTTTCCACCGGCTCGATGCCGTGGCCCTCGAGGAACGGGTTGAGGTCGATTTCCTCGGCGATCATGGATTTGCTCTTGGTCACGGATCTGGCCTCGGCGTCCTGGCACAGGTCGAGGATCACTGCCCTGGCCTCGGTGGCGTCGCGGCACCAATGGACGTGACCGCCCTGCGCCACCACCTGGGCCTCGAAGCGTTCGAGATAGTGGTCGAGGTTGGCCAGCACATGGTCCTTGATATCGCGGGCCTCGTCGCGCAAATCGTTGAATTCGGGCAGACGGCCGGTGGCTGCCAGGCGCTTCTCGATGAAGCCCGAGCGCATTTTCTCCAGGGCCTTCTGGAGATTGGTGTCGGCCATGGCCTTAGCCGCGTTGGCCGGAAAATCCACCGTGGTGGCGCGATGGGGCATCAGTCGTTGGTCTCGTGATCTTGGCCGATAGCCGGGGTATCCGTCATGCCCGCGAGGACTTCGGCGACGTGGCGCACTTTGACCGCACTACCCTCGCGGGACAGCTTGCCGGCCAGGTTAAGCAGGCAGCCGAGATCACCGGCGAGCAGGGTGTCGGCGCCGGTCGCGGCCACATGGCCGGTCTTTTCCTCGACGATGCGCACCGAAATATCAGGGTACTTGACGCTGAAGGTGCCGCCGAAACCGCAGCACACCTCAGCCCGCGGCAGTTCGGTCAGGGTCAGGCCCTCGACGGTCTCCAGCAGGGCGCGCGGCTGGTCGCGGATACCAAGCTCGCGCAGGCCGGCGCAGGCGTCGTGGTAGGTCACCGTGCCATGGTAGCGGGCCTCGACCTGGGTCACACCGCGCACGTCGTGAAGGAAGGACACCAGTTCCCAACACCGCGAACCGAAGGCGGCGGCCCTGGCGGCCATGGCCGGGTCGTCCTTGAACAGGGCCGGGTAATGGCACCGCAACATGCCGGCACAGGAGCCCGACGGCGCCACCACGTAGTCGTAGCCGTCGAAGGCTTCGATCGTCCGGGCGGCCAGATCCCGCGCCGATGCCTTGTCGCCGGAATTATAGGCCGGCTGGCCGCAGCAGGTCTGGGCCAGGGGCGCCTCGACCCGGCAACCGGCGTCTTCGAGCAGGCGCACGGCGGCGAAACCAACGCTGGGTCGGAACAGATCGGCCAGACAGGTGACGAACAAGCCGACACGCGGGTCCGGAGTTTCGTTGTCAGTGGTCATGGGCCGGAGAATGGTTGAGGCGCTGCGTTATGGCAAGCGCTCGGCCACGGAATTCGGCAACAACAGATAATAGCCGCCCCGGTGTTTCATGTGTCCGGCGACATATTCAGCCTCGGGACCGAAACCCCAGAACACATCGCCGCGCACCGGCCCGCGTATGGCGCCGCCGGTGTCCTGGGCGATAACCAGGCGACGAACCGGGCGATCACCATCGCCGGGCGAAGCGCCGGGGGCCATGATATCGAGCCACAGGGGCACGCCAAGCGGCAGGAACCGGCGGTCGATGGCGAGGCTACGGCCGGGCGTCAGCGCCACGCCCTGGGCGCCCAGGGGTCCGTCGCCCTGGAGCTCATGGAAAAACACATAGGAGCGATTTTGCGCCAACAGGTCGGCGGCCTGGTCCGGGTGGGCAGTGAGCCAGGCGCGGATCGACTGCAGGGAAACGTCGGCACGGGCGATCTCACCGCGCTCGATCAGAACCTTGCCGATACTGGTGTAGGCGTGGCCGTTGGCGCCGGCGTAGCCAACCAGCAGCATGCCGCCATCGGCCAGGGCGACCCGGCCCGAACCCTGGACTTGAAGAAAAAACGCGTCCGCCGGATCATCGACCCAAGCAATAACCGGGGCATCGCCGTCAAGGGCGCCGGCGGCAATCTCGCCCCGGTCGGGCAACGGCGCCACCCTGCCATCGACCACCCGCCCGATGATCTTGCGGCCCTCAAGGTCGTCGGCGAAGCGGCCGAGGTCGACGGTCACCAGACCGCTGGGACGGCCGTGAAGCGGCACGGTGAAGACGCCGCCGGACTGGCGGGCGCCGCGCAGCAGCGGTTCGTAGTAGCCGGTGAACAGGCCCTCGCTGTCGCCCCGGTTGCTGGCCCGGAACGGCGTGAACCAGGCCTCGAAGAATGCCCGCGCCGCGCCGCCATCGACACCGGCGGTAGCCTCACAGGCCGGCCGCCAATCAGCCACCGTGCCGCCCATGGGGCCGACGCTGCGGTCATCGGCCATGGCCGCGAAGGCGCCGCAGGAGCGCCGGAAGGCATGGAGCGCTGAGCCCTGGTCGTCGTCCTGCCAACCATTGAGGGCGGGGTAGCTGCTGCGTGCGAGATCGAGGCGGGGGGCTTGGGGCGGCGTGCTACAGGCGACCAGCAGAATCAGGCCAAGCGCCGCCGTCAGACGAAGCAGCGGGCCCATGGCGTCAATTAGGGCTGCGGGTGGCGGCCAGTTTCCAGTTGGGATTGCGCGACTGGGTGTCACGCTCGAAGGTCCATAGATCGGTCACCGTGACCTCGTGGGCGGCGTCGCCATCGACCACATTGCCGTCGCGATCGTGGGTCACGTTGATCTGCTTGCTGACCACGCGAACCGTGACGAAGGCGGCGCGCCCGTTCGTGCCGGCTTCGATAATGTCGGCCTCGTCGATGGACACCAGCGCCGTATCCAGGGTCTGGTCGGCGTTCTCGCGATCCTTGATGGCGCGGGAGAACGGCCGGTAGACGTCGTCGTCGAGCAGGCTGCGCAGGCGATCGGTGTCGCCGGCGGCAAAGGCATCGACAACAATCTCGAACGCACCCCGCGCCCCTTCCAGGAAACCCTGGCGGGTAAAGCCGGGATCTGCGCTCTTGACCTGTGTGAGGCCGGCGGCGAGCACCGTATCGTCAATGTCCGAGAAATCATCGACGGGCACGTCCGGCCCGGCCTCGGGATCGGCCAGCTGAACCACGTTGTCGTTGGACTCATCAGCCTGCTGGCGAGCCAAGGGGTTGTTCGGCGGCCGCTCGTGACCGGTGCGCCGCCCGAGAACGCTGCGCAAGCGCAGCAGGATGAACCCCGCGACCATGGCGAAGAAAATAATATCGAGAAACTGGAACCCGTCACCCATGGCGTTTACTGGTCACCTTATGGCTTTTGCATCGGCTCGGTGGCGCCACGGGAACATGAGGAGGGCCGGATTGGCACTGGCCTTCCCACGCGAACGTGGTTTATGTAGCAGCTATAACCTAGAGGCCCAACCGACCCGGGTCGAGTCCCGCGCTTGGGGCGGGCGGTGCGTGCCTCTGAATGTACATAGTCTTACCACGGACGCGACGCAACCATGGCTCTGGCAATTTTCCTTGCCCTGATCTCCATGCCGGTGATTGAAATTGCCGTCTTCATCGAAGTCGGCGACCGCATCGGCCTGTGGTCAACCCTCGGTCTGATCTTCGCCACGGCCATCGCCGGGACCGCATTGTTGCGCCGCCAAGGCCTCTCGACCCTGGCCCGGGCGAAGGCCACCATGAACGCCGGCAAGCCGCCGGTACGCGAGATTCTCGACGGCGTCTGCCTGGTCATGGCCGGTTTGCTGTTGCTGACCCCGGGCTTCGTCACCGACGCCATTGGCGCGGTGCTGCTGGTGCCGTTCCTGCGCTGGCCGCTGCAGGTCTGGGTGGTGCGCTGGATGATGGCCCATGGCACGGTGTCAGTGAACGCCGACGGTTCGGTCCACGCCAGCGCCTCGGCCCATTGGTCAACCGGGGGGCCGCCCAAAAAGGACGATGGCGTGATTGATGGCGAGTTTGTCGAAATCGACGAGCCGACCGAACGCATCGGTAAACCCAAAAGCGGCCCCGAAAACGGCAAGGACGAAGATCGATGATCCTATTGCGTCACGCGGAATCCGAGTTCAACGTGGTCTACAACATCAGCGGCGTTGATCCCGGCATCGAGGATCCCAAGCTGACCGAGCGCGGCCACCGCCAGGCGCAAGAGGCGGTGGCGCGGCTGAGCGATTATTCTTTCGATCGTATTCTCACCAGCCCCTACACCCGGACTCTGCAAACCGCCGAAACCGTTGCCAAGGGCCTCGGCCTGCCGATTACAATCGAGCCCGAGGTGCGTGAGCGCGGCGCCTTCGTCTGCGATATCGGCAAGCCGCGCGATGAACTGGCCCAGCTTTGGCCGGCCATCGACTTCAGCCACATTGATGAGTTGTGGTGGAACCAGGAAACCGAAAGCGACGATTCCGTGGTCGTCCGGGCAAAACGCTTTCGCGAGGCCGCTCTGGACTGGCCCGACCACGACCGCACCCTGGTCATCACCCATTGGGGGTTCATTCGTGGCCTGACCGGACTGTCCGTAAAGAACTGTGACGTCATCCCCTTTGATCCAAACAACCCCGGCTGATATTGACCGCCACGGTCAGTCCATGTTAGAGCGTCTTCCGACCTTACGGGGTCATTTGATGGAGGCATATGTGCGTTTTGGGTAGGAGCGGTGTGCAGTCCGATGTGGTACATCGGGCAAGCGCCGCGACGCCCTCCAAAACGCATCGATGCCCCACCGAAGGCCGCGTCCCCTTAAACCGTGGCCGCGTTCCGCACCTTTGCCAATGCATTAGCATCGCCATGCGGCGCGCGCCTAACCACGGATTAAGAGGACGCGTTCAAATGACCCCGTAAGGTCGGAAGACACTCAAGCCACAGCGCGAGCCGCAATGAGGAGCCCCTAACATGGCCATCGATACCGCGCCCGCCGGCCGACCTGCCGCGCGCATTGAGAACGTTACCCAATACATCAAGGACATGTCGTTCGAGAGTCCCCGGTCACCCGCCAGTATTCTCCAGGGCACCGAGGAACCTCACGGCGAACTCAAGGTCCAGGTCAAGGTCCGCAAGATGGGCGGCGACAACTACGAGGTCATCCTCCAGTTCCAGGTCGAGTCAACCAAGGAGGGCGAGGTCGCCTTTCTTATCGAGCTTCACTATGCGGGAGTGTTCACGGTTACCGGCTTCCCCGAGGCCGAACTGGAACCGGCCCTGATGATCGAGTGCCCGCGCATTCTCTATCCCTTCGCCCGGCGGGTGATCGCCGACGTGGTACGCGATGGCGGCTTTCCCCAGCTCATGCTCGGGCCCATCGACTTCGTTCATCTCTACAAGATGTTCGGGCCCCAGAACCAGACCGACGAGGCGAAAGAAGCGGAAGCCACCGACGCCTGATCGCGCGGCGAGATTAGCGCCGCCAGAGCGGGTCTTTCAGATCATCGACAAAGGCGGCGTGGGCCGCTACTTCGTCATCGCTTGGCGCGTGGAGCCGGGGTTCGCGGGATTTGGCGCCGGCCTCGTAAACGGGCGTAGCAGCAGGCGTCGCCGAACTCTCGACCGTGCTGGCGGCCAGGCTCAAGCCCGGCTGACGGCCGCCGATTAGCGCGAGGTAGACCTCGGCCAGTAGGCCGGCGTCGAGCAGGGCGCCGTGATGGGTGCGGGCCGAAGCATCGACGGCAAAACGTCGACACAGGGCATCCAGGCTGGCCGGGGCGCCGGGGAACTTGCGCCGCGCCATGGCCACGGTGTCGATGGCCTGGGATAGGGGAATGGCCGGCCGCTTGAGCCGTCCGAGTTCGGCGTTGATGAACCCCATATCGAAGCTGGCGTTGTGGGCCACCAGTGTGTCGTCGCCGACGAAATCAAGAAAGCCATCAACGATGTCGGCGAATAGCGGCTTGTCCGAGAGGAACGTCTCCGACAGGCCGTGAACCCCGAATGCGCCTGACGGCATGTCCCGTTGCGGGTTGATATAAACCTGGTATTCGGTGCCCGTGGGGATGTGGTTGAGCAGTTCGATACAGCCGATCTCGACAACCCGATCACCGTTAAGGGCATCAAAGCCGGTGGTTTCGGTATCGATGACAATTTCTCGCATGAGGCTGGTTCTTCCTACATCCGCGCCGGGCACGGCCAGTGACGGCCTTCAAGGCCTTCGAGCATTGTGATCATGCGGTGAACATCGCGCAAGCTCGTCCGCTTGCCCAGGCCGGTGCGGATGATAAAATCGGCGCGCCGCACCTTTTCCCGGTCGGACATCTGGCGGGCCCGGATAGCCGCCAGGCGGTTCCGGGTCATGCCGGGCCGGTGCAACACCCGCTGGGCCTGGACGAAGGGCGGCGCCACCACCACGGCCACGGCGTCACAGCGACGCTCGCCGCCGGTCTCGAACAACAGCGGCACGTCGCGCACCACAAGCGGGCAGTGGCGCGCCGCCGCGAGCCGCAGAAATCGCTGTTCCATGGCGCCGACACCGGGGTGGATAATGGCCTCGAGACGATTGGTGGCATCATCGTCGCCGAATACCCGCTGGCCAAGGACAGCGCGGTCAACCCGGCCCGCCACCGTGGTGCCGGGAAACGCCGCCTCGACAGCGGCCACCGCCGCGCCGCCGGGGCCAATCAGTTGGTGAACCGCGGTGTCGGCATCGAAGACCGCCGCGCCCAGACGTTTCAGCACCGCAGCGGCGGTACTTTTACCCATGCCGATGGATCCGGTGAGGCCGAGAATAATCACGGGTTTGATCCGAGCACATGGGCGCGCAACGCAGGTGTGACCTCGGGCGTCCTGCCGAACCATGCTTCGAAGCCGGGCCGGGCCTGATGCAACAACATGCCAAGACCATCAACCACCGGATTGCCGCGCCGGGCCGCCGCTGCCAGCAACGGCGTTTCCAGCGGGGCGTAGACGATATCGTTGACCACTGCTTCAGTCGGCAAGGACGCAAGATCAAGGTCGAGAGGGTCCTGGCCGACCATGCCCAGGATCGTGGTGTTGACTACCAGAGCGGCGCCCGCAAGGGCCGCGCCGCGGTCGTCCCATGACCACGGCGACAGCGGCCCGGTCAAGTCCTCGGCCAGGGCCTCGGCCCGCGCCAGGGTGCGGTTGACGATACGGATTTCCGGCGCCCCGGCCATGGCCAGAGCATGGCAGATTGCCCGCGCGGCGCCGCCGGCGCCGAGCACTACCGCCGGTCCTGTATCAGCGCTCCAGCCGGCCGCGTCCTGGCGAAGATTTTCAAGAAAACCGAAGCCATCCGTATTGTCGCCCGCAAGGTTGCCGTCAGCGCCGACCACCACCGTATTGACCGCGCCAATGGCGCGGGCGGTCGGGTTCAGGCTGGTCACGACCTCAAGAGCGGCTTCCTTGTGGGGCACGGTGAGATTGACCCCGGCGAAACCCCGGTCCCGGAGCGAGCCAAGCTGTTCGGAGAGGTCATCGGGCGTAACCGCCAACGCTTCGTAGGTGCCATCAATGCCATAGCGCGCCAGCCAATAGCCATGCAGGCGCGGCGAGCATGAATGACTGATGGGCCAGCCCATGACCCCGGCCTTGATGGTCGACGCATTCATTCGACAATAACCCCATGGCCGCGCAGGACGTCGAGCAGGGGCAACAGGGGCATCCCCAGGACCGTGAAGTAGTCGCCCTCGACGGCACTGAACAGTTGGGCGCCGAGACCTTCAAGCTGGTAGGCCCCGACACAAGACAACACCGCGTCGCCGGTGGCGGCGAGATGGCCATGGAGAAAATCATCAGAGAACGACCGCATGGTAAGCACCGCCAAATCAGCATGTGTCCACAGGGTAACCCCATCGCGCACCAGACAGACACCGCTGAATTGACGATGGTCGCGGCCGCGCAAAGCCATCAGGTGGACGCGGGCCTCGGCCATGTCGGATGGTTTGTCGAACCACGTCCCGTCGCAATCAAGGATCTGATCGGCGCCGATCACCAGAGCGCCCGGGTGACGGGCCGCAACCTCGGTCGCCTTGAGTTCGGCCAGGGCGATCGCCGCTGTCGCGGTGTCGGCGTTATTGCGCTGGAGGGCGTCACGGACCGCCGCTTCATCCACGTCGGCGCTATCGGCAACAAAGGCAACCCCGGCACCGCGTAGCATGGCCGCCCGCGCGGCGCTTTTCGAAGCCAGCACGACAGCCGGCGCCGGGTTAGTCGTCACCGCCGCCGATCCGGGTTGAGACGACGACTTCGCCGCCGTAACGGTTGGCTAGTTGCTGCATAATCTCCGCCGCCACCTCCTCAATGGAACGGCGGGTGACATCGATTACGGGCCAGCCATACTTGGCGTATAGCCGGCGGGCGGAGAGCACTTCCTCGCGAACCTGTTCATGATCGACATAATCCGTCTCCTGATCGTGGTTCATCATGCGCAGACGGTTACGGCGGACCTCCACCAGCCGCTCGGGTGTGGTGGTCAGGCCGACGACCATGGGCGATTCAAGCGCTTCCACTTCGGGCGGCACCATGACACCGGGCACGAAGGGTACATTGGCTGCCTTGATTCCCCGGTTTGCCAGATAGAAACAGGTTGGCGTTTTCGAGGTTCGCGAGACCCCGACCAACACCACGTCGGCCTTTTCAAGACTGCTCAGCGCCTGGCCGTCGTCATGGGCCAGGACAAAATGCATGGCGTCGATACGGTCGAAATATTCGGCGTCCAGCGTATGCTGCAGACCGGGCTGGCCATGGGATTCGACGCCCAGGTACGACGTCAGGGCATTGATCACCGGCTCGAGCACCGGGACGGTCGGCACCCCAAGACGATGGCAGCCGTCTTCAAGATGCTCCCGCAGTTCGCGGTCAACCAGGGTGAAAAGCACGATGCCGGGGTTAGCATCAACGGCGGCGATTATATTATCGATCTGGCGTTTGCCGCGAACCAGAGACCAGAAATGTTCGACCACCTCGACACCCTCGAACTGGGATAGAGCCGCTCTGGCAAGACTATTGATGGTTTCGCCGGTGGCGTCAGATACAAGGTGAAGATGGAAGCTTTTTATGGTCATGATCACTGGGCACTAAACGTTAATTCCGGGGATAACCGGGGGGTTTTAGACAAGGCGCTAATTCAGTCCCCGCAAGGCCGTAATCATCCTCTCTGTCACGCACAGACCGCCAACCATCACAGCATTACGGGGAATACATGGATGACTTGGTACGGACCCGCATCCGTCCCCGCTTTTCACACAAACTCGAAACTGCTCCGGATAGCCCAGGGACTTGGTCAACATCATTTGTGCACGGGTTATACACGGACATGACGGGATCGCGGTCGATTCCTCCAACCCGTGGGATATCTATCGGGTCAACCAATAATCCCCGTTATCCACAGGCATCCACTTACTACAATTATCTATAAAATTCTAATTTATAATGGTATTTGAAGGGTCTTAAACTCTAACTCCATTGGATTTTCCCAGTGTCTTTCAGGTCAAGCAATAAACCATTGGTCCGTGCCTTAGGCGGTGAGGTTCAACCGACGCCACCGATCTGGCTCATGCGCCAGGCGGGGCGGTATCTGCCTGAGTATCAGAAAATTCGGCGCGAAGCCGGATCGTTTCTCGATCTTTGCTACAATCCCGAGCTGGCGGCCGAGGTGACGCTGCAACCGGTAAAGCAGTTCGGCATGGATGGCGCCATTCTGTTTTCAGATATTCTGGTGGTGCCTGATGCTTTGGGCGCCGAGGTGTCATTCGTCGAGGGAGAAGGGCCGAAGCTGACACCGATTCGGGATCGGAATGGCCTATCGGCGCTGAATCGTAATGGTGTTGGCGCTTATCTTGCCCCGGTCTATGAAACTGTTGAACGGGTTGTCCAGGGCTTGCCTGAAGAAGCGGCAATGATCGGATTCGCCGGCGCGCCCTG
>Ga0302123_10002650_pt1 | contig 12142 bp, 9 predicted proteins | sample CB21_321_MG_FD_203109 | JGI IMG/M metagenome (GOLD analysis project Ga0302123, IMG submission 203109) | Marine microbial communities from Western Arctic Ocean, Canada - CB21_32.1 | ecosystem: Environmental > Aquatic > Marine > Oceanic | place: Canada: Western Arctic Ocean | collected 2017-09-28 | reverse complement strand
GTGCGTGCCGGAACGAGCCGGTGTCGGTCAGAATCGCAACGTAGACGTGTGTCGCGAGCGCCGGCGTGAGGCGCGCGCCTATTGCCTCGATCAATTCGAAGACCATCTCCGCGCAGGCGCACGCCGAGACGTCGTGCCAGTTGATGTCGCCGTACATCACGTTTCCCGCGTGGTGATCGATGTTGATGAGCACGCGCCCCTCGAGTCCGGCGACGCCCGCTCGGCTCAGGTCGCTGCACTCGAGTACCACGACGGCGTCAAATGGATCCTGCACCGCCGCGGCAATTTCGATCGTGGCCACCCCAGCCAGGAATGCGTAGTGCGCCGGCGCCGGGTCGCGATTGATGATTCGTACCTGCTTGCCCAGCTGTTGAAGAGCGCCGGCCAGCGCCAGCTGTGAACCGAGTGAATCGCCATCCGGGCGTGCGTGTGAGGTGAGCAGGAAGTTGTGACCCTGCAGCAGCGTGTCTCGAATGCGGGACAGGTCAGTGTGTGGCGGGGTCATCGGAGATATCAGGTGGTGTCGACGGAGCGTCGACGCGCAGTTCTTCGAGAATCTGCGCGATCCGGGACTCGGATTCGATCGATTCGTCGTAGACGAAGGTCAGCTCCGGCACGCGCCTGACCCGAATCCGGCGCCCCAACTGGCTACGGAGGAACGGGGCTGCGCGCCGCAGGCCACGGGCAGTCTCGCGGCGGGGTGCTGCGTCGCCGAGCGTTGTGTAGAAAACACGGGCATGCTGCAGGTCCCGGCTCATGCGGACATGGGTCACCGTGACGAGCCGGACCGCCGGGTCGCGGGTTGACCGTTGCAGCAGCGCGCACAGCTCCGCGCGCACCTGGTCGCCAAGTCGCTCGTGACGTGAATGCATGACGTTCTAGACCTAGACGGGGCTACGCCCGAACCTCACGCGGACGCTTGGCTGGCCCCCAACGCCCCACGCCGCGCCCTGGCAGGCGTTTTCCGACCCGAAACCAGACGCCTGAATTCCGACTGACTACCTCAGCCACTCGACCTCGCTCCGCAAGAGCAGACCTGGCTCCACACGCTCAATTTCGGACACGACGGCTTCGAGCGTGTGTTCCGCGATCTCCTGGTCGACGCCGATCGTCACAGCACCCAGACCAGCGCGTTGCCGTAGATCGTGGTGCGCGACCTCGGCGACCGCGACGTTGAACCGGCCCACTCGCTCCTTCAGCCTCCGGAGCACAGCGCGCTTATCCTTCAGGGAGCGGGCGCTGGCGATATGCAGTTCGATGGAGAGGAGCCCGACAATCATCTTCACACGGGGCTATGCCCCGAACCCCACGCCGCGCCCGCGCATTGTCTCGTGGCCAAGCATGTGACCGACCCGCGCAATGTCGCCAGCCGGGACGCCCAGTCCTGGAAATTGCGGGACGGACTTCTGACTCGGGGACACTAGACGGTCGCCGCGATGTGCTCGATCGTGAATACCTCGATGACGTCGCCCACCTTGATGTCGGCGTACCGCTCGAAGGCGATTCCGCACTCGAGGCCGTGCTTGACCTCAGTCGCGTCGTCCTTGAACCGACGGAGCGACCCGAGGCGGCCCTCGTGAATGACCACGTTGTCCCGGAGGAGGCGGGCCTGGGTGTCGCCTGTGCGGGTAATTTTGCCCTCCTGGACCATGGAGCCTGCCGCCGCGCCGAACTTCGGCACCTTGAACACCTCCCGCACCACTGCCGCGCCGATTTTGACTTCCTTGACTGTCGGGTCGAGCAGGCCAGCCATCGCCTTTTTGACCTCATCGGTGATGTCGTAAATCACGCGGTGGAGACGGATGTCGATCTGTTCCCGAAGAGCCATTGCCGCGGCGTTTCGGTCAGGTCGGACGTTGAATCCGATGATAATGGCGTTGGACGCGGCTGCGAAGACGACGTCCCCTTCGGTGATGGCGCCCGCACCGCTGCTGATCAGGCGCACCTTCACACGATCGTCTCCCAGCTTGCCCAACGCGTCGGCCAGTACCTCGGCAGACCCCTGCACGTCCGCCTTGACGATGATCGGCAGCTCCTTGGTGCCGCCTTCGGCGATCTGCTGCTGGAGCGATTCGAGCGTCAGGCGGCTGCCCTTCGTACCGAGCGTCTTCGCTCTGGCTTGATTCTGGCGAATCATCGCGATCTGGCGCGCTTTGGCCGCGTCCATGACGACTTGGAAGCCGTCGCCAGGCTGAGGCAGTCCGGTTAGGCCTAGTATCTCGATCGGGCTCGAAGGGCCGGCCTCCTTCTGCGGGTCGCCCCTATCGTCAATGAGGGCGCGCACCTTGCCGACGATCGGCCCGGCAATGAAGTTGTCGCCGATTCGCACTGTGCCGTCGCTGACGAGCACCGTCGCCACTGGACCGCGTCCGCGGTCCATCTTCGCTTCGAGGACCGTGCCGCTTGCGCTGCGTGTGGGGTTGGCCTTGAGCTCGCCCATCTCGGTGACCAGCAAGAGCATCTCGAGCAGTGAGTCGAGATTCTGCTGTTCCTTGGCCGATACTTCGACCGTGACGGTCTGACCTCCCCATTTCTCGGGCGTCAACCCGAGCTCAGATAGCTCGGTCTTGACGCGTTCGGGATTCGCGTTGGCCTTGTCGATCTTGTTGATCGCGACGACCAGCGGCACCTTCGCCGCACGGGCGTGTTCGATGGCCTCCTTGGTCTGGGGCATCACGCCATCGTCGGCGGCGACGACCAGGATGACGACGTCGGTGACACGCGCGCCCCGTGCGCGCATTAAGGTGAACGCCTCGTGACCTGGGGTGTCCAGAAATACGATACGACGGTCGTTGATCTCCACCGTGTAGGCGCCGATGTGCTGGGTGATGCCACCAGATTCGCGCTCGGCGACACGCGCTTTACGGATTGCATCGAGCAACGTCGTTTTGCCGTGGTCGACGTGACCCATCACGGTGACAATGGGTGCCCGTTGGACCAGATTCCCGTCCTGGGCGCTTGCCGACTCGACCGCGACCATTTCTTCTTCGTACGAGCGCATCTCAATGTCGGCACCGAACTCCCGGGCGACCATGGTCGCCGTCTCGTTGTCCAGCGTCGTGTTGATGGTGAGCATCATCCGGCGCTCGATCAGCTTCTTCAAGACGTCCTTGGCGCGGAGTTCAAGCTTTTCGGCTAGGTCCTTGACGGTCATCCCCTCGGCAAGCGAGATCGTGCGGGTGATCGCCGGTGGCGGCGCTTGGCTCTGCGGCATCATGGGACGCGCCGGGCGACGTTTCCGTGCGCCGAACCGGCGCGGTGGCGGGCGAAATGACGGCCGGTAACCGACGGCGGGCCTCCCCAGAGGCCTGAAGGGTTGTGCCGGGAGTGGGCGCGCTCCTCCGGGTGGCGTGCTCGGTCGCGTCGGCGCCGCACCGATTGGACGGGAGCCTGGTCGTGGCCGTGTCGGGGGCCGGGCCCCGGGCGGCGTGGCCGCAAGTCGGGCGGCCGCGGGCGTGGCCGGCAGTTTCGCCGATGCCGCTGGCAACGGTGATGGTGGCGGCTTATCCTCGACACGCAACGTCAGCATCGACGGGACGATCCGGCCGGTCGATGTAACTACCTTCGCCGCGGCCGGCGGCGGTGCTTCGACGGGATCGGCCGGTACCGGTACGTTCGGTGTCGTCTCGGCCGCGGGTGGCGACTCGGTCTCGTTGGCGGCTTCTTCTGCCTCTTCGATGGCGACCGGCGAGGCGACCTTCGGCGCCTTGATGAGGCGGGGTGCACCCAGCAGGCGCGGCCGGGGCGCCGGCTCTGGCGTCTTCGCGCCCTTGCGACCCCGGCTTACAGACCTCGACTTCGCCGAGAACAGTGGTCCGGTTGGCAGACTCAGGTTGCGGTCGCGCGCGGTGCGCTCGGCGAACTGCCTGGCGACGATCTCTTCGATCGTGCTGGAGGCGCTCTTAGCCTCGATGCCATGCTCACGTTTGAGTAGATCGATGACTTCCTGGCTCGGGATTCCGAGCACTTCAGCGACCTTGTAGATCCGGATCGTGGCCACGCGTGTCCTCTGATATTCTCGGTGCGTCCCTGGTGGTCCCGTTCAGGGCTCGCGAGATAGCCTGGCATTTGGCCCAGGCTTCATTCCCCAAAGGTCGCCGCTGGGCCTCTCGCTCAGCGGAGTCGCCTACTGCCCGTGAGGGCCCTCTTCGCGCTTCGTCCGGGCTGGGTGCGCAACGTGTCCGACCTCGCGTCCCTGGTGCAGACGACGCTTCACTACGATAACGGCCCTCATTCACTCGTCGCCTGGCGCGCGTTCGTCAGTTGTCACTCGTCATTCGGCGCGTCCTCTGGCGTGTTCCCGCTCTCGTCGGTCGGTTCCGCTGCCGCTTCGCTGTCACCCATTGTGTCCGCGGTCTGGTCCGACGCGTCCGCCGCTTGGGCCACCCCTTCCTCGTCGCCGGGAGGCGTCGCGGCCGGTTCGGCGTCGCCCGCGTCTGGCTCTGGGGCCGGTGTGACGGCCGCCGTCAACGGCTCGATCCCCTCCTGCTGCGCGGCCTCGGTCGTGCCGGTCCCCACGGCGCCTCCGGCGGCCAGCGTTGCCGCTTCAGCGTCCTGCCGGAGCGCCTCCGCCGCGCCCTCAGAAATGCCCAACACCTCGCTGAGCTCGGTCGCGCTCGCCGAAATCATCCGCTCCACCGTCTCGATACCGGCGGCGTTCAGTTTTTCAACCATCGCCTCGTCGAGCCCTTGCACCGACAACGGCGCGGGTTCGGTCCCGAGTTCGTCGAATACGGCCTCGACTTCCCGCCGTTTCTCTTCTTCGCTCTTGATGTCGATCTTCCAGCCGGTCAGCTTGGCTGCCAGGCGGACATTTTGGCCCTTCTTGCCGATGGCCAGCGAGAGCTGGCGGTCTTCGACGACCACCTCGACTACTCGTTCAGCCTCGTCCACCACGGACACCCGTTGCACGCGTGCCGGACTGATCGCGTTGGTCACGAAGGTCACGACATCATCCGACCACGCGACGATGTCGATCTTCTCGCCCCGCAGCTCGCGAATGATCGCCTGCACGCGAGTGCCCTTCATGCCGACACAGGCGCCGACCGGGTCCACGTCACGCTCTAGCGACGCCACCGCGACCTTGGCCCGATCACCTGCCTCGCGGACCGCACCTCGAATGACGACGGTGCCGTCATAGATTTCCGGCACCTCCTGCTCGAATAGCTTGATTAGCAGCACCGGGTCGGTGCGCGACAGAATGATCTGCGGGCCCTTGGTGTTCTTGTTGACGTCCTTGATCACAGCCCGCACGCGGTCGCTGTTCGTGTAATTCTCAGCCCGTGACTGCTCGCGCCGTGGCAACTGTGCCTCGACGCGGCCGACCTCAACGATGATGTCGCCGCTCTCGAAGCGTTTGACCAATCCGTTGATGACTTCACCTACGCGCTGGCTATACTCGGCGAAAATATTTTCGCGCTCGGCCTCGCGCACCTTCTGGAAGATGACCTGTTTGGCCGTCTGGGCGGCGATGCGCCCCAGCACGTCGGTCGGTTTGGGGAACTCGATCTCCATTCCCGGCTCGGCCTCGCCGCCATAGAGTTCCTGCGCTTCGGCCAGCGCGATCTCCGTCACCGGGTCAGTGACCGCCTCGACAATCTGACGCACGGAAAAAAGCTCGACTTGACCCGTTTCGGCATTGAACTTGGTCCGCAGGTTTTCGTCGGACTTGTAGTACTTCCGCGACGCTGTCAACACGGCATCCTCGATGGCCGTAATGATGACGTCGGACTCGATGCCCTTTTCCCTGGCCAGCGCTTCGATCGTTTGCTGCAACGCGTTGTTCATAGCAGTTCCTCACGACGGCGAGTGCACCCGCGACTCGTGGTGAGAGTCCGGCTGCATTCGACCGGCGTTGCATCCCAGCTGCCTGCGCTAGCCGCCGCCCGGTGCGTTTGTGTACGGGCTATGGCCAGGTCTCGCCGAAGCTTTGGCGAAGGCGAATTGCTCCTTGGTCGCATATTGCCGCTGTCTTTCGTCGCGCCGTGCACGGGCCCGACGTGTCTTCTGTCGTGACGGGTCTGGGTGCGACGCTGCACTTTTACCATGCGCTGTTACAACTCGACCTCAAGCCGTGCGCGTGCGACCGCCTTCTCCGAGACCCGGCGTGTCGTTTTTCCGTCCGCGATGACGATCGTCTGGCCGTCTACCGCAGTGATTCGACCAGATACGAATCGCTGACCGTCGACTGGCTCGGACGTGACGATCTTGACCCGTCGTCCAACGAAACGCGCGAAGTCAGCCAGATGACGCAACGGCCGGTCTAGCCCGGGCGACGACACCTCCAACGTGTAGGTGTGGTCGAAGGTGACCTCCGCGTCGAGCACCGCACTTACGTCCCCGCTCACCGTCGCGCAGTCGGCCACCGTCACGTCCTCGCCCTGCCCGCCTGGCTTCGGTGGCGCCATCGGTGCCGGCCGGTCGATAAAAATCCGTAAGACCCAGCCTATGGACTCGCGGCGGAACTGCACATCGAACAATTCGAGCCCGTGGCTGCACGTCACCCGCTCGGCGATCGACCGCACTGTGCCGAGCAGTGCGGCTCGCGACTCGGTCACTCGATTGACCCGTTCGCAACGACGCTGGCATTCGGCCGGCGATGCATCCCGTCTGGCGGCGGTGCGCCTTCCTCAAGTGTTGCCCGATACGTTCGGTCGTTGCGCCTTGCCAGCTGAGCGCCTCACTGCTTCAGTGTGGCTGCGGACGGGACCTCTCAAGTTGCGCCCCAAAAACAAAGAGCGGGCCAAATCGCCCACTCTTCGTTCATCACCGCGAGGGTAACCCAACAACTATAGCACGTCAGCCTCGTCGCCCGATACGGGCTGCTACGCATACCCTGAGGCCGGCCGACGCGGTGTGCGAAGACGGGCGCGGCACATGACGAGCGTCCGCCGGCAGCCGGTCAAGGGCTCAATCGGTAGAGCATGCGAGGGTATGGAATGGTTTCCCTGACGTGCTCCACGCCACAGATCCAGGCCACCACCCGTTCGATACCCATCCCAAAGCCGGCATGCGGCACACTGCCGTAGCGGCGCAGGTCGAGATACCACTCGAACGCTTCCCGGGGCAGACCGTGCTCGGTGATCCGCCGGAGGAGTAGGTCCAGGTCGTCGAGTCGCTGTCCTCCGCCGACGATTTCGCCATAACCCTCCGGCGCCAGGATGTCCACCGATAGCGAGAGTTTCGGGCGCTCCGGGTCCGGTTGCATGTAGAACGCCTTGGTCGCCACAGGGTACCGGTGCACGGCGACCGGCCGGTCAAACTGTTCTGCGAGCAGCGTTTCATCAGGGCCGCCAAAGTCATCGCCGTAATCGATGGTGCGGCCGTGGTCCTGGAGAACACCGACCGCCTCGTCGTAGGTGATGCGTGGAAACGGCACGCGAACGGCCTCGAGCGGTCCCCGGTCGCGTTCGAGCGTCTCGAGTTCACGACCTCGGGTCTCGAGCGTTCGTGACACGACGGCCATGATCATGGCCTCGGCTAGATCGATCGCGTCGTCGAGCGTTGCGTAGGCCATCTCCGGTTCGACCATCCAGAATTCAGTCAAGTGACGGCGGGTCTTGGATTTCTCGGCTCGAAAAGTTGGACCGAAGGAGTACACGCGACCGAGGCTCATAGCGTTGGCTTCGTTGTACAGCTGACCGCTCTGCGTCAGGAACGCGGTGGCGTGGTCGTAGTAGGGGACTGGAAATAGTGTCGAGGTGCCCTCGCACGCGGCCGGAGTGAAAATTGGCGTGTCTGCCAGGATGAACCCCTGGGTGTTGAGAAAGTCCCGGACCGCGTTAATGATCGTGTGACGGATACGCAGGATCGCGTGCTGCCGCTCTGATCGGATCCACAGGTGTCGCCGATCCAGCAGAAAGTCGACACCATGTTCTTTCGGCGTGATCGGATAGTCGCGACTCTGTCCGACCACGCGCATCCTGATCACATCGAGTTCAAAGCCGCCGGGCGCGCGCGCGTCGGCCCGCACCTTGCCCGCGACCACTACGGCGGTCTCCTGACCCAGGTGTCCCGCCTGCAGGAACAGTTCCTCCCCGACCGCCGCTTTCGACATGACCGCCTGCATGAACCCGGTGCCGTCCCGCACCGTGAGGAAGTGAATCTTGCCGCTCGACCGACGGTTGTGCAACCAGCCCCGCAGCGTCACGGAGCGGCCTTCGTGCTGCGCGATCTCTTCGATATGGACCATGACCTTAGTGTCCCCTGTCAGGCGCTCGCGGACAACTGTGCCGGCATCCTACTCTCTGCCGTGTCCGGCCCCCGGCACAACGGCGGAGCATGCCAGCAGAAGTCAATCGCGGTACAACCCGCCTTCGCCAAGGCTTCGGCGAGACGCAGCAGCTTCACCACGAGCTTCTAGGATACGAGCGCAGGGAGATAGGGCGAGAGCAACTCGAGGAGCCGTCCAAATCGGGGGTAGGCGTGCAGCGTCCGGCGCAGATAGGTAATTGTGCGCGGGACGTAAGCGGCGAAGCTTGGTCGACCCGTGACGGCAATCTGGTGCCCGAACGTCCCGAGCGCCTTCAGATGACGTTGCACCGACATCAGGTCGAAGCGGCGCCCGAAATCAGCGGTGTGCTCGCGTGGCACCGCATCCAAAAAGTGCTCCATCGTCGCCGCCACAAGGTCAGGTGACAGGTCGACGTAGCAGTCGCGGAGCAGCGAGACGAGGTCGTAGGTGGCGGGCCCCATTCGCGCGTCCTGGAAGTCGATCACGACCAACCGGTTCCGGTGCACCATCAGGTTGCGGCTGTGGAAGTCTCGGTGGCACAGGACCCGTGGCTCGGCGGCCAGCTCTTCAGCGATCGCCGAGAGCTCTTCTCGAAGTGCCTCGGCTACCGCTGGGGTGAGCGCGGCGTGTCGATACGCGAGCAGAAACTCCGACTGGAAGAATGCCAGCTCCCAGGTTAGCTTGGCGATGTCGAATGCCTGGGTAAAGGGGAGCAAGCCTTCACCTCGTAGTCCGGCGCCGTTACGTTGCATCCTGACGATCAGATCGACAGCCTCGCGATACAGGCGGGGTGGGTCACCTGAGGGGACGGTCAGATAGTCCTGCAGCGTCTGATCACCGAGGTCCTCGAGTGCCAGGATGCCCAGGTCTCCAGCTTGTCCGATGACTGCCGGCACTGGTATGGCCAGTCGCGCGAACAACGCGCCAACAGCGATCGCCGGGAGTGTGTCGGCGGTAAACGGTTCGGGATGGACGGCGACGACCATGGACGGACCTTCGCGTGGCGTGAGCCGCACGTAGCAGCGATTCGACGCATCCCCGTGGAGTCGGGCCACGCGGGTCGCGAGGGGGTCCATGCCCTGGCGACGCAGATACTTGGCCACGCGACGGTCGATCGTCTGGTCTTCGACGGGTCCGCTGCCCCAGGGGCTCGCGTCAGTCATGCCGTCGTTACTCTTCAGGCTTCGGGCTTCGGGCTCTCACAGGCCTAGTAGCCCGTGGTGATGGCCCTACTGCATCCACCGGGCGCTGAAGCCAGCCTGCCGGCTGCCCGTATTTTCCCTCGGTGCGCCGTTTACTGGCCAAGCCCTGTGTCGAGTACGACGCGTTTCGGTGCCACGCGGGGTTTCGCCACTGGCTGTCGTGACCACTCAAATCGGCACGACAAGCAGATCCCCGGTTCGGGTTGCCCCGGGCAGCGCCGTCGCCTCCTCCGGTGGTCGCGGCAATTGGACGACCGCCTGCCGGTTGAGCCTGGTCCCGTCGACCAGGCGGACGCCGTCGGCGAGGATGCAGTCGGTTACCACGCACCCGGCCCCGACGGTCACATCGTTCCAGAGCACCGACCGCTCAAGGCGGGCGGACGGGTGCACGACGTTGCGGAGACCGCATGGCACGGTCGAACGTGTCTGGTCGTCGGCCACCGCGCGTGTGGTTTCCAGGTAGTCGGCCGTAGTGCCGATGTCGTGAAAGCGTCCTGCGATGTGATGTGTCGCGATCTGTCCCGGGTGGCTCAGCAGCGTGTCATAGAGTCCCCCGATCGACGCGGCCGGGTCGCCGTCCGGCAGCGTCTCGAACACCGAGGCATCGGCGACTTGGACGCCGACGAAGTGCGCCGGGTCTCGCGGATCGCCGGCTCGGGTGAACTTCTTCACCCATCCATCCGCGTCCGCGAGGACGCCACCGTAACGCTGCGGCGCCGGGTTCGGTGTGACGGCGAGGGTGACCCTGGCGTTTCGGGAGAGATGGGCGTTCAGCAGGTCTCGGAGGTCGATGTCGCACAGCGTGTCGCCATTGATGAGAAAGAAGCGATCGTTGAGTAGCGGCAAGGCCCGGCGCGGTCCGCCAGCCGACCCGAGGAGCACGCGCTCCCAGGAGTAGCGGACGCGACATCCCCAGGCGGCGCCGTCGCCGACCACACCTGCTATCGAGTCTGGTCGATGGTGTAGATTTATCACGACGTCGCGCACACCCCTGGCGGCCAGCCAGGTCAGGTGCCGGCAGATCAGCGGGACCCCGGCCACCGGCACTGCCGCTTTCGCCCGGCAGAACGTCAGCGGGCGAAGCCGGGTGCCCAGACCGGCGGCCAGGACGAGCGCGGGTGGCAGCGTGGCGGTCACGGTTCGTCGAACAGCATGTGGGTCGCTGTCGATCCCTGGGCCGCACGATGTTTCCGGAAGAGGGCCAAATAGGAGTCGAGCACGAAGTCCGAAGCGGGGCGTTCGAGCGTCTTCGCCATGGCGAGGATGTCCTCCTCGCTGCCCTCAAGCTCGACGAATGCGCCGATGGGGGATTCGTCGACGGCGATCACCAGGTCGCCGAGGCGGAACTCCTCGCGATATTTCTGGTACCGAAACCAGACATCAAAACCCAGTCGCTCAAATATCCGTAGTAGCAGCGCGCCATCACCCACGGTGGTCTCGAGCTCCTCTCGCACCTTCATCCTGCCCAGTGCGGGCGAGCCCTTGAAGGTGACAAACGCACGGTCGCCCTCGACCCGGACGCGCAAGGTGTGGTGGCGGCCGAAAAGTGGTTCCGTCTCGCGGTCCAGCAGGCAGTCGTTCTGCAATCGTCGAGCGCGTAGCGGGGTCGCGCCCGCCTCGACGACAGCACGGCGCGCCGCGTCCGGGCTGTCGTAGGGCAACTTGATCTCACGTTCGACTTCGCTCTCCATTGGTGTGTCAGTTGACCCGAGTTTGGAACGAGCAGCCCCGCAGGGCGGGCACACCGACCGCCTTGCCCAGGAGCAACACGGTGTGGGTGCTGCCGAGCCCGCCCGGGACCAGCAACGTCTTGAGTGCCAGTCGCCGCTTGAGCGCATCGGCGCCGGCAGCGCCGATGCCGGGGTCTGCCAGGGCACCAAGGCCGAGCAAGAAATGGCTCTGGTCGAGCAGGCCGAGCAGCTCGAGACCCTCTGCTTCCGCGGCGGCTAGGACAGATGTCAGGTCCACGTGGGTAGTGATGTCCCGCTCGCCCGGATGGGCCAGCCACGCGGGGCCGTCCGGCTGATGCGGGTCGTCACCCACCGTCCCAATGAGATGGCGATGGAAGGTGGTCAGTGTGCCGGCGCCGTGACGCTGGGAGTAGAGCGTCTCCGCCGGGTGACCGTAGTCAATCAGGATGACGAAGCCGCGCTCGAGACGCCGTGCGGCCGTGCGCACCCATTCGACCGCAGCCAGGTTGATCTCTCCGCGCCAGCCGGGGGCGAGGGCCACATCGAGCCGCGCGAGATAGTCGGCGAGTGCCTGGCTTGAGGGCGGTCCGGTGCACTCGACAAAGCGGTCACCGACGAGGTCGACGTAGATTTCCCGCAGACCGTCTGAGGTCATCGAGACGGCGTGGGTGGGCAGTGCATCGAGCAGCTCGTTCGCCAGGATTGTGCCCGAGATCTGGTCCGGCATCGTGGCCGCTGAGGAGGTGAGCCGGGCCGAGTGGCGACCGAGCGTGTCCGGCTGGACGTCGCGCGCGGTTGCGCTCGTCTCCACCAGAGTGAGGCGGATGTCCGAGTACAGCTCGGGGTAGGTTGATTCGGCGGCGTCGAGCAGGTCCCGTGCCAGCTGCCCGTTTCCCGCGCCGACTTCCACCAGGTCGAACACCGAGGCCCCGGTCGCCGCAAGCAGGTGGTACATTTCGTCGATCTGGGCGGCGAGCAGCGCGCCGAACTGCGGTCCGACATCGACGCTCGTGTAG
>Ga0302123_10002648_pt1 | contig 12144 bp, 10 predicted proteins | sample CB21_321_MG_FD_203109 | JGI IMG/M metagenome (GOLD analysis project Ga0302123, IMG submission 203109) | Marine microbial communities from Western Arctic Ocean, Canada - CB21_32.1 | ecosystem: Environmental > Aquatic > Marine > Oceanic | place: Canada: Western Arctic Ocean | collected 2017-09-28 | reverse complement strand
GAATCACTACATGAGCACCGACGTAACGTTCATCACATTTCTAGTCTCAGCCGCCATCGCTTTTGCACTTGGTGCAGTTCCTGCTGCCTACACTATCGGCAGGTTAAATGGCGTCAATATTTTTGAAGTTGGGTCTCGCCAGGCTGGCGCAACAAATGTTTGGCGAGAAGTATCACGCAAGCAGGGCACGATCGTTACTGCCATCGACGTCGTCAAGGGCGTAGCTGCGATTCTTATAGCTAAGTACATGGGGCTCGCCGGCGTCGAGCTTATCGTACCCGCCTCAGCCGTAGTTGCAGGCCACTGGAACTCGCCTTTCACCAAGTTCAAAGGTGGGGACGGGGTGGCAACGTTGATGGGTGCCGCAGTAGGAATAGCACCTCAAACCGTATTTATTGCGTTCGCAGTCGGTCTGTTTATTGCTGTAACGATGAACAGAAAGCTCAACCACCCCAGCCTGTTTGGCGGAATAGCAGGTTACGCAGTTTTCATAGCACTCTCGTTCCGCCCAAACTCGATAGTCGAACCGGGCGTTGTCTACGGTCTCACTGGAATTGGAATCGCCATCATGCTGCACAGCATGTACTTCCATAAGAGGCACAAAGAATACTTTCGCTCCGAGGTCTCTATTGAAGATGAAGACCCCGAGCAGACACTCAGGCAGGATGGGCTCGGCTGAGATGAGCCGTCAGGTAACCGAAACGGACACAAAAAAAACGGCGAATAGATCGCCTTTTTTCAGTTACCCATGCCTCGTAGACTAATCGTCTGACAGGTTCTTCAACTTCTGCTTAAACGAATCCGGCACTTCCTGCTGGGGAGTCTGGCGGATAAGCCCAACTGTCTGCGCAAGGCTCGTCATCCAACCATCGCAGTCGTCGCAGAAACCCAGGTGGTGCCTGATGCGAGACGTGAGTTTGGAAGGAACCTCGCCATCGATGAAATCTGACGCGTTGTCGTGAACCTCTGCACAATCACCCATACCCTGCGCACAGGGGTCGTCGGGCGTGTGTATCTCGTCTCTACCGATTAGTTTGTCAATCCACGAGGATGAGCCGGTCACGTTAATCTCCATACTGCCCTGCAACGATCATGTTCGTTCGTCACGGACATTTAATAAGATGCAGTGTACGCGTATTAGGTTCAAAGAGCATTCACGTCGAGTAAACAGGACATTGAATCCTGTTGGTTATTCTATCTCGCACCTGCCCACGAGGGTTTACTAATAATTCGGTCAATCTTGAAATTGACATGGAAATGCGGAAAGGAATCAGACGTATGTTCTGGTAGAGTGTTTGAACTGAAATCCAGTTGCAAGCAACGATATTTCAGTCGGCATCATTTCGACCCTAAGCCCTGCAAACTTTCCACGACGGTACATGGACGCCCAAGAATTTACGGATATAGCCGAGAAGCACTCAGGGTTCGTATACAACGTTGCATATCACATGATGGGCAATCCCCACGATGCCGAAGAAGTGGCGCAGGACGCTTTTGTGTCGGCCTACAAGGCTAGGGATCGCTTCCGGGGTGACGCCCAGCCAACGACATGGCTCTACCGCATCACGGTCAACGCCGCCCTCATGCGAATTCGCAAGGACAAACGCGGCAGGGAGATGACTGTCTCCGAAGATGCCCGACCCGACATTGCTTCGAGTAACTGGGCCGAATCACCGGTTGCCGCCACGATGAACACCGAACTGGGCGACCGGATCGACGTGGCCATCAGCGCCCTGCCGGAAGACCTGCGAGTGGCTGTCATTCTTCGCGATGTCCAGAGCCTTTCGAACCAGGAAGCAGCCGACACACTCGACATTTCAGTCTCAGCCCTGAAGGCCAGGCTTCATCGGGGTCGGATTCAGCTTCGAGACTCACTCGAACAGTACGTGGCCGAACGCTCAAACGCAGACTAGCGTTTCGGCGGTTTCGCCAGCGGTTCTAAACGCTCCCTCTCCCCGACTGCACACAAAGAAGCCCTCTCCATTAGGGAGAGGGGGAATGCCAACTACAACAGTTTTCAGCATCGCAACACTACTCAGCAACAGCCAGATTCCCAGAACACCACGTCTCCCCTGCTGCCCGGACTTCCCGTGCCCCCTCAACCTAACCTTCTCCCTCAGGGAGAAGGAATTAAACTTCGGATCGCACCAGCAAACCAACAAAAAAAGCCCCGGACATGGCGGGACTTTTTGGTTTTCGCTAAAACAAACTGCTACTACTGCAGCAGATACGAATCGAGTAGCTGGTCGTTGGTTCGAATCGGGGCCTTCGCCTGCAAATCCTCGTATCGATCCTGAAGCGTCTTACCCTCTTCTTTGTAGATCACACCGAGAGGGATACCCGGGCGGCTCAAGAGGTCATTTGCAGCCTCCACGCTCGATGGGTCGTGATCTTCAGGAATATCGTAAGCGAGTCCCTTGATCCCTTCCTTCGGCTTGCCCTTCAAGATGTCGTAGATGTCGTTGTACGTCGTGCATGGCGACTGTACGTGAACGATGCTGAACCCGCGGTGGTTCATGGCTTCTTGAATGATTTTCGCCAGTTGTCGTGGCTTGCTCGAGTAGTACGAAGCGATGAAGGTCACCCCTATCGACATGTAGTTCTTGAGCGGTGAGACAGGAGTCTCGATCTTGCCAAGCGGTGTCGAGGTTGTAATCGCCCCGAACTCGCTGGTTGGCGACGACTGACCCTTTGTCAGGCCGTACACACCGTTGTCCATAATTACGGCAGTAACATCAACGTTCCTGGTCGCTGCCGGCCCAAGGTGTTCACCACCGATCGAAAGGAAGTCACCGTCTCCAGCGACAACCACGGTGTTCAAGTCGGGTCGCCCCATCTTCACTCCGAACGAAATCGGAAGTGTCCGGCCATGGATACCGTGAATGCCGAACGGCTGGTCACCTTCGATAAGGTGAACCATGTTTCCGGAGCAGCCGATGCCGGCAATAATTACGCTGTTTGCCTGTGGCTCTTCATGCTCAACCGAGTATGCCTCGAGAGCGACCTGCAGTGCTCGTCGCACTCCGAAGTCGCCACATCCCGGGCACCACGCAAAGTCGTATTCAAGATTTCGCTTGCTCATGCTATTACTCCAGCCCCGATTCGCTCACCGATACTCTCCACAAGATCCGCAGGCCTGAACGGCAAACCCGTGTACTGCGTAATTGATTCGGCATTGACGCCATCTTGGCGAAGCAGTGCCGACCACTGACCCAGATAGTTTAGCTCAGGCACGATAACCCGTTTTCCAGATTTCAAGACGCTGATAACTTCTTCTGGCAGCGGATTGAGTGCGACCGAGTAGACCCAGCCGATATCCGCACCGTCTGCACGAAGCCTGTCGTAGGCCTCACGAGCCGGGCCCTTCGAGCTGCCCCACGGCATGATGATCACATCTGCATCGGCATTCTCGATTTCGTAGTGAGCGCCAGTCAGCAGGTCGAGTTTCTTGAATCGTCGCTCTATGAGTCGCACGTGGTGTCGAGGCAGGTGAGTCGTGTCACCGATCTCGTCGTGCTCGGAACCGTTCGCAACATAAGCGCCGGGACCACCCGGAATAGGCATGCCCGGAAGCGGTGTCGAACCGTCCCACGAATCGTAACGCTTGCCGGTGTCGCCCTCGCTCACCGTTGCTCGGCTTTCCTCGCTGACTGCGTCAAGGTTCGGGCGGCGAATGTTTTCACCGCGCTCTGCCAGACCGAACTCACTTACCAGAATAACTGGACCCTGATATCGCTCGGCCCAGTTGGTTGCCAACGCTCCTCCGTAAAAACACTCTTCGATAGTTCCAGGAGCAAGGACCGGCATTTTGATATCGCCGTGTGCTGGGTGCATACAAGACATGAGGTCTGATTGTTCAGACTTGGTTGGGAGTCCGGTTGCCGGACCACCACGCTGAACGTTTACGACAACAAGAGGAATCTCTGTCATCCATGCGAGCCCGAGTCCTTCACTCATAAGTGAGAATCCAGGACCAGCGGTGGCTGTCATAGACTTCCTGCCGGCGAATCCTGCCCCGAGAATGGCGTTGATCGCCTCGATCTCGGAAGCTACCTGGTGAACGAAACGTCCCTCACCCCAGAGATTATTCTCCATCCAAACCAGAACAGTAGTAGCCGGGGAAATCGGGTAACCAGCGTAGAAATTAAGCCCCGCCGCAACAGCACCCATCGAAAGCGCTGCATTTCCCGTGATGATGATCTGCTTGTAGTCGGGCGGGATCGGAGATGCAAGTTGTCCAACGGTGAACCCGCTGCTTTTGGCAACTTCGACCCCAAGCCTGACAGCCGCAATGTTCGCAACGATGATTTCGTCGTCACCCGGACGGCCTCGCGTGAATCGCTGAGTAATGAACTCGTCGATCTCTTCAAGTTTGAAGTCGATCAAGTTGGCAACTGCACCAATCGTAACCATGTTGGCCGCACGGGCATTGCCCGTCGACTTGGCGAGTTCGTCAGCCTTAATGCCAAAGTACTGCCCACCCTCGGGCAGATCGTACTCTTCAGCGTTATAGACGGTCACACCACCCGGATTCATATCCTCATTGTGATGATCGAACGCGTACTGGTTGAGAGCAACGAGTACGTCGACTCCGTCCCCGGAGCTCATCACCGGAGCAGTGGAGATCCTCACCTGTGAAGACGCAGGCCCACCCATGATCTGAGAAGGAAACGTTGAGTGGGTTTGAACGTAATATCCTGCATGGGCTGCGGCCCTTGCGAGCGCATCAGCTGAAGTGACCAGCCCCTGTCCGCCCTCTCCGGCGAATCGGATGACAAAGTCCTGCTTATCCAATGTTCACGACCTTTTTCCGAGCCTGCGCACTGGCAGGCTCACATGTATCGCGCCCTGACGTTTCGGATTCGGGCACAAAAATACCGCACTCTTCTTTTTGATAGTAATGCGGCTAATTTTTAAGTATCGTACTCTGCAATCGAACTAGGAATTGAATATTGAACTCAAATGGCGTCGTTCTTGACGAACGACGGTGAGTTTCATGTAACTGTTGTAATTGTGTCATGCTAACTGGCATCTTATTTGCTAATACCCAACTGATAATTATCGAATCCGATTAGTTCAGTGTCAATTTATTTCCGGGGTGAATTTCGACTTGATCTCAGGTTGACGTAAAAGTTAGGTCGCTGGCGTTTGACCGTAGCCATCACCAATCTTAGAATCCGGCTCACAGAATTGAAATTTCATCCAGCAACTGGTTTTTCCCATGACTCGACAACGCGCAACAGATCATTCAATTGATCGCTGGTCCGCCGGCGGCGTTGTTCTGCGTGCAGATTCGAACAACAACGGGCAGCTTTACGTCGCCCTCTGCCACCGACGCGCAGAATCACTTTGGGCGCTCCCGAAAGGTACACCCGCAGAGGGTGAGTCTGTAGCCGAGACCGCCGCTCGTGAGGTTGCTGAAGAAACAGGCCTGCAGGTTGAAACAGGGCCAGCTATCGACGACACTTATTATTCGTTTTTTCGGATCGCCGGTGAGACACTTGGCGACCTGCCGTACGATAGCAACAGCACCGTTCGGATAGATAAAACGGTTCACTGGTACCTGATGAAATATATTGGTGGCGACACATCAGACCACGATCATGAGTACGATGATGTCGAGTGGATCAACATTAAAGAAGCATCACAGAGGCTGACTCATCGGAATGAAGCGCGAGTCTTGGAAAAAGCTGTGGCCTTTTATGAAGGCAGAGCAGGAAACGACGGCTGACCTGCGTCTTGTCGGTGAACTGACCATTCTCAGGTCAAAATCGATGGACGATGCAGAAGCCGACTATTCATGGCGCATCGACCCTGAACTGGCGAGCCTCGATGCAACGCGCCCGGTCACTCTTTCATTCACCGAATATCTGCGATACCACCGCGATGATGTGAACTATCCGTCTCCCTGGTCAGTCCGAATGGCGATCGACACGCTCGATGGTCGCCACATTGGAAACTGCATGTACTACGACATCAACAACGAAAAGTCGCAATGCGAACTGGGAATCATGATCGGAGATCGTGACTACTGGAGCAAGGGGTACGGTACCGATGTCATCAAAGTCGCTTTGAAGCGCATCTTCACGGCCACCGAACTTGAACGTGTTTACCTTCACACCCTCACGCACAACTTTCGTGCACAAAAATCTTTTGCCAAAGTGGGTTTTGTTCAAGTACGAGAAGTGAAGCGAGACGGGTACGAGTTCGTGTTGATGGAAATATGGCGGAAAGAGTGGGAAGCCGAGCACCCCGAAGCAAAGTCATGGGTGCAAAAGGAAGCCAAGATTTCGGAATCAGCCGAACCGTCACCAGCTCCCTCTAAAGCAACAACACAAACCGACGGTGACCCCTTGCTCGGTTCCTGACACAAATCAACTAATCGGAGATTCTTCTGTGAACTTATTACTAATCACGGGCGGTAAGCACCCGTATGAAGAGACTACCCCGGTCCTGAATGACTTCCTCAACGAAGCAGGGCATTCGGTCACTGTTTCAGAATCGGCGAGCGAGCTTGCTGGTGATCTTTCGGCGTTCGACGCCATCGTGCTCAACACGCTCAGGCAACCAGACACCGATAACGATTTGAACGACGCCCAACGATCTGGATTTGAAAACTACGTTTCTGGCGGCGGTTCGCTACTCTCGGTGCACATCTCAGCAGCATCGTGCCCCGACTGGGCGCCCATGAAGAAAATCACCGGGGGCGGCTGGGTACTCGGCTCAAGCTGGCATCCGCCATTCGGCTGGTTCCATGTCTATATCGATCAGCCCGATCACCCGATCGCAGCAGGTGTGACCGACTTCTGGACCTACGACGAGTGTTACTGCGGTCTCGACATACAACCCGGTATCGATGTGTTCATGCACGGGATTGTTGAAGGAGAAATTAAGCCACTCGGATGGACGCATTCGTTTGGAGACGGTAAAGTAGCAAACATCGCACTTGGCCACGCCGGAACATCACAGCAGCATCCGCTGTTCCAGAAGCTGATCCTCAACGCACTCGACTACTTGAAATAGCGCACAACAGGTCCCTTCTCCCTGGGGAGAAGGTTAGGTTGAGGGAGAAAGTTCCCACGCGCAAACAGTTTTCTAAGCAGTCAACTACCACCCTCAACCCAGCCACTGATTAGCCTGCTTATCGCGCTGAAATACTTACAGGGCATTGTAAACGCGTAATGATCGGCGCATCATGCCATCCGAACGAGTACAACGACGAATAGACAGCCTGCTCGATGACGCGGAACGCGCCATCGAGCAGGCAACGACTGGACAACTGTAAACGATCGTGTAAATTCCGTTCTTGCCCTTGAGCCAGATAACGCAGACGCTGCTTTTTATCGTGATACTGCTGAACGGGCCATAAACGGATCAGCACCCCCAGCCGTCGCAGAAGTACCGACGAAGGCCCCCACTTCAAAAAGCGACTCCGATACGCCAAAAATGTTCTCCGATGGTCGCTATCTCGTCAAGCGCCTGCTGGGTGAGGGTGGCAAGAAAATGGTCTACCTCGCCCACGACAACGTACTCGACAGAGACGTTGCTTTCGGATTGATCAAGACTGAAGGCCTGGACGAAATCGGACGCGAGCGTGTTCTCCGTGAAGCCCAGGCCATGGGTCGAATGGGCACACACCCGTGCATCATGCCCATTTACGACCTCGGCGAAGAGAACGGCCAGCCGGTTCATGGTTCAACCTCCTATGGGCGGAGGTGACGTCGAAGAACTAATCGAAGATATCGATGGTGCCCTGCCGCTCGAACAGGCCGTTAGAATCGCCAATCAAACTGCACAGGGGCTCGTCTTCGCCCACTCAAAGGGAATCATCCATCGAGACCTGAAGCCGGGTAACGTTTGGCTCGACGACAACGGTGATGCGAAGATCGGTGACTTCGGGCTTGCTATAGCAACCGACCGATCGCGCCTAACAGTTGAAAAGCTAATGGTCGGCACGGTGAACTACATGCCACCCGAGCAGGCAACCGGAGGCGAAATCACGCCACGGGCAGACCTGTACTCACTTGGTGCCATGCTCTATGAAATGTCCACCGGCCGCGTGCCGTTCATGGGCGACGACGACATCGCCGTGATCTCACAGCACGTCAATACGCCTCCGGTTGCGCCCAGCTGGCACAATCGCAGCATCCCGAGAACGCTGGATTCTCTGATCCTACGGCTAATGTCCAAAGACCCGGACGAACGACTTCAAACCGCAGACGAGGTGATTATCGCGCTCGATGCTGTTGATTTGAGCGTTACCGACGATTCCCATGAGGATAAAAACACCTCGCTCGACTCGATGGCCGGAGGTGTGTTCGTAGGCCGACATCGAGAGATGGATCAGCTCAAGTCGATCTTCGAGGACGTGCTTTCGGGAAGAGGTCGACTGGTAACTCTCGTTGGTGAACCCGGCATAGGGAAAACTCGAACAGCGCAGGAGCTCACCACATATGCAAACATGCGGGGCGCAGACGTGTACTGGGGCCGCAACTACGAATCGGGTGGAGCGCCTTCTTACTGGCCATGGGTACAGGCGATTCGAAGCTATGTTGCGGCTAACGAACCCGACACCCTTCGAAACCTGATGGGGTCGTCAGCATCAGTGATCGCCGAAGTGGTACCCGATATCAGGGAGAAGCTGCCCGATCTCGCACACCCGCCTCACATCGATGATCCAGAATCAGCTCGGTTCAGGCTGTTCGACTCCATTGCAACGTTCCTCAAACAGGCATCCAACAGCACACCGATAGTCCTGATGCTCGAAGACCTTCACTGGTCGGACAAGCCATCCCTGATGTTGCTCGAGTTCGTAGCCAGAGAGCTTGGAAACTCAAAAATACTTATCATCGGGAACTACCGGGACGTTGAACTCAACAGGAGACACCCGCTCTCGGTAACCCTCGGGACCTGACAAGGGAACGACTGTTCGAGCGTGTCGCTTTACGTGGGCTACAGAGGCACGATGTAGAACTGTTCATCGAGCGAGCAGCCGGAATAGCTCCGCCGTCCGCACTGGTAGACGCGGTCCAGTCAGAGACCGAAGGCAACCCGCTGTTCGTCACGGAGACTGTGCGTCTTCTAATCCAGGAAGGCGATATCACGGTCGGCAAATCGATTAGCGGCGGAACGACATCATGGGAGATTCGAATACCCGAAGGCGTTCGCGAAGTCATAGGACGCAGGTTAGATCGACTTTCTGAACGCTGCAACGAACTGCTGACTCTCGCCGCGGTGATCGGCAGGCAGTTACGATTTGACGTTCTCAAAGAACTGGCGGAGGAGACGACGGAAGGTCAACTCCTCGATGCACTCGACGAGGCACTTTCAGCGAGGTTGGTCGAGGAGCTGCCCGATGAGGTCGGCTTCTATCGATTCGCCCATGCGTCGATGCAAGAAACGCTGACCGAAGAACTGTCGCACACCCGCGCCGTACGTATGCACGCCCTCATCGCAGCTGCACTGGAAAACCATTACGGTGACGATTCCGCAGATCACGCCGAGGAGTTGGTCGAGCACTTCTCTGAGGCTGAAACAGTTCTCGGAACCGAGAAACTGATGAAGTACAGCGTCATCGCGGGCGACGCCGCTGCGGCTGCATTGGCGTGGGAAAGCGCCTTCAATTTCTACAAAATTGCGATTGATGCTGGCCCCAACCCGCCTGCCGACCCCGATACCGCCAGACTGTTCGCACGTGCGGGTCACGCCCTGGCATCGCTGCATCGAATCGACGAGTCAATCGAGTTGATCGGAAAAGCATTCGACTACTTCCTGGACAACGGCGATTTCATTTCAGCGGCCGAAGCAATCCAGGTTCAGTACATATCAGGAATGGGTAAAATCGCGGTTCGCCCGATGATCTCCAGGGTCATCGAACACGTGCCAGCGTCATCCGCACTGGGAATGTGGTTGAAGAGCCAACTGGGGCACATCATAAGCCTGTACGAGGGTCGTTATGCCGATGGTTACAGGATGATAGTCGAGGTGAGTGAAGCTGCCGAAACCCTCGGGGATCCCGATTTGATTGTCAAAGTAAACGATGATGGGTCACTCGCTTCGTTCTGGAACATGGAGGCTTCCCGTGCATTTCAGCATGTTGGCCGCGTACTTGAGTTTGAAGGGATTGTCGACAATCCGGTCATGTTTGCGCAGGCACACTACGCGAATGGTTCAAGAAGTGCCGCAAAAGGCGACTGGTCAAAATTTGATCAGGAGTTAAAAATTGCGATTGACTTTGCCAAACGCAGCGGAGATCGGCAGCGTGTTTCGACGACCCATGGGTTCGCCATGTCCGGGGCAATGGAAAGAGGTCTATGGGAGTCGGCGCGGGAACATGCTAGCGAATCCTTGAATGCATGGCCGGAGGATCTCAGGGTTTCGGCTCGATTGTCGTTGCTGGAAAGCGAAATCGGAAATGCTGAAGCAGCCGAAAAAATCCTGGCTACTTTTGAGAAAACCGAAGAGCACCCCGAGCAACTTATAGGGGCTCTCGTTTCAATCGCGCTGAACACCGATTCAAGTGCCACCTGGCAAAGAACAGTTGAGATCATAGATACCGATTGGCGGGGTATACATGACACACCTAGTGTCGACCTTTGGCAAGCAGCCCTCGAGGGTGCAGTACGCCTATTTCAAGGCCAGATCGATCAGACTGAGTCCCTCTATAAAACTATCCGAGAACTCATGCCACCTGAAACCATTACTGGTTGGCTTCAAGCAGGCTCCGTTCTCAACCTCGCAACCCACATTGCTCGAAAGTTAAAGCACGCTGATGACGCCTTGCTTTACGTTGAATCGTGGTACGACTGGGCTAACCGCGGTCGTAAGCCGCTCTGGCTGGCCTGGTCGGCTTTCCGCTTCAGTGAAATTCTGGCGGATCGAGACGACCCGAGCGACGCAGATCGAATAATCTAACTCCAGGACGAGGCCATAGCAATTGCCAGAGAACTCGGATTGACCCCGCTCCTCGAACGCGTACTCTCCCAACGTGAAATCCTGAAGGCATGATTCTGAGCCATCAGCTTGTCAGTTCCTTCTCCCTGGGGAGAAGGCCAGGTTGTTGGAGAAAGCCCTCAAGACAGGCGTCGATGACGCAAATCAAAGTCGCCATTAACCCGACCGGAGTCAGCTAGTCCTGCGGAGGCGCCGGGTTCACGAGGTCCATCCCGATTGTCTCGGGGAATACACCTGCGATCTCCTCGACAGTCCAGCGCCCTGCCTTGTGAATCGAGCGTCCCTGCTCTGGTGAGTTCATCAGGCTCACCCGGTTGCCAACGGTGTGGAATATTCTTCCCGTCACCTCGGACGCCTGATCTGAAGCGAGCCAGGCAATCATTGGAGCGACCTGCTCCGGCTCGGTAGTCAGCGTCCCCTCCGGTGGCGGCAGGAACTCCCCCTTGCGCATATCTTTTGTCGAATCGGGGATCGAATCTGTCATTCTCGTCTGCGCGCCGGGCGAGATTGCGTTGGCCGTAACACCGTACTTCGCAAGATCCTTGGCGACGACCCGAGTGAATCCGGCGATAGCGTCTTTGGCAGCACCGTAGTTGGCTTGCCCGCCGTAGCCGTACAAACCCGACACCGAGCTGAAAGTCACGATTCGACCACTGCCCTGCTCTTTAAATATCTTCGAAGCGGGCTGGACAACGGAGAACGTGCCTTTCAGGTGGACACCCATCACGTCGTCCCATTCCTGCTCGGACATGTTGAACAGCATGCGGTCTCGCAAGATCCCCGCTGCTGTAATGACGATGTCGAGTCGGCCGAACTCTTCCATGGCCGTCTTGACTATGTTTTCACCGCCCTCCATCGTGGCGACCGAGTGATACGACGCAACGGCCCGACCACCAAGCTCTGAAATTTCCTCGACCACCTGCGCCGCCGGTGTCGAATCCTCACCCTCACCATCGAGTGCTGCCCCAACGTCGGCGACAACCACAGCAGCGCCCTGTGACGCCAGTAACTTCGCCACGCCACGCCCGATCCCTCGTCCGGCACCAGTGACAACAGCCACCTTGCCTTCAAGTCGCTTGCTCGCAGCCGGTCCCTCGGCAGAAGGTTGTCCCAGCAGGCTCGGCCCGACTTGCGCATCAAGCTGCTCTGACTCCCATGTCGCAGGAGGAGCCGAGTTGTAGATAGTTTTCA
>Ga0302123_10002645_pt1 | contig 12150 bp, 15 predicted proteins | sample CB21_321_MG_FD_203109 | JGI IMG/M metagenome (GOLD analysis project Ga0302123, IMG submission 203109) | Marine microbial communities from Western Arctic Ocean, Canada - CB21_32.1 | ecosystem: Environmental > Aquatic > Marine > Oceanic | place: Canada: Western Arctic Ocean | collected 2017-09-28 | reverse complement strand
GATGGTGATGTAATATTCCGCATCAAAGTTGCTTCGGAGTTGCTGACTGTGACTAAATTAGGTAAAACTGTGAATGTTACTAAAGCCACTAACAAAAAGAATATTCTGGATAAGTCAAATGACCCTCAAGAACTTATTCAACATATCGCATCCATTAAGGCTACTGCTTCCACTATTACAGTTTCCTATGGAAATACGGTTGAAGTAAAATCTAAAAATCGTTATGGAAATATCCAAACACAATATCCCAAACTTTCTATGGAAGTGCAACTTGAAGGGGGGACAGAACTCCCTGAACTTAAAGAAGTGGCTGACAGTTTAGTATCTTTAGTGGAGCAGAAACTCACTATTATAGTTAATGATATGTCGAGTTGATAATATGGATGATATACTAACTAAGATAATGGATTCAGGTTCTCCTGAGATTTCCATTCCTGCTGGCCCTAATCGAGTTATCATTTTCAAGGATGACCCTGAAGAAAAAGGAAAGGTATATTGTTTGCTTCAATTAACAGATAACAACAAGATTATGGTAATAGGACACATGAATAAAAGTGGTGTAAAGAGAATCGGCAGGAGTATGTAAATATGAAACAAATAGAAACGGCTTCCGTAAAACTAAATGAAAACGGACTGTTGGTGGATGTCAACATTAGTATGAACGCCAATGATGGAGATGGATTGTATATCATCCATTTCGCCATAGTGCAAGAAAAGGATGAAGACTTTCGATTTTCTGTGTTGGCTACTACCAATCTTTCTGGCGCAAAAACAGAAGAGGATTTAATGGATAATACTTCCGAAATCTGGTCACTTCAACTTAAGAACCCTAAGAATTTTGAGAAAGCCAGATTGATTTTGGCTACAATGGTTAAAGATGGATTTTATTATCAAAGAACTATTTACTCTTGGCCTGATAGAGAAGATGTGGAAAAAGCAGACAAACAAGATGTGAAGCAGTTGAGAGGAGAATTCAATAAACTACTTGATATTCTCCGTGAAAAACAAGAGCAGTTATAGACTAAGTGACCCAAGTAAGAGTAGGTGTATTTATGGAGTTAACAAAAGAGGCAAAGGCATTCTTAGATAGAACAGGAGAATCTTCCACACATAAACCGCTTAAACACATATTCCAATTGACTGATTGTTCCGACCATCAATTGAACGCACCCTCCTATCGAGGTTCAAGTGGGATGTTCTATGTAACTCAGTCATCCTGTGAAATAGTGGATGAGTTAGGAAGACCTGACTTGTGGGGCAAATGTCATAGGCAAATTTGGTATTCCAAGAAAGGTTACTTAAGAGAGCCAATAGACTCTATCGGTTTAAGAAGAATGAGTTATGGAGTTCATATCGAAAATGCGCTTCAAGACAATTGGAAGAAAGGAGGTATCTATGTGCAAAATAATATCAAAGTCCGAGAGCATGAATACAATGTTTCAGGGGAGATAGATGCGATTGTATTTGACAAAGAAGCCAATCATCCTGTTATTGTCGAAGTAAAATCAGGATATGGTTATACTTTCAACAAAAATGTGTTTGGTAGGGCGAACCAACTATATCCAAGTGGATTTCCACACACCGATTACATCATGCAAGTAATGTGGTATTTGCACTTAAGAAAACCTATTGAAAAGGTGCATGGAGAAAGTCCTTATGCACTTCTTTATTACATTGACCGTTCTGATTGCCGTGATAAGCAGTTCGCAATAGAACTTTCCGAAGGATATACAGGCCGCCCTATGGTTATGAATGAGTTTGGAGGTGAGATAACTCCAAATCCTGCATATAAAATTGCTAATAGAGGTTGTGTCCGTGATGTGGAAATCCGACCCATACAAGGTATCACAATGGAAAGAATAATCCAACGATTCAAAGTCCTTTCTGAGAAATTATTATCAGACGAACCTCCCGAAAGAGAGTTTTACTTGCGTTATCCTGATGAGATGGCTGAAGATATGTTTGAAACAGGCATCCTTTCAAAATCAAAATGGACAGAACACCAAAAGAATGAATCTGCTCCCGTAGGGGATTGGAAGTGTATGTATTGTTCGTTTTCCGCCGAGTGCTATCCTGAAGGTGTGGACACCGATTTAAGTGGTGATACAAATTTAGCGAAACGCTTAGTTCGTCTGTCTATCAAACAAGGAGAACAATTCATAGAGACAGGTAAATTGCCTGTGGTAGCCTAACGCTGTCGCAAGGTTAGTGAACCGAAGTCCATTCCACTCAAGTTATTTAGACCGAGTAAGAGTTGGTTTCATCAGGCACAAGGCTATCATCCATAGCGTTCAATGCTCCCTTAACAGGCGCACCGATTACAGGCACTTTAGCAACAAGGTCATCAAAACCAAGCGCGTGTGCGCCGTAAAGGACAGCAATTAGCCCAAAGAGTCGTTGCACGGTCGCTGGCCCAACACCAAAATTCCAAATTCGGCTCATAGCCCCGCCGACCAACGGCATATCAAATACGGCTGGCCCTGCAAGATGGAATAATCCACCAACAAGGACAGACGCAGCACCAACAGTTCTCAAGGTTTTCATCATCATAGACATTTTTTCATCTCCTTTATTTATAGGGGGTTATCCCTTGCCCCTAATTGGTTGTTTGACTATAAGAAGGCTTCGGTCGAAAGTCGAGAAGGTTTAATAGGTATAGGAATGAAATTATCGCTCACTCGACAATTAAAATCCTTTCTTGGTCAAGACATTCCTTCTTCGCCCATCGTCCTTCTCTCTCAATACGGTCTTGAATATGATTAGCAATCTTTATCGCTTGCTCAGGTTCAATATGAGAACGCTTAGGAACCATAACACTCTGAATTTTCCATTTTCCATTAGTCGTTAAACCCATAGTTATCTTCGACCCTTGAACATCATAATACTTTAATCCAATAGTATTGGCTGCTCGCGCCGCCCACTCTGGAACACGAAAATTATCAAAATCCTTTGGGTCACGGAAACGGACGCGATAGAAATTAGCGGTAGCATCAGCCTTAGACCCTCTGATGTCAACGCATTCCTCCACTATATGCCGTCCGACCTTGTGTTGCTGCCCCCTTTGAACTCCCTCTGCGCCCCAATCCACCTCGTTAAAAGGGTCATGCTCATAGGGTTTAGTAGTGGAATCCCATTCCACATCTAACGGCTCAGGTTTTTTGTGTCCAATATCTGTGCGCTTCATAGCGATTTCAGGCGGTAGGTCGCCATTCAATTTGCGAGGTTTAACGGGAACCCCTCTCATATAGGTGATAGTTCCCTTCGCTTTAGGGTCTTCTTCGGCTCGCAACCTGTTCTCTAACTCCATTAAACGAAAAGCCATTTGCTTACGAGACATACGGCCAGAGTTAACTTCTTGGTGCAAAAATTTAAGTTCATTTTCCATCATGGCTCGCCTAATCATGTAGTTAGTCATTAAAGCCTGTCGCATCGGGTTTGTGGTTTCTTCAGGGGCGAGAACGACTGAAGCGAAATCTTCTGCTCCGTATGTCCGTGTGCAACATTCATCTGCTTCTTCTTTCTCATCAAAAACATGATGGCAACGGCCACATAACCAAACATGAAGATTCATGTCGTATGCGTCTGCCGAATAATGTTCTTTCTGAGATTGTTTAATAGCCCAAAGATTACCTAATCCGACTCCCGCGAAACCAATTCCGAGAACTTGACGAAGAGTTATACTTTTTCCTTTGAATGTAATGATAGGCGTATCTAAAGCCGTAGTATTCCCAACAAGGATGGAAACTCCTGCTACAATATCCAAAATAGGGGAGAAAACAGCCATATTACTCATAGGTATGTAGCCGTAAGACTATAAGAAGATACTTACTCAAGACCAAAGGATTCTGCGTCTTTCTTGATGTATTGATTGTAGCGTCCATAGGATTCATTTGTCCCACAACTTTTGCAGTTTCCTGACCAACTAAAAACATTATCCATATCCTTATCTTCAAGGCCACACTTTAGGCACTCACCAGGCCAATACCCTTGAGGTTCTCGTTCCAACTGAGGTTTCAAGCCACCATGTTTTCGGGAATCGGAGGAGAATGATTCTGCCGCATTAGGGTCATAATAAGCCAATTCTTCCATAGTCTTTGTTGCCCAAAACATTCCATCTTCATTGAGTTCTCCCCATGAGTCATTGATACGAGGGTGTTCAAAACCATAAACCATAGCCTCAATTAATTTCATCTCTCCCTCTTTTAGTGGATAACGAGGGTCATTTACAGGGATTGACATAATTTCTTCGGCGGCATCATCGTCATAAATGTGGTATTCATCCATTTCTCCATAATAATTCTTAAGATATGGAGAGCCTTCAGTCACAATGCCTACACCTTCAATATACTTAGAACCAAGTATTAAAAAATTAACTTTTTCTGCCGCAAAGGATTCTTCCGCATTAAAGGATTCTGCTCCCCAATCCCCGACAGTAGGATAACTTCTATTTGTGGAAACTCGGTGAGCAAATACACCAATAGAAGGTTGTCCTATGCGCCCTACATCACCCATATTATCAAGATATTCTAAGACTTCATTCATAGTTGAGAAGTTTTTGATTATATCAGGTTGAGGGATAGCCAATGAATACTCGCCATCACCATATTCAACAACAATTCGTATATCGTTAGGGTTATCCTTCAATGTGATTGCATAATTCCTGTATCTTGAATCTCCTTCCCAAGAAATATCCCACCTTCCATTATCGTCATATTTGGATTTTCTTAAGTAGTGGCCGTCAGCACCGAAGGATTCTGCATCCCACATTGAATGGAAGCCCCCATAGGGATTTTTATTTTTTGAAGGATTATCTCCTAACCACCTATTTACATCACTCCATAATGTTTCGGAATTGCGAATACTCTTAAGTTTGTTAATTATAGTGGTAGGTAATGAATCATAGTGATTTGCATTTCCACCACTCTCACGATAAGCCTTCAACACTTTTTCTTGGCTTTTGTATATGTTCCAAGTTCCTCTTGCCGCGAAGGATTCTGCATCTAAAGTTTTCTTGAGTTTATCTTGCGCTCTTTCGATTTTCCAGAGATTCCAACCTCCATAGCCGATGAACCCCAAAGCGAGGAGATGTCTAACTGTAAAGTTAGTGTTTGCTGTTTTGAAGACACCTCTATCTAAAAGGGATGAACGGCCAGCCCAAATTGCGACTCCTGCTACGACATCAAAGAAAGGGGTGAGAACAGCCATGCTAATCATCTTTATGTGAGTGAAAGACTATAATAAGGCTTGGATTAGTTACACGCTTCCAAAAAGACACCTTTAATTAGTTTTGAATCTTTATTAGTATATGTCCCGCATTATCTGTGTTAAGTGTGAAGGGGTGGGATGGGATTTTGTTAATGAACTAAAAATTAAGTGTGACCTTTGTGATATGGATGGTTTCGCAAATTTGATAGACAGTATAGACTACTATACTTACATAGAACATAACATTGAAAAACTCGGATTATTGTGGGAAAAGGAGCGCGTTTCTAAGACTATTTCAGAAGCCTTTCCTTTGAAAGACACTAAATAACCGAATTGCACTTATACCATTTGCCACTACTCATAGTGTGTCAGCGCATTTCATAGAAGTATCAGGTAATACTTTCACTCACAAGGACACCTTAAAAACCACTTTCAAATTGTGGTGGAGAGGTGAGTCATGGAAAGGAAAGTATCGTGTAGGGAGTCTGCTTCTGCCTCGCTTAATCTCCTATTGCACCAAAAATAGATTAATATTGCTGGTTGATGGAGAAAGAGTAGGGCAAGTCGAAATAGAATCAGAAACAGATTATGCTGAAGACTATGAGCAAGACACCATTAAACATCAGACTATGGGAAAAGGTGGAGAACCCCTATCGAGTCATAAATTAGCGAGTGTTATCACCGCACAAGGTTATGAAAAAATAAATGTTAAACCGATTTCTGAAGATGCTCCTAAAGGGGATTACAAGAATTTGTTATCTCCCGACTCTCCTTATTCGGAAATGAGAGCCGAGCAAGAACATTTACTTCCATTGATTAGTGAAAAATTAGAATCAGGGTATAAGAATATCATAGTCGAATGTCCCACAGGTTCAGGTAAAAGCGCACTTTCTTATTGGTTGCCTCTCGTTTTCGACACTCATTGTTACATCTCCACCCCTTTGAAGGGATTGCAGAAGCAATACATTAACGACCACCCATTCATGGCTTCTGCTATGGGAAAAGCCAATTACGACTGTGCCTTGGAAGAGTCAGAACTCGCTGAATTGGACTTAGGGAGTTGTAATGCTTCTAATGCGCCATGTCGAGTAATAGAAGATTATCAATGCTCCCATGCTTTAACAACTGAGGATTTAGAAGGAATTTTAATAGGTGAGAATTTCACTACCCCTTGCTCATATTATTCGGCTTATGCTGAAGCGTTAAAGAACCGTTGGTTCATTGGAAATACGACATATCTCACGGCTATGAAACTATTCGGCAAACCCACATTACCCACCAGACCTTTATTGATAGTTGACGAGGCTCATACTGTTCCAGAAACTATTGAGAAATTCTGTGGTTTTGCTCTTTCTCGTAAGCGAATAGCCCGTTTAATTTATGGGAAAAACTACACCCTCAAACAAATAGAGAAAACTTTGGAAGAATATCCATTCCCAAGCATCCAATCTATGAAAATTCATACTACTCCTGAAACCAGAAGGTCTGACTGTATCAAGATACTTTTATTCCTCAGAGGAATCGCAAAAGAAGTCGAGACTCGGTTAAAGCACCGAAAATACAAACCTGATGAAATGGGGGATGCTAAGGCTTTTATCCAACACACCACTCTAATGATGAAGGAATTACAAGTCAATTGGGAAGGTTGGGTTTATCAATTCGATGACGACGAGGTGCAGAATCAACTTAAAGTCGAGCCGTTATCAGTAGCGGATTATGCTGAAGATTGTTTCCTCTCATTAGGAAAACAAAGGATATTCATGTCAGGAACTATTGTAAGTGCTGAGATTTTTATGAAAGAATTGGGTCTTAATCCTGATGAAACAGTATTCTTACGAGTAAATGAATCCACCTTCCCTGTTTCCAAGAGGCCATTCGCTATTAAGAGAAACGGTGGCTTAATGGTTTGGAATAAGAAATCACAAGGAATACAATTCTCCGACCTCAAAAAAACGGCTGATGTGGTGGCTGAAATAGCGAGCCACTACCCGAACCACAAAGGACTGATTCTTCCATATACAGATGGTATAGAATCGGCTATCGTGGATATTCTTTCGGATAATCACCCTGAAATCGCCGCCCGTTTGGTTCAACATACTAAGAACCCTAAAGAGCGAGAAGGTGTCTTAGAAGGATTCAAAGGTGGAGATGGAAATGGAATTTTGATTTCCACTTATGCTAATCAAGGGTATGATAATGAGGATATTCATTTTGTAATAATCTGCAAATTGCCCTTCCTATCTCTCGGTGATACTAAAGTTCAATTAAAAATGAAGAAAAACGAGAAATGGTATCAAACCAAGACCGTTCAGACCATTATGCAACAATACGGTCGTGCCATGCGGTCTAAGGATGATTGGGGTCATGTCTATTTGGTGGATGCCCATTTCCCTCATTGGTATCAAACTCGCAATATAGCATCTCTGATGCCTAAATACATTAAAGAGGCATTGAAGTAAGACTAAATATCATCCGAGCCTCATAATGATATGAGTAATCGCCACCGCACTCGTTTTGAACGCGAACTAATTAAATTGTTATGTGAAGAATTAGGGAGTGAATGGTATGGGCAACGAGGCGCACATAGCGACGGTGTGGATGTGCTAATGTTTAAGAGTTTAGAAAGCCAACCAATTCTATTTATGGGAATAAGAATAGAAGTCAAAAGCAAGAATAAATTGTTTCCTGTCTATCTAAACAAAAGGGAAAGACAACAATATCAGACCTACTTACAATTATATGAGGATAAAAATGTGGAAACTATCTATGCTTTCCGAAAGGTCGGAGGACAGGGTGAAAAGTGGAGATTTTGCCGATTAACAGAGTTTGGAATAACTAAAAAAGGTAATCCAAGTGTTAGGTATGAAGATACAATAGGTATGACTGACTTCATCAATCAATTAGATACTATAAATGACGATTGACCGTATGGTTAAATATGACAGACCCTTTAGAAGCACCTTGTTCATTTTGTGAGGAAACAATTAACCTCTCAAAGCGAGGATTAAAAGAAATTAAGGATAATCAGAATATTTACTGCAATAAAAAATGTATGGGTGGCGCACAAACTCAAAGAGCCACAATCAGGGTTGATTGTGCTTATTGTAATAAAGAGTTCACCACTCTAAAAGGAAGGCATTCCAAATCTAATCTGTTTTGTGGTAAAACCTGCGCCTTCTCGGTGAGAAAAGACCGTTATTTCTGGACTATTCTCTATGTTCTCTCTAAGGAAACTCGATTTTTATCCGCAGACCAAATAAGAGAACATCTAAAAAAAAGGAAAGTGGATTTAACCGCCATGAGAATTGCTACACGAATAGCCAGCAGCCCATTCATAGATGTCAACAAAGAATCTGAACCTTTCATATATCAACTTAAAGAAGAATACACATCAAAACCTTATCTATGGCACACCAGCAAATACTATCGTAAGATAGGAATATCCAAAAAGGACTACACACATCAATTTGAGTGAACAATTAAGTAGCAAAAAAGGATAATAAGCGTATGGGGCATCAACCACCCTCTCCTATGAGTGAAGAAAATATGATAGAAGTTTTATGGACTCGTTTTAATGCGAAATTACTTGTTATGGTCTTAGGAGCGTTTGTAGTCTATATTGTCTGCACCTTAATTGGATGGTGACAACTCTTTTCGTAACAAAGACATATTAAAAATGAAGCCTGTGACTGTTAAACCAATAAGTAATTGAACATACGGGTCTTTTAATACTTCCATAGGAGTCCCATATTCTCCCATAACACTACTTCGACCTCCACAAGAACCATCATCAGTAGTCGCTTCAGGGTTGAAATTGAAGGCGTTAGAATCTGTGCAACCTAAAGTCATGGCTTGAGTGCCTTCTTTACTACTTGGAGGAGTAAATTTCTTCGCTACACAAGTTTGTGTTTGAGGGTCTATCTCAAAACCATCAGCACATCCACCTACGATATTAGGCAAAATAGTGTTTCCACCACTCTCAAACGGCCCTGTTTCTTGGTTCCCCAAACTATAAACTTCATACCCTAAAAATGGATTATAACCTTGCCACATCGAATCACCCTAAGAGAGCCAATCCTACGAAGCCAAGACCTATTAACACCCAATGTTCTTTAAGTTTATCTGTAAAAGAATCAGTATCACTATCATCGCCGCCGTTTCCACTATCATCGCCGCCGTTTCCACCATCATCGCCGCCGTTTCCACCATCATCGCCGCCGTTTCCACCATCATCGCCGCCGTTTCCACCCTCATCGCCGCCGTTTCCACCTTCATCATCAGTTGGAGGTTCACACTCTCTAAATTCAATTAACTCTTTATCACAGTCCTGTTCGACACAGTTATAGAGTTTAGGCTTTACAACTGTTCGCTCACGAAACTGTTGACCGCCCAAGGAATCTTCAGGTATAATCGCATCATCAGGAATCCTCCCACACTCAGACCACGCACCCCAAGCACTTACCTCACAAGTTGAACGGTGTCTATTCACAGGAAAAAATGTCTTCAATTCCGACTCTAAAAAGTCAGTCCACTCTCCATCGCTCCATGTCGTTGACTCAGACAATACACCAGCCATCTTAGTCTTAGCCTGTCCTGTGGTTAATTTACAATTTCTCCACCCAGAACGAATTTTACCTGCTGTGTCATACTCAGAACCAATCGAACCTCCTTCGCCTGGTGTTACAGCAGCATACTGCTGAGTGAATAAATTAGCACCTAAATCAAAAGGGGATGATATAATAGACATGATACTCATTTATAGTTAACCGAAGGACTATAAGAAGGCTTTGTTTAACCAAGCAAGGCTAAACCGAGTAAGGCTACACCACCCAGAAGGATATAATTTGACATTGAATCCTCTTTCTCCACACAAGTCATTGTAGCCGAATCCAATTTATACCCTGCGTCACATTGACATTGACCTGAAGCATTCAAAGAAGCATTATCTGGGCAAGTATTAGTTCCACCATTTCCACCATCATCGCCGCCGTTTCCACCATCATCGCCGCCGTTTCCACCATCATCGCCGCCGTTTCCACCATCATCGCCGCCGTTTCCTCCGCCGTTTCCACCGCCGCCATTATCTCTAATTGTATTGTCTATCCACACCTTTGCGCTACTGATAGCCCCTGATGCCTCATTTCTCGCAGAGTAATCCTGAGTAAAGACTGTTACTAATCCTGCAAAGGCATCTTTAACTACAATCTTATATGGAGTCTCGCGTTCATCTCGCCAAATAGGATAACCTTCATAATCCTCTATTTTTATATTACCCCCACTTGCGCTTGTTTCATCTATCTTACAAACTTCCACACATTTAATCCACACATTAGTATTAATTTCATGTCCAGCCCCCGCAACTTCGTAAATCTCATCACAAAGTTTTAATCTGAACCCATAGATACCATCCCATTGATTTTCAATATCTATACTAAGATAATCTCCACAATCTCCTGTTAAGACGACCTGAACTTGCTCTTTTCCGTAAGTTGGAGAATCCGAATAAGCCATAATAGGCCATCTGGGTAGTGACATCACTTCCCATACACCAGACCCATCATTCTTTCGTTTTCTTATTAATCCTGTGTCATAAGAATCCTTAAGTTTAACTTTAGGGTCAGAACCTCCAGGGTTTCTTTTACCTATCATATAATCTTCATTAGCAACTGTGATTTGTAATTTAACCACATATCCTTCTTTAACACGAAGTTTAGCAGCCCCAGAATGAGAAAGTGCATAATTGTGAAGTAATTTAAGTTGACCTCCTGCTGTCCACTTCCAATGTTCACCCTTATTCCCTTTAATCAAAATCTCGCTAAAAGGATTATCTTCCGTCAAGATACCTTCTTCTTGATAGTGTTGTAAGGTATGAGTGTCAGAGAAATCACAGTTTTCATAAGTCCCTTCAGCCCGATATGTTAATCGAGGTGCGATAAGGTTATCTAAACTGTGAAAATAATCCATATTATCATTTTGAATACGCGACTACACTATTTTAAGTCATCGTAGGGAAAGCATTAAAAGTAAAGTGTCCCACCAATAGAGTATGCTCAAAATTGCAGTATCGGGAAAAATGGTCGCAGGAAAAACTACACTCACAAATCTCATCCAACAACACCATGAAACTCAACAACCGAGTAATGATAACTATTTCCGAGAAGCCTATTCCTGTTCCAGACAAATATCTCTCGCCGCCCCTGTTAAACAAGTAGCGAAAGAATATTTTCTAATGCCTGAAAATTACAAAGACAGACCTCTCCTTCAAAAAATAGGACAACACTTTCGCGAAATACGACCTTCAATTTGGATAGACTTGTTAATCGCTAACGCGGAAGAAATATCTCAAGAATTTACTTCTAAGAAAATAAAAGGCTGTTTGGTCTGTGATGATGTTCGTTTCCCTAATGAATTGGATGCCTTAAGAGAAAATGGCTGGTTCTTGATACGATTACAAGTGGATGATGACATACGCAAAAAGAGAGTCACACACCTATATCCAGACGATTCAGATATTCATTGGGCTAATCGAAATGAAATTTCCGAAACAGCATTAGATGACTATGAAGGAGGATGGGATTTAGTATTGACTAATCCTGATTTTTCTGACTTGAAAAAGATAGTAGCCGAATTCTATGCTCGTTTATCCCATTCTGCATACGCATAGAAAGTCGCACCAACACCAAAGAGAAGCAACGCAAATCTCTGTATAGAAGTGAATCTATCTATGTAAGTCTCCGCAGAGAGAGGATAACTATGTTTATTATCGCGCCCCTCAATGTCAACTATTCCCATATAACCCATATTTCCCACAGCCTCTTGGAAAGCAAACCAATCAATTCCCATATCATTCAACGCCGTCCCATTTGAAGTAGCCTTATTCATTCCATTCTCCCTCGTTATTTTAGAAGGGTCAACCTTCGGGTTCGATGCCTTCATAGCCGAAAT
>Ga0302123_10002642_pt1 | contig 12154 bp, 12 predicted proteins | sample CB21_321_MG_FD_203109 | JGI IMG/M metagenome (GOLD analysis project Ga0302123, IMG submission 203109) | Marine microbial communities from Western Arctic Ocean, Canada - CB21_32.1 | ecosystem: Environmental > Aquatic > Marine > Oceanic | place: Canada: Western Arctic Ocean | collected 2017-09-28 | reverse complement strand
CAGCGTTTATCCTGCATTCAATCGCGTGCCCCTGCAAGACGATATCCGATTGGCTGTACCCTAACGGCTCACCCGTGGCAATGCGGATCTGTTCGCGAATCAGGTCGATACCAGTCACCGCTTCGGTGACCGGATGCTCCACCTGGATCCGAGTATTCATCTCCATGAAATAGTACTCGTTGTCCAGCGTCAGAATAAATTCGACAGTACCCGCATTTTTGTAGTTCGATGCTACCGCCGCCGCGACAGCAGCATCCCCCATCGCTTTGCGGAGTTTATCATCGAGCGCCGGCGACGGAGATTCCTCGATCAACTTCTGACGGCGCCGTTGAATGCTGCAGTCGCGTTCGCCGAGATGAACGACGTTGCCGTGCTCATCGGCGAGGATCTGGATCTCCACGTGGCGCATGCGCTCGATGTATTTCTCGATATAGAGATCACCGTTGCCGAACGCGTTCTCCGCTTCTTGCCGACAGGCGTGAAAGCCCTGAATCAGACTGGCGTCGTTGTGGACGACCCGAATACCGCGCCCGCCGCCACCGGCAGTGGCCTTGATCACGACTGGGTACTTCAGGTCACGGGCAATCGCCAGCGCATCCTTTTCATCTGACACAATGCCGTCACTACCAGGGGTAACAGGGACCCCGGCCGCCTGCATCGTGGCACGCGCCGTGGCTTTGTCGCCCATCGCGGTAATCGCCGCGGCATCCGGCCCGATGAACTTGATCTTGCAGCTGTTGCAGATTTCCGCGAACCTCGCGTTCTCCGCCAGGAAGCCGTAGCCGGGGTGGATCGCATCGACATCGCAAATCTCAGCGGCACTGATGATGCGGTCAATTCGAAGGTAGCTCTCGCTGCTGCTCGCAGGGCCGATGCAGACGTGTTCGTCCGACAGCTGCACCGGCAAAGTGTCTTCATCCGCCTGTGAATAGACAACCACCGTGCGGATGTTCATCTCTTTGCACGCGCGGATGATGCGCAGAGCGATTTCGCCGCGATTGGCGATCAGAATTTTTTTGAACATGATAGTCCGTGATGGCTCAATCGATGACGAAAAGAGGCTCGCCGTATTCAACCGGGTGGCCGTTTTCCACAAGTACTTTCCTGACTACGCCGCTGATATCTGCGGTGATCTCGTTCATCACCTTCATCGCTTCGACGATACAGACCAGCGTATCCGGCGAGACTTCATCACCGACATTCACAAATGGTGGTGCGTCGGGTGATCCGGCGGCGTAAAAGGTGCCGACAATCGGCGATACTATAGTGTGACCGTTCTCCTCTTGTTTTGGCAAATCCGGCTCCGCGGTCGGGTCGAGCACAGGCGGACCGACGGGGCCCATCGGCGCCTGGAGGAAAGGTGCCGCAGGCTGCATCATCGGCTGTAGATGGGTCACCATCGGCGGCGCATCGGACGCAGATTCCCCACGCTTGATCGTCAACGTGTGGTCTTCCTCTTTGATGTCGATCTCGGTGAGGTCATGTTTCGACATCAGCTCGACGATCTTCGTGAGTTCCCGTATATCCATATTTATTCCCCGGCTGGAGCTGTGCTGTCTGTCAAGTGCTTATGCAGTGCTCGCAAGGCCCATCCGTAGCCACTAGCTCCAAGCCCGCAGATCTGTCCGAGACAGACAGGTGCAATGAATGAATGATGGCGAAACGGCTCGCGCGCATGGACGTTGCTTATGTGAACTTCGATGGCAGGCAAATTAATGCCGGCCAACGCATCGCGCAACGCCACACTGGTGTGCGTATATGCTGCGGCGTTGATGACGATGCCGTCGGTAGAATCCGCAGCTTCTCCAATCCAATCGACCAGGTCGCCCTCATGGTTGCTCTGGCGAAAATCGATATCGAGTCCCAACTCTGACGCCACAGACTCCAGATCAGCTTTGATCGAAGCCAGTGTCTCCTGCCCGTAAATCCCCGGCTGACGCCGGCCGAGCAACTGTAGGTTGGGGCCGCTTAATACCAGAATGCGCATGTGAATAACCAATAACGAGTGGACAAATGAATCGCTGCGGTAGTATACTGTTTCAACAATGAAAAACAAAACAACGTGACTCCGCGGAGACCCGCTATGGCATCCACCAATTACTCCATTTTTCATACCGTTGAGATCTCCGACCCTGCTTATGACGTAGACAACCTGCGGTACGTCACGGTCAAAAGCCCGGCGTTAGGACGCCGCGCCGACGCCAGCGTATTCCTGCCGAATACCGAAATCGACGAGGATACCCCGATCGTCATCCTCCTCCACGGCGCCTACAGCAGCCATTGGGCCTGGACGCATAAGGCCGGCGTCCATCTGACAGCAACCGAAATGATCGAAAACGAGACGATCTGCCCGATGATCATCGTGATGCCGTCGGACGGACTCTGGGGCGATTGCTCCGCCTACCTCAAACACGCGGACGCGGACTACGAGCAGTGGATTGTCGAAGAACTGCCGTACGTCGTACGCGAAGCGGCTCCGGAGATCGGTGCCGGCGGGCCGGTCTTTATCGCCGGACTGTCGCTGGGCGGCTATGGCGCCATGCGCATCGGCGCCAAATACGCGGAATGGTTCAGCGGTATCTCTGCGCATTCGGCCGTGACAGATTTTACACAGTTACCCCAGAACATAGAGGAGCCGATCGTCTTGTACGGCGACATCGACTTCAACGACGCCAACGTCCTGTATTGGATGAAGAAAAACGGCGAGAATCTGCCGCCGGTGCGTTTTGACTGCGGCACCAGCGATGCACTGCTCGAGAACAACCGGTTCCTGCACAAGGAGCTCGAAAACGCCAATATCGAACACGAGTATACCGAATTCGACGGCGGCCACGACTGGGGTTATTGGCAGAAGCACATCCGTGAAACCCTGGTATTCTTCTCCGACATCATGGATGATTCGGGTGACGACGATTCGTGATTCGTGATGCGATCAGTCCTTATGACTGCTCACGGACCACGCCCCGTCCGCGCCTTTAGCGAAGACAAAGCGCCACCGCACTTTCACCTGCGGCACGTCCGCCGCATAGAGTGACACCGATGCCGTCGCGCCGTCGCCCTCGACGCTGATCGACTTGAAGGCATGCACCGCCATGCCCATGTTCTTTCCGCGTAGGTATGTCTCGATCGCCTGCTTGAAGGGCGCCGAATCAACCTCCGGCTCGCCGCCTCGGCAACCAGCGAGCGTGAGGGCGATGAGAATCACTCCCGCCAGATACAGCCCGTTCATCCTTGCCCTCTTCATTTTCTGTCTCTATTTTTTTGTCACCGTCTTTCTTTTCAATATTCCTGCACCGCCAGCTTCAAAGCCACGACGAGCGCTTCGACATCATCGACCGTATTCTGATGACCGAAGCTCACCCGCAACATCCCGAACGCTTCGGCCTCAGACAGGCCCATAGCGGTCAACACCTTGCTCGGGGTCTTCGATTCAGAGGCGCAGGCGCTGCCGGTGCCAATGTGAATGCCAGCCTCACTCAATATCCGCGCCAGCACCGCACCCTGAAACCCAGGCAAACTAAACGCCAGAATGTACGGCGATCCAATCTCCGGCGATACTACGCGCACTTCCCGGCTCCCTGGCAAAGACAATGCCGCAAGACGCTTCCGCAGCAACCGGTTCAACCCGTGGACGCGCTCCTGGGTTGCTGCGCGCGCATCTAACATCAGCGCGGCCGCCATCGCGAAAAGACGGATCCCGACGCCGTCGATGCTGCCGGAACGCAGGTTGTCCTGCTGCCCGCCGCCGGCCAGAAGGGGCTGCAACTCTATACCACGCCGGACAATCAAAGCTCCGACGCCGCCTGGCCCATGCGTCTTGTGGCTCGACGCGCTGATCATGTCAGGACGTGCGTCCTGCCAGCGAATGTCCGCTTTGCCGAAGGACTGCATCGCGTCGATGTGCAAGCGGGATTTCGTTGCGACCCGGTCCATTATTTCGCGGATCGCTTTCAGGTCCTGGACCGTGCCGGTTTCATTCTGCACGTGACAGATACAAACCAGGTCCGTGTCGTCCTGCAGGCAGGTCGCGAAATGCTCAAGATCAGCGCCCCCTGTTGAATCGACGCGAACTAACTGAATATCGGCGCCATCCTTCTGTAATTCTTGCAACGGCATCAGCACAGACGCGTGCTCAGTCTGCAGCGCCACCCCTTTGAACTGCTTCTTGCGTTGCCGGCGCGCGGTACCGTAGATCGCCAGATTGTTTGCTTCCGTCCCGCCGCTCGTCCAAACCACGCGCGCTGCGGACTCCGCAACGCCGAGGCGCTCCAGGATGCCAACGGCGGCTCGGCCCAATTCCCGCTGCAGCGCGTATGCGGCCTTGTGGGCAGAGCTCGGGTTTGCGTAGCTGCTCGTTGCGATCTCCGAAAAAGCAGCGATCACGTCCGGGTGCGGCGGTGTCGACGCAGCGTTGTCAAGATATATGGATATGCCCATAGGAGGATAGTGCGGATGGTGGTTGTGCGGTAATATTACCCCCATCGCCCATCCTTCACCTTGATCCAGGATAGTTCCTTCGGCCTATGCCTGCAAAGCACCACGAAATTCTCATTTCCGCGCGTCGGATCCAGGCACGTGTCCGTGAGCTGGCGGCAGAGATAGATGCGGTTTACGCCGGAAAACACCTGACGATCATCATCATTTCAAACGGTGCGATCATCTTCGGCGCCGATCTTGTGCGCAAGGTTTCGATCCCCCTCCATCTTGACACTATTTCCGTTTCATCATACATTGGCAATCGCAGCACTGGAAACGTCAACATGTTGTCATCGTTGAAGTTGGACATCTCCGACCACAGCGTGCTGGTGGTTGACGATATCATCGATACCGGTCAGACCCTGCATTTCATTCTGGATGAATTGCGCGAAATGGCGCCGGCAAGTCTTAAGACATGTGTACTACTGGACAAGAACATCGGCCTGAAGCGGCACGTGGTACCTGACTTCGTGGGGTTCAAGATCCACGATCAGTTCGTCATTGGCTATGGCCTCGACTACAATGAATCTTATCGTAACCTGCCCCATATCGCCTTATTCGATCAAGGCTAGGCTGGATTAATCCAGGGCAAACACCACTGTGACACAACTACCAGATCATACCGAGCCCGACGCCGCCCCGCCCGGGAAAGGCGAATACTACGAGCAGTCGCTGAACCAGCTGCAATCCGGGGCACTGCACAATATCGGCAACATCGTCACGGTCAGTCACCTGACCTTGCATGAAGCAGTGCAGGACAGGGAGATCATCGAAGGGCTGGAACTCATCGTCCGCAAACTCCTGCCCGCGATCGAAGAGCATGTCGCGTCCGGCGATGTCGCAGACTTCCTGCAGAACGACGAGCACGGTCGTGAATATCTCGGGTCGATCAAAGAGCTACTTATCGACCACCGCCATCGCCTCGATGAGGTCGCACAAAAACTCAACGATGTCTCCGGGCAATTGCTGCACGTCGGCGAAATCCTCGAAATCCACAGACGCCTGGCAAGAGGTCTCGGGCAGCCTCGCATCATGTCGGTCACACGACCAATAGAGAACGCGATCACGCTGATGGCCGCCGCGGCACGCCGGGAACGGATCCAGGTGCATCGTGATTTTCAGCACACAGCGGATCTCTCCGTCGATAGCGCTGTGCTGACACAGGTCTTTACCAACCTTGTGCGCAACGCGGTGCACGCACTACAGGAAACAGAGGGACGAGATCGCCAAATCTGGGTCAGTTCTGCGATGGCAGACGACGGCCGTGTCGTCGTACTCGTGCGGGACAACGGCTGTGGGCTGGACGCGGATCGCCTGGCGCGTATTTTCGAATACGGCTATACGACCAAGGCGGACGGTAGCGGCGTCGGCCTACATTATTGCAGGACGGCTGTCGAACAATTCGGCGGCTCAATCAGCGCAACTTCGACGACCAGCGAAGGAACGACCTTCACTATCTACTTGAAGCCGTCATGACAATGTTGTATAACGTCCTTTCTGCGCCTGACTCCATTTGCCAATACGCAGCCCCCTGGATACTGAAGTAGAATGAATGAAAACCGAAGAATTCTAATCGTGGACGACCAGGACGATCTGCGCAAACAGCTGTCCAGGCTGCTAACGCAGTTCGATTCGAAATCGGAGACCAGTTCGCTGATCCAGAAGATGCGCCGCATCACCGGCAGCAAAGAAGCAGCGGCTACCAAGGATCCCATCAAATACGAAATCGCCGCTGTCAGCCAGGGGAAAAAAGCATATGAGATGGTCAAGGATTCCTTTTCCCGCAGCGAACCATACGCCCTGATGTTCCTGGACATGCGGATGCCGCCCGGTTGGAACGGACTCGAAACCGCCCAGCGCATTCGCAGCATCGACAAGGAAATTCAGATTGTTGTCATGACCGCGTATGCCGACTACGAGCAGCACGAAATCGCTGAACGCGTTGGCGATCCTGAAAAGCTACTGTATCTGAAAAAGCCGTTTCACCCCGAAGAAATCCGCCAGCTCGCACTGTCCTTGACCGAAAACTGGAACATCAATCGACGTGAGAAAGAACGACTGATCCTGACTAACCGGTTGTTGCGGGAAAACACCTTTCTGACACACGGCAACTACGCCAATATCAGCGACGTTTACAAGTGTGTACTCGATGCCTTTCTCTCTTTCCTCGACGCCGAGTCCGGCATCATCGGGCGCCGGGAAAACGACAACATCACGGTCTGCGCCGCCGCCACGACGCGGGACGAACGGCTCGTCAAGAAAATCGGCAGCACTCACAATAGCGAGCCGATCACGGACGAGCAGGACGGCTCCGCGTATCTGCCACTGCAGGCAGACAATTTCGACGGGTTCATCTACATCGCCTGTAAGTCCATCACCTTCCCTTACGATCAGCTCAATCCATTCCTAGAGATTCTCGCAGAGACCGCACGCGAAGTATTGCAGATCGCATTTCTCATCAACCAGAGCAATGATCGTAAAGTTGTAGCAGCTATTGGCGACGCCATTCACCGCGTCGTGACCGCGCTGCAGGCCTCACGTGATCGGATCAATGCCGAGGTCAACACCGAATCCACGCAGACCGAATTGTTCAGAGACGTCCTGGATTACACAGACAATGCCTTGACGCTCAGTGAGGGCATAGAGAATTACTGCCGTGGCCACATCAAATCTGACACACGCATGCCGCATTCGGTCAGCCAGCTCATCGATGAGGCTATAGAAGCCGAGCGCAAGGCGATCCGGAAATCCGGCGCCCATGTCGAAAGTACGGTTGCGCCGCGCGTATCGATCAAGTGCGACGGCAATCGGATGGTGCGCTGTCTTCAGGAGCTGCTGGCCAACGCCGTTGCGGCGCGACGACCGGACTCATCTCATCATATCGTCCGCATCACGGCCGAATACGCCGACGACAACGAATCTCGCCTTCGTCTGACCATCGCCGATACCGGCAAAGGCCTCGACGCCGAGACGATGGAGCAGGTCTTCGATCCGTTCTTCACCCGCGCTGATCGCAACGGTCTCGGCGCGACGATAGCCAAGCAGGTCGTCGAAAACCACGGCGGCGAAATCAGCTGCACAGCAAATGCCGACAGTGGCGCGACAGTAGAAATTTTGCTTCCGGTCGAGTAAAGCAGCAACCCGCGAAGCGTTATCAGCATCATAAGCTTATAGTACCACAACCAATCACCTGATAACCCAAAGCTTTCAACCGCCCCTGCCCCAGCAACCCCGGCAACCCTCCCAACCGCTTCAATTCACAATTCACAGTTCACAGTTCACAATTCATAATGACAGGGAGCACCACGCAGGGGGTGTTGTATTCACTGAACATTAAGAATTGTGAATTGTAAATTACGAAGTTTTTTCCTCAACCTCTCCAACCTCTTCCCTACATGCTGCATTATTTGACGGATATCTTGCCCGTTGTACTTCGCTTTCTGCAGATCCTTCTTCAGATCGGCATGCTGTACATGCTGATCTATATCGCCCTGCTCTTCCTCCGCGGCACCCGCGCCGAAGTCGCGCTTGTCGGGATCGTATTGATTATTTTCTTCGGTTGGATCTTCGCCCAACTTCTCGGGCTGGAGGAATTGCAGTGGCTGCTCGAGCAATTGCCCACACTGCTGGCGTTCGGACTCATCATCGTGTTCCACCCCGAACTGCGTCGCGCCTTCGCTGAGATCGGCAGCAACCCATACCGCTTGTGGCGCGGAGACACGCGACGCACGGAAATTGTCGATGCACTGGTCGAAGCCGCGTTTCATCTGTCAAAGAAAAAACTTGGCGCGCTGATCGTCATCGAACGCGATATCGGGATGCGTACAGTCATCGAAGGCGGCGTGCGTCTCGACGCACGCCTGACTGCCGAATTGATCTCGACGATCTTCTACAAAGATACGCCGCTGCACGACGGCGCCATCGTCATCCGTTCGTCTACTCTCGTCGCGGCCAATTGTATCCTGCCGCTTACCCATGCCCCAATCAGTCGCTATCTCGGCACACGGCACCGGGCCGGTATCGGCATTACGGAAGAGACCGATGCCGTTGTCATCGTCGTATCGGAAGAACGGCATACGGTCGGCATCGCGCACATGGGCATGCTCGTGCAAGACATCGGACCCGATCGGCTCCGGCGCCACCTCACCAATTACCTGGTCAAAGGCCGTCGCAGCAGCCGCGGCCTGATCAAGCAAGGCGTCGACAAAGTCAAAGATGTCGTCGCTAATCCGGAAGAAACGGACGGTACAGATGAAGTTACCTGAATTCGTGACAGCAGATTTTACCCGCAAGACAATCGCCCTGGCTATGGCCGTAATCATCTGGGTTGTCGTGCGCCAGCAGCTACAAGCCAAAGCGACGTTCCAGAATATTCCCGTCGTTTTTACCGCCGCGCCGGACCTCGCCATCCTCGATCACGACGACCCGCCCAGAGTGAGCATCACCATTCGCGGGTCCAAAAGCCGAATACCCGATGTCACTGCCGCGCAGATCGAAGTCACCGCACACATCGTCGCGATCGGCAACGCCGGCCATGAGGTCCTGCTGCGATCCCGACATATCAAACTTCCGCCGGGCATCGATCTGGTCGATATCCAGCCGGCAATCGTAATCGCAAGAGTCGACCGCAAAGTCACAGTGAAACGTCCCATCAGCTATCGCCTCGAGGGCGAACTGCCGAGGCAGTACGGCATCGACGTCACGATCTACCCGCAGAATGCCGAGGTCACCGGCCCTGAACAGATCGTCGAAGAAATAGAAGAGATCGTTACCGAGCCGATCGTCCTCAATCCGGGAATCACGAAACGATTCGAGGGCATCGTCAAGCTCGTCGTGCCAGCCGAAGTAGCGGTGCACCCGGCGGATGTATCCGTTGCCGTCGAACTCTATCGACAGCACCACAGCCAGTTTTTTCCCAATTTGGAGGTACTGGTCCTCATGCCGCTCGGCAGCGACCTGGTTGTGGCCGAAATGGAACCGCAACTGGTCGGTGCCCTCATTGACGGTCCAACCTCAACGATCGACATGCTCACCGCATCTTCGATCCAGGCCTATGTCGACATATCCCACACAGAGCGGCCCGGCACATTCCAGCTACCCGTACGCGTCATCGTAGACGCCAAAAACTGCGAAGTCCTCGAAATCGAACCGATCGTTATAAAAACGACCGTCGTACAGAAACGAGAAGCGGAAATGCAAAATCATTAGGGGCAAAATGATAATCAATTACACGCATTTTAATCATTTTGCCCTCGCCCTTAGCCCCGAATGGCACTTAGATAAGGCGACAAAAGTTGGGTGCCGCCAGCTTTTTTCTGCGCTAAAGGCGTTCCCTATGGCAGTCCAGGGTTGCGCAAGCGCTACCCTGGGTAGGCATTGATTGACAACTCAACGCCACCGGGATCTAAGGGTCGGGACAGATATAACTTTGTATTTTGAGCGTTGAATCGTGCGGTCGATTTTGATGGTGCGACGGAGCGGAAAAGCAGGCGTAGCAACGCTACGTCGAAGCTTACGCGACCGAGCAACATCGAAATATGCCGTGCGAGGCGAGACTGAAAGTGTAAAGTTATTTCTGTGTCGATCCTAAGCGCCATTCCAGGCTGCCAGGCTACGCCCCGCTGCGCAACTGCTTCAACTGGAACATCACCGACCGCCACGCAGTTCGGATCAGATGCTGCGGCCGGAAACTGATATCGACCAGATATGACGGCCGGAATCCCTCCGCAACTGCGAACTCTGCAGAGGCTACGATCGGCGCACACGCGGCTTCGAGCCCGACACGTGTAGCCGCATCAACAGACTGAAATAAGGGCGTTGACATCGGGTCCGTGCCGGTCAGCAGGCAGAACAACCAGTCATGCACCAGGCAATCGTCGCTGACGATTAAGCGCTGCAGCTCGAACGGCTGCCCACCACGCGGACCTTTCACGTGCATCGCCGTAATGCCGTCGCCGATATTGAGCACTGGCGCGGCGCGACGGGCGTTGGCCGTGATCATCTTCGCGAACCGTACAGGGTCGTTAGCGCAGACGTTGTGACGGTAAAACTTGCGTTTGCCGGTGACGCAACCGTACAGGTTCTTGGTCGCACCCGTCATCACAAACTGCTGATGCACCTTGAGCTTGGGCAGATTGATCAGCGCGTCGAAGCGATCGAGCTCAGTAGCAATCGATAGTTCCTTGTATCGTGGCTGGTCGGCGACGCCGGCGTAGGAGGTGGGTTGCCGGAACGTAATGACTTCGATTCCCAGATCACGGCACTCATCCCGAACCCCATGCAGCTTTACCGCCTCCCTGGCGGAGCCGAATGCCGGTGAATCCCCGATCGCCACCGTCTTTCCCGCATCAAGCAGCATCGTCGCGACTGTCATGTACACGTCCGGGTGGGTCGTAGCCCATTTGTCCGGAACCTCCGGCACCACAAAGTTCGGCTTCAGCAGGACGCTGTCCCGGCCAGTTAGCAGCGCCTCGAAACCGCCACGCTCAGCCAGTGCCTCCGTCAGTGCGCCCCTGATCGCGTCCCGGTCGTACCCTTCAATTTTCTTCAGCGCCAGCATGCGTATACACTACTACCCCAAGGCGTCCTCGTCGCAACGCCCTGCCTAGCGAGCTGGCATTCCCATGCCGGACGTCCCTTCAAGCGAAGCGCCGCTCCCCTCGCAGGACGGATCGAGAGGCTACCGTGCGTTTAGAATTTCCGGTTTTCCCGGTGCCACGTGTACCGTGCGGAGGTCGTACAGACAGTCAGCGCGGCCAACGCCGACATCCAGATAAAAAAGCCGTTGGGGAAGCTAAACACTTTGCCAATCAGCACCCATATGGCGTGGCCGCAGAGTAAAATGAGACAGACTGGTATCAATGTCCATATTTTACGATCTTTCAGAGCCGTCAGCATCAGTATCGGAATAATAAGTAACGCGGCACTGGAAAGCAATAACGGAAAGAACAATACCACTTCGTCAACACGCACACCCCAAACCTGCGTAGACATCTCAACCATGACGCTCCATCCCACTGCGCTACCACCCCACGGCAGGAGCAACGACAGGACGAATAGCGCCAATGCTGCCGAAGCCAGAACCACCCGCAACATGCGGCCTTCGAGCAAAGGTACCGGGTGTGGGTCGCTGGCAGTCGGGGTCTGATATGGGTTGTCATTCACGGCGTTTAAGCGAACGCTTCCGCGCAATCGAAACGGTCCCGTAGACGCCAATGACGAGCGCAGAGGCATCGTCCTACCCCAGTTGAGGCGAGTTAAACGACTCGCTGTTGTTCCCGATACCGCACACCTACCACTTACCCGTCCAAGATTGCAGAACTTGCGCGGGAGCAAGGATTTTCGGCACCAACCATGGATTCCCACCCCTTGATTTGAGTACCCTGCCGGATAGATTATTGCACCATTTTCCAATTCTCTCAAGACAGTTTACGACATGAAGATCGCAGTCCCCAAAGAAACGGCACCGGGCGAAAAGCGTACCGCTTTGTTGCCGCAGCACATCAAACGGCTCGTCGACAAAGGCGCCGAAGTGCATATCGAGGCAGGGCTCGGGTCGACGATCAATATAGGCGACGTTGAATACAAAGAGGCAGGCGCCGACGTGATCAGCGACCGCGCCGCCCTGTTTAACGGCGCCGATATCGTGATGCGCGTCAACAGTCCGACCGACGACGAA
>Ga0302123_10002634_pt1 | contig 12182 bp, 6 predicted proteins | sample CB21_321_MG_FD_203109 | JGI IMG/M metagenome (GOLD analysis project Ga0302123, IMG submission 203109) | Marine microbial communities from Western Arctic Ocean, Canada - CB21_32.1 | ecosystem: Environmental > Aquatic > Marine > Oceanic | place: Canada: Western Arctic Ocean | collected 2017-09-28 | reverse complement strand
CTGCACTCAAACGACTGGGACGTGAGGATGATACGGTTGTAATATTTTCTTCGGAACAGGGAGCGCAGTTTCCCGGCTGCAAATGGACCAATTGGGATACCGGCTTGCACACCGCACTGGTCGCTCGCTGGCCGGGGAAGATTGCCGCTGGAGAGCGTACGGACGCCCTAGTGCAATATGCAGATGTTCTACCAACGTTGGTGAGCTTGGCCGGTGGCGAACCTAAAGAACACAAATACGACGGTACCGATTTTTCAGATGTCTTATTTGGTAAAACGGATAAGCATCGAAAATATGTTTACGGGATGCACAATAATATCCCCGAAGGTCCGGCCTATCCGATTCGTACGGTGAGTGATGGAACTTATCGGTATATCCATAATCTGACGCCGGACGCGGTCTATATCGAGAAACACCTAATGGGATCGCGCGGTAGCGGAGAGCTGAATAATCCGTATTGGGCGACTTGGGTTTGGAATTCCTACTCTCAACCGGCAACCTATCGTCTGGTGTCACGCTATGTCAGCCGTCCCGAGTACCAACTGTATCATACAGCCATCGATCCGTATGAAATGACCAATCTGGCAGGGCAACCAAAACAGGCTGTGCGACAGAAACGAATGCGAGACGAATTACAACGTTGGATGCGGCAGCAGAACGACCCCGGTGTACCTCTAGATACGGAAAAGGCGATTCAGGCAGCACGCCAGAATAAGCATTTATTCAAGGCCGATTAGAACAGTATCTATTCCAAGGGGTGGGTGAAATTGTCCACTGTCGACGATGAAATTAATCAAATCCTGCAAAGTAACAACTTGTAAGATTTATTTGTGTCTAGTTAAACTTCAAATAATGCGTGATTATAGAATTTGCCCGTCCCTTGATTGATGCGCAATTGAGATTTCAATCCTTTGATGCTATACTGTAGTTAAGTATATGTACTTGAATTTACCTATATATCATCAAGCAATGGCAATAGATTGAAGAATGCGAAATAGGTTTGAATAACCTGTTTTCAAAAAATATTGCACAGAATTGGCGCTAATTTATACGACTATATAAATAGACTTACAGGTTGCAACCCCGTAATTGTATTGGACGAAAATAATGCTTAACCGAAGAAATATGCTACAAGGTATGGCTGGGATGGCCGCTGGTGCTGGAGCCGTGATGAGCGCCGCATTAGATCCACAAAAACTGCTAGCAGCTCCTGACACGAGCCGCACAACAAAGCGTGTCATTTTCTTCATGCAAAACCAAGGATTTCATCCTGATACCTGCATCCCCAAGGGGATGACCAGCGGTTCTCTAGCTAACGTCACTCTGCCAGAGCCGATCAGTCCACTTGAATCCTATAAAGACCGTCTGCATATTATCAACGGTTTGCATGGTACTCACACCAGCCCATCCCACAGTGCGTTCTTCGGTGCACTCGGCGGATACCGCGGTGGCGACGGCGTACCACCGAGTGCGTCTACTATCGACTACGAAATAAGTAAGATCCTTCCAGAAACCCTGCTTCCGCACCTTTGCGTCGGTATGGATTCGATTGAGAATATGACCACCAAACCGACCGTTGCAAACCTATCTGCAAGCGGTGCTGGTCAGCCTATCTTCATGCACTCCAATCCAAATCATCTCTATCAGATGCTATACGGTGGCATTGCGACAGGCGAAATTCGTAAGCAGCATGAAGCACGCTCAAGCCTGCTTGAACAAGTTGAGAAGCTTGCCACCGCTAAAGGACAATCACTGCCTGCATCGAGTCAACAACGATACGGTCAATTCGTCCAAGGATTTCAGGATGTCAATGGTCTGCGTGAGCAACTAAGTACCGTATCAGATCACTTACGTAAATTTGCTCCAACGGTAGACGACCGGTACACTCGACCTCAGTTCGAGACCGACTGGCACGATGCAATACTTGAACTCAGTATCTCAGCGCTAACGTCAGGAATCACTAACACGTTAACCATCGGTTCTGGACGTGGTGAAATCTTTGGGGCGTGGAAAGGTATTGGAGTTGAGAAACAAGGTCACGACCTTGGTCATGTGAATCAGCCCGATAATCCAATCTGGATCAAGATTCGCCAATACAACAGCCGCATGCTAGTTAAAATCATGGATGCTCTTGATAGTATTCCTGAGGGCAGCGGCACGATGATGGATCACACGCTGATCGTCTACACAAGTAATAATGCTGACAAACAGCACACCAGTGGTGCAAACTGGCCAGTGATGTTGCTTGGAAATTTCGACGGCGCATTCAAAACAGGTTGCTTCACCCAGCTTTCTGGCAAGCGACCCATCAATGCTCTCTATACATCTATCCTGCGTGCCGCAGGTGCTAATGTTGATCGCTTCAATATGGACGAGAAACTAGCCAAGAAATTCGATAGTCATAACGGTCCTATCAAGGAATTGTTGACATGATAAAGGTCAGACTTGTTTGGGTGGCTTTGCTCTCGTTGTACTTACTACCCATGGCACAAGCCGACACTTATACAATCGGGCAACCAGTCCAAGAAGATTTCAAGAGTTTTGCTGGACAGTTTCTGACAAACAACTGTGTAGATTGCCACGGAGATACAGATCCCGAAGGTAATTTGTCGTTGCACGATCTAGGGCCCGTTGATGAAGTCAACGCGCAGATCTGGAACAGCATCTGGGCTCAGGTCACTCTTAAAGAAATGCCACCCAAGGATGCCGAGCAACCGGAAGTCATTGCTCGCCTGAAGTTCTCCGCTTGGATCGTCGGCGAATTAACACGCGTCATGCAGGACAAGGGAGGCTTTCGCGATCATTTAGACCCCAACAAAGGTAACTTCGTAGACCATCAATTACTGTTTGGCAAACTTCCCAAAGGTCTTAAGTTGGCGCCGACCTCATCACCAACTCGAATTTGGCGAGTGACTCCTCAAGAGCATATCACTCGACTAAACGAGTTGATTAATAAGGAACCGGAATACCGCCCAGAGCGTGCAGGCCTGCGAACCCATGGTGATGTTGTTCCGACAAACCATGGCGGCGAACTGAAGCTTTATTTTGGTACCGACCGTATCATAAAATGGCAAGGCGGTACCGTAGCCTATGCGACAGCGATTAAAAGCGTTCCAGCTATTCTTTCTTCTGCGCGTAAACACGGTTTAGAGAACTATCCGTACTTCTATTCCGTAAACAGCGCCGAGGCCACTCAAATCATCGGAGTCGCAAACGATATCATACGATATATGGCAGAGGGTCCACTGAGCATTGCCAATTCATATCAAATCACTGATGATCCCAATTCCATTGCCGACAAAATGGTAGGTGACCTACGAGGATTACCAACTAGCTTGATTTATAGCACAAAGGTTATGCGACCGCTCACTCCTGTAACGGACCTATTTGAGGCAGAGAATCCTAGCGAAGACCAACAGCGCGCCGCTGTCGACTTCCTGTTTGAAGCTCTCACTTTTCGAGTACCAACTCCCAGTGAATCTGATATTTACCTTGAGATTTTAAGAAACACCGTTGAAAAACTTGGCGATAAAGATGGAGCGGTCTTGGGTCTATCATCAATCTTCCTTGACCGTGATGCGCTGTTTCGTGCAGAGCTAGCCGAAAAGGGTAAACCCGATGAGCATGGACGTATTATGCTTCAAGATTGGGACCTTGGCTTGGCGGTAAATCACGCACTGCGATATATCAAGCCGGACGAAAAGTTGCGAACAGCCATCATCGAAGGTCGCATGCGAATCCGAGACGATGTCAAACGCGAAGTTGAACGAATGCTTGCTGATAACAGTATCCGTAAGCCGCGAGTCCTACAATTTTTCCGCGATTACTTCGATTACGACCTCGGTGGATACGTTTGTAAAGATTCAAGAGCTTTGACAGATGCGGGTTTAGCAAACAATCCGAATCAGCACTATCGTTCCATGTTCGATGCAACCGCCAGTACTGACCGGTTAATCGAAATTATTCTAGCAGAAGACAAAGATGTGTTTAAACAATTGCTAACCACCGATAAGGTTGTAGTTACACGATCTGACGAGGTGTACTTCGGCAAACAAAACTCACCTGAAGAACGACAAGTATCCATAGACGCTGCGAAAAAAGCACAAGAAGAAATCGCTCAAAAAGTGGCTGCCGAGCTTGAAGCATGGAAAAAAGCGAATCCTGACAAAGAGCCTCCTAAGCCCAAAAAACCCAAAAAGCCTCCACAGGTTAACCATAATGTGACTGTCGCCAAATTGACTGGAACTCCTGAATACGCTCGCGTGAGTCGTCGGAGTTTCGGAAATGGTTCGATGAAACCTGAGCGTCAATCGACCACTCTGCCCGAGGGACAGCGTTTAGGCATTCTAACTCACCCGGCTTGGCTTGTTTCGCACTCAGATGCTATGGACAATCATGCCATCCTGCGGGGCCGTTGGGTGCAGGAGCGTCTACTCGGTGGTGGTATTCCGGACGTGCCAATTACTGTGGACGCGATGTTACCCGATGAACCTGGTACAACGTTACGAGAACGTATGCGAGTTACGCGCGAGAGTTACTGCTGGACCTGTCACAAGAAAATGGACCCGCTTGGACTGCCGTTTGAAATGTTTAACCATGTAGGTTTATATCGTGAATTCGAGCTAAAGAAACCCGTTGACACATCCGGTGAAATCATCGATTCCGGCGACCCTTCGCTCGACGGAAAAGTTGCCAACGCAATTGAATTAATTCAGAAGCTTGCTGAAAGCGAGCGGGCCGAACAAATGTTTGTACGGTATGCATTCCGTTTCTGGATGGGACGCAATGAAACGATTAATGACGCACCTGTTCTTCAAGATGCATACCGAGCATATAAAGATAGCGATGGCAGCATGAACGCGCTACTAGTTTCTCTGCTGACGTCCGACGCATTTTTATACCGCACGCCGTAGGGCTGCTATTTGATGCAAGGATGCTTTCTGCTCTTCATCAAAATTAATGCCTACAACCGTCGCTCAACAAATATCGGATGTCGTCTCGATATTTCTGGGCATGAACATGCCGACAGTTAACGAATCGCAGTAACTTGCATCGCACATAACTTGTATGGCATAATTTCTCGTACGTCAGATCGCTATATGAACTAGCCCAACATCGAAAGGTACCTCCGATAATGAAAGCCACCTGTCCACACTGTAATGCAATCCTAGACTTTACCAATATGCAAGGCGGATCCCTCGTTTCCTGTTCAAGCTGCAATAACCAAGTAACTGTTCCCGTTCAACCATCACCCACTCAACACCCTCGAGAAGTATCAACTCCCGTCTCAGTATCTATCCAAGCACCGCGTAGAAACGTGAACAGGACGGCTCGAACCAGTGGAAGATCATATCCAAACCTCACTAAGTATCTCTCAATATTAAGAGTCCTAACAGATGTCATTTTCATTCTCGCTATCATCGGTGAAACGATTTTTGCTAGCGTGTCCCTTGTCTCGGCTATCAAATTAGAATCTGGCAGTTTGGTATTCCTTCCTTTCGTGTTCCTAATCATCTCCTTAGCCGCAACGTACTTGTGGAGAATCATCCAACTTTCAGGAATTGAGTTCATTCAAGTCATCATGGACATTGAAAAGAATACACGCAAATAGATCGCGAAGTCTTTGAAAGTGTGAACTAACATCGAACGTCGACGGTCGTAAACATTTTATCCCGACCAAAGGGTTCACGAGCACCTAGCGGATCATGATGCACGAGGGGCTCGTGACCTCTAAGGGTGCACCGACTGATGTAATCTTGCCCGAAGCAGCATCGATCCGGAACACGGCCACATTATTGCCTGGCATATTCGCACATATCAACAACTTTCCGCCGCCAGCGATCGCTAAATTCTGTGGCCCCTTGCCCAAACTCGGCACAATCTCCAACAACGTCAAACTACCGTTCTCTGACAGTCGGTAACAAGCAATGCTGTCATGACCTCGGTTCGTGCCGTATAGATATTTGCCGTCCGGAGTAATCTTTAAATCCGCGGTATGACTGACACCCTCAAAATCACTCGGCAAGGTCGCTATTGTCTGACGCTTGGACAACTTTCCCGTTTCCGCATCGTAATCAAACAACGAAACCGTATTTAACAACTCGTTAATGACATACACATATTTTCCATTGGGATGGAAGATCAAGTGCCGAGGCCCTGCTCCTGCCGCCGTCTCAGCCGCACCGTTTAACTGTAGTTCCGACGTTCGCGACGTCAACTTGTATCCGATAATCTCGTCAATTCCTAAATCGGCGGAGAACACATAACGATTGTCGGGGCTAACCACAAAACAATGCGCATGTGGCTCTTGCTGACGAGTTGCATTTACACTCATCCCCTCATGCTGCACAAAGGTCGCAGCCTCTCGCAACGAACCATCACCCTGCACTGGATAAGAAACAACACTGCCCGAACTATAATTCGCTACCACCACCGACTTGCCCCCCGCTGCAACATCGATGTAACACGCCGTCGTTCCCAAAGTTGTTTGACGATTCAACAGCCGCAATTTTCCGGCATTATCCTCAATCGAATACGCCGCCACTTCACTATGCGCAGGTCCACCGAACTGAGATGCATGAATCGAGTACAAATACTTACGATTAGGAGACAATGCAATAAAAAACGGATTCTCTACATCCGTCGTCGTATTCACTTCCGTCAACACCCCTTGGGCATCCAACCGCATCGCATGAATCGCGCCCGTTTCACCTTTGGCAAACGAAGTAATAAACACTAACGGATCTTCGCCCGAAACTGATTCTACTGGTACCATCACAAACACTCCCGCCAAACAAAGGGCCAACACTTTAAACATTTTGCTCATCTTCAATAACATGGAATCCCTCACATAAAAATACTGAAACAATTGCATAGATATTTAGTTTACTATAAAACACAACAGCGGATTAAAATAGACTTTGTGCAAATCCCCAACGCCGTAGCCAACTGGTACAATATATCCAAAGGAGAATTACTATTATGCACCACACAAAACATACTATGTTGCTTGTCATTATCGCACTTTTTACGTGTAACACCGCCAACGCAGTGGAACCACAATACGCCAGCGAAGGAATCGCGATCCCGGCAGCCTCAGCGGAAGAGCCTCTCATCGATCAATTCAGCACAAAAAAAGCACTCGAGTACCTTGAACAAGGCACGACTGCTTGGCAAGCCCAGAAAAAATGTGTCGCCTGCCACACTAACGGAACCTACATACAATTACGCCCCTCACTCACTCCCATTCTTGGCAAACCCAACGCCGCCAATCACGAATTCCTCGTCAGTGAAATCACCAAGTTCAAACGTGCTCCCACAACAGCGCTGTTACAAGGGATTAAGCCCACTCAAATCGCGTACATGGCACAAGGCATGGCGGAATGGGACTTACACGTTAACGGGAAACTAACTGCCGAAACAACCTCCGCAATGGAATTGATGCTTAGTGTCCAAAGCGCCGACGGTAGTTGGGGAAACATCGATTGCTGGCCTCCGTTTGAATCCAGTAGCTACCAAGGCGCCACAGTCGCTGCCTTAGCACTAGGTACGGCCCCAGGTTTTCTCGAAACGATGAACGCGGATCAACAAGCTCAAGTTGCCAAGCTTAAAGAATACTTGAAAACTCAACCTGCGCCGCACGACTATGGCAAAGTACTGCTTTTATGGGCTAACACCAGAATGGACGGGCTCATCGACAAAGCAGTTCAACAAGAAATCATTACGATGATTCTCGGACACCAAAACGAAGACGGAGGTTGGGCCCTACGGAGCTTCGGTACGCCTGACACTTGGGGCGGTGGAAGTCGATCCGAGAAGCTAAAAGCAGAAAAGGAAGTAACAAATCCACCTAGTGACGGACATCAGACAGGTCTCGCTATCATGGTTTTGCGAGACGTTGGTATCCCCGCCGACCATCCGCAAATCCAAAAAGGTATCGCTTGGATCAAGGCCAACCAAAGAACATCCGGACGGTGGTGGACTCGTAGCCTTAACAAAGACACACGCCATTTTATCACCTATAGCGGCACATTCTATCCCATCATGGCGCTGCACAAATGTGGCGAACTGAAATGATAAACTAGGGCAATTTGTTTGCCCTGTGAAGCGTAGCATCGGCAGAAGCGCATTTAGCCTCTCGCGAATAAATTCGGCTGGCAGTCCGAGTTGTTTCGTCGCTCTGTCATTCAAATTGACGCACGTCATCCTCGATCTATCTGACAATCTAGGACAGCTCGAGATCACAAAGTGGCTAGGTGAGTCCCTAAATTGACATCTATATCACCCAAAAACTAGAATATGCAATCAAACGGGCTTCTTTGCCCCCCCCCCTGCAGAGTGTGTTTTGGTAATAGGCATATCCCGCCAATCGATGTGAAATGTTCCTATTTAGAGTTGAATCCGTCATTTTTTAGAATAGTTCTATAAACGGATTATTATGTGTTTGGAATATATTTGTAAAAAGTTCCAGAATAGGTGTCGGCTAAAATATTGTTTTTATTAGTGTAGTTATAGGTTTGGGTCGCTTGTTTCTTCCACTTACGGCATTTCTTATGATAAATCATAAATTTCACATTTCGATCACAATGCTAGCCGCGTTTCTTTTCGGCTCCGGTGCATTGGGTCAAGGTACAACGGATACGGTACAAGTGTACTCTGCTGGCCAAGTGATTACTAAAGCATTCCTAAAGATAAGCGATGATTGGGTTGCGTACCCGTGCACAATCGGGCAGAACATTTTTATTGTAAGCACTGAAGAAATATCAACTTTAAAATTCGATACGTTAATTAAGTCTCAATTCATCGTTGAAGTTGATGGCGTCCCACGCCCTCTATATCTGGAAAAAGAACAACTCGCCGCGCTTTCGCCATTTTCTGACAATTCGTTCCGCGAGTTACTTAAAGCCAGCAGTACATTACAACGTTCCGTTGACGCGATTGAGGGAGAACTATTGACGCAAGAATATATTGTTCAAAGCCCCAGATCAGTAACGATTCCACAAATAATTGTTCTCCATCGCGACCATAATTATGAAGAGGCATGGGTATCGATACAACTTGCAAAGAAAATCAGTGTGGATCGCATGAAACGTGGTGAACCGGGATACCCACACCCTTATTTCGCCGAAGCATTGCTATGGACAAAACTAGGACGGCATGAAGAAGCGTTAGTCAATTTCTCGATGGGAAGTCACATTGCTATCAAAAACGGACAAAATCTAAATGACCAAGTTGAGTATTATCGCGAGTTTAATTCATACCTCCAAGCCTACCTGCAATCTCCTCTGCCTCAGTCAGATCCAACAACCGAAAAGGATGCGGTTTTGGTAGCGCGGCGATATTTCGCTCGAGGGGTATCGAGTTACAAAAAGGGAGACCATTCCAAAGCAATCGAATATTTCACGGAAGCAATTCTACTCAATCCTAACCGCGCCTCTTATTGGCACTACAGAGCACTCTGTTTTCGGGCCAACAATTTTACGCAACGAGCAACCCACGACATAACCATGGGCATCGCAATTGAACGGAAATATAATCAGAGTTCAATTGTTTACGCAGCACTAACATCTGCTCAGGGTGCAGACCGACTGTGGTTGGAAGCTTATCGCAATCGTCAAAACATTCCTATCTTGGTAAAAGCAAATGATCCAAATACGACACGCTAAGACAATATGTGGTTCAGTAATAATCTTCGCTCTCGGTTTATTCTTCGGGGGGTTCGGGGAAATTGTGCCCGTGGCCCAAACGAGTAACTCTGTGACTCCTAATACGCGTCAGCAGGACATGCTCCGTCCTGAACGTGACCTTTACCAATCCCCCGCGGAACTGGCGGGCACGCAGCGTTCAGGGTTTTTAGGAATAGATGAAAATGATAACGCGCCTATCTGGAAATCCGAGTTCTATGCGGGTTTGCGACAACAGGCCGCGGGCAATATGAGCACCGCGCAAGTACATTTTGACAACGCCATGGACGCTGGGTTCTTTGAAAACATTGGTGACAATGCTGAGTTCTTTTCCTACTTATTTACGTTTCAACAACCAGTGGATACCGCACCGACAGGAACGAGCTTTATTTCAACTAGCACGACAAACAATGTCGCCGCGGAGAAACTAGACAGTCTGGTTCAAGTGGGTCAAAAGGTTATTCAATACAAAGACTCGGCATTAGCCAACAATGCAACCATTCAGGACCGCATTGCTTTTAGCACCTGGCAGCTTCTATTCGCAGAATTAGCGACTATTAACCCCGAATTCGGGCAGTTCAGCAATGCGCGTTGGTGTTTCGAAGAAGGAAGTAAGACCATAGAACTTTTGGAAGCCGATTTAAAGAATGCGCCTGATGAACTTTCAGCCATGACCAGTAATCCGGATGGCCAGGCTTTAGTCATGCGTTTAGATGCCGTGAAGGTACGGTACGTGGCGATTCAACAACGGCTCAAAATTAATTATGAACAGGAACGTCAACGGCTTAATCGTCTGAGGGAGATAGTCAAGACATACAAATCTCTTACTACGTCACTCGTTAACACCAATTCTAACTCAATGATTGGTAACCATGATAAATCGTTATCAGAAGCACAGTCAGCTATGAAGGCTGTTGTCGAGCTGCGAAAGCTTGCTGAAACAGCAAATGAACAATACGATTTTTACTTATTTTCAGATGAGTCCAAACTTCAAGAATTAACCAACCCGAGTGATTTTGAGATTGTGAATATTCCAAAGACAGTGTTTGCTAATGATTTAGTCGCCGATCTTAAGTCGTTCGTTAGCCAGACCTTTTATCGTAAAGCACTGGAATCTCCGGAAGGCCTTCAGGAAACAAAGCAGCTGCTAGACCAGGCGATTAAATATGCCAACTCTGCAGTTTCTCCACAGAAGAACATTGAGGGGCTTCCTGCAGGATCTGATGCATCAAGCCCACTGGCGCTGTATGCATTGACCGCCAGTCTTCATGAATTGAGTCGTCAATCTACTGTTACCAACCCTGCTTCGACTGATTTTAGAATCGATGCACTTGCTCTTCACAAAACAGCAAGTGATACGCTTTCTCAGCTTTCTCCGGAAATCGAATCGATTGCTGATCTGGCACCGCCCCTGAAGAACAGTTACGAAAAGTTGCAGCACGAACTTGGCAGCTCCGGGGCACTGTTGAATGACGTCCACGACCATTTAATGTCCGGTGGGCTAGCAGAAGCAGGTGCTGTCGCTGATCTTGCCATGCAGCTCTACAGTGAAGACTCCACATGGGCGGCGTGGTTAAATGCACATCGCCGCATGGGTAAGACTGACTTAAAGCAAAAACTGATTTTATTTAGGAAAGCAATTGGAAACGGCTTGATCAATCAAAATGACCCCCAGATTCTAATCGCGCAAAGTCTGGCTCAAATTACAGTTGTCCTACAGGATCAAGCAAGGGCGTTGGATGCGAAGTTACCTCCAGCAACAGTTGATATTGAAGGCATCACTGCCTTGAGGGAATTGGCATCGAAAATGTCGGCGCAATTATTTCCACAACCAGACAAGACTATTTGGGGTAAAGTTCAGGCCATTCAAACGGCTTTGGTGGCCACAGAACTATTCGTTAATAGGAAAAACGTTTCTGACGAAATTATCGTGAGTGCCTATGCAGCCGGCATGAACGCTCGGACTCGGTGTATTGCCACATTCGGCGGAGATGATGAGGATATTATTGCGCAAGAATGTCTGGTTGCCTGTAACAGGGGAATTGGTCATTTGGGCAGCGAGCATGTGCTCAAGGACTACATGGATGACCCGTTTGCTTATTTTACCCATGCTAATGACGCGGAAGCTGCATTGCCGTTTTCAGTGACATCACCGCTGCACCTGGGGACAGCGCTGATCAGACTGGTAACGACACGAACCGAGGATGACAAAGCAAACCAACTAAATAACGAACGGCGGACGCGGCACATGATTCAAGGCATGTTGGATTCCGCTTATGTTTTGAATTTTGGTGACCCTATGGGTGCTGCCGCGTCGGCAACAAAAGCTACTGAAGTGTATGGCAGGGAACGGGATAAAGCTGAGGCAGGTGAGAGTTTTATCGCTGAAGACTATGCAGATATTGTTGATGGATTTGATGCAGAGATTACCACTTACCAATCAGCCTTATCCTTTAAAGCACTTGCATATTTAGCGTCAAACGATCCTCAACAGGGGTT
>Ga0302123_10002631_pt1 | contig 12191 bp, 11 predicted proteins | sample CB21_321_MG_FD_203109 | JGI IMG/M metagenome (GOLD analysis project Ga0302123, IMG submission 203109) | Marine microbial communities from Western Arctic Ocean, Canada - CB21_32.1 | ecosystem: Environmental > Aquatic > Marine > Oceanic | place: Canada: Western Arctic Ocean | collected 2017-09-28 | reverse complement strand
ACCGAAGCGACGCCCAAGCTGCATGATCTCCTGGAGCCGGGGCTCGGAGTAGATGTGATCGGCCTCAGACAGGTGTCCGAAGGCTTCGTGAATGAACACACCGGCGAGGATCGGATCGAGCACCACCGTGTACTCGCCTCCCTCAATTTGTTCGGCGTTCAACAGCGCGATCGCCTTGTCTGCGACATCCTGCGCTTCGCGGTCAAGCTCACGCACGAAAGCGAAGTCGCCCAGGCTGCCGATGCTCACGCCGGACTGCTGCACGTCGCCATTCTTGCGCGCCATGGCGGAGAGCCGCATGTTGACGTCGATGCGCTCCTGCTCAATGAACGAGCCCTCCGTGTTGGCGAAGGTCACTCGCTTGTTGGCATCGCCGTACGTGACCGACGACGATTGCACACCCTCGGCCCCCATCATGATCTGAGCGTAGCGGTCGAGGATGTTCTTTTTTTCGGCCAACGAGATCTTGGTCGGATCCTCGCCCACCGTCGCGGGGGCGGTAGCGACCACCGGATCGACGTCCGCGAGCGTAATGGGCTCACCATGCAAGACCTTGGCCTGATGCACCGCCTGGGCGACTTTGGCCTTGAGCTGCGAGAGGTCGTTGAAGGAGGCGAAGCCCCAACCGGCGTCAGCCAGGGCGCGAACGTTACCGCCGAGGGCGCTGGAACGGCCAACGTCCTCCAACTCGCGTCCGCGATAGCGGAGGTGGCGCGACTCGCTGTCTTCCACGCGGATCTCAACGTAACGGGCGTCGACGCCCGTAAGGGCGTCCTCGATCTGGTCGCGAAGGCTGAGTGTGATCATAGAGCCGAGTTTAAGCCCGTACTATGGCGCGGGCAATGCAGGCGAGGACGCCATTATCATAGGCACATGCTCAGCGAGGAGGCCAGCATGGCTCAACCAAAACTGACGGGGCTGGCGCACCTGGTGCTCCGTGTGCGCGACCTGGATAGCTCGGTGGACTTTTACACACGAGTACTGGGCCTTGAGGTCACGTCAAGGGCCGGCACGCGAATGGCGTTCCTCAGCGCGCCCGTCGACAACGGCAAGTCACACGAGCTCGGACTGCTTGGCCTCGGACCGGACCTGCCGCCCAACGAGCAGAACCGGGTCGGCCTGTATCACTTCGCCTGGCAGCTGAACAGCATCGAAGAGCTGGAGGCCTTCCACCAGCACCTGCTCGACGAGGGCGCAGCGATCGTCGGGTACGGCGACCACGGCATCTCCATAGGCATCTACTTCATCGACCCCGACGCAAACGAAATAGAGGTGTTCTATGAATTACCGGCCGACCAGTGGCCTGCCAATGGGCGCCGATTCGATGGCCATTTCCCATTGCCCTTCAACGTCGAACGGACCGCCGCCGGCTGAAGCGGCTATGCTATTATTTCGGCCGCACACGGCGGGCGGACTTCGCACTACGAGCGGGAGGATGTCATGTGGAGAACCGGTATCACTGTCGGCCTAGGCTGGCTTTTCCTGCTAAGCGGGGTTGGCATTGGCATCTGGCAATTCGCCATCGGTGAGTGGGTTCCCGGCGCCGTTGCACTCAGCGCCGGGGCGACGGCCATCATCGTCTCAACTGTGTTGGCGAACGCGCTGACCCGTACTATGAACCGCTAGCGTCCGCAACTCGGAGACCCGTGGACGCCCCGCTTGTTGGGCAGCGGGGCGTCGCTGTGGAAAGGAGACGCCATGCGACCGACCGAACGACGTCAGCGGTTCCGTAACCACCTCGCCGGGATCACTTGCGTCCAGCCGGCGTCCGTCTTCGACCCGATCACTGCGCGTATCGCCGATGCGCTCGGCTTCGAGATCGGCATGCTCGCGGGCTCTGTGGCCAGCGCCGTCGTCCTCGGCGCGCCCGATGTCGCCGTGCTGTCGCTGCCCGAGTTGGCACAGCAAGCCCAGCGCGTGACTCGCGCCTCGGACATCAGCTTGGTGGTGGACGCGGACCACGGCTACGGCAACGCACTCGGCGTGATGCGCACCGTGCATGAGTTGGAGAACGCCGGGGTATCGGCCATGACCATCGAGGACTCGTCGCTGCCGGCGGCATTCGGGGCCAGCGGAAGCGAGCCGCTCATCAGCACCAACGAAATGACTGCCAAACTGCGTGCCGCCCTCGAAGCGCGGGCCGATCCAGCGACCGTCATCATCGGCCGCACCCACGCCATGCGGAGCGAAGGGCTGGAATCCACTCTGGCTCGAGCTCGCGCGTACGCCGCGACCGGCGTCGATGCCCTCATGGTGGTCAATATGCCCAACGAGGTCGACGTAAGCGCGCTCGAAGCTGCCGTTGACCTGCCCCTGGTCATCGGTGGACCCGTGTCGCCGATGACCAACGAGCAATTGGCCGCGCATCGAGTGCGTGTCGTCATTCGCGGGCACGCCGTCCTACAAGCCACTGTCAAGGCAGTGTACGAAGCGCTTAGCCGCCAGGCCGCAGGGCAGGCGGCGCCGGAGTACGCGGACCTGCTCGCGTCTACCGAGCAGATGGGAGTGGCGACCGGCACGGAAATCTATGAGCGCTTGCGCCAGGATTACCTCGGCTAGGGAACAGAGTCCTGGGAGTGGGCCGGGCGGCGGGAACAACCGACCCCATGCGCTGTCTGCCGAACCGACGTGGGCCACAAGCCATCCATGCTGGCGAGGCAGACCAGGCAACGCCTAGGCCAAGCCTTGAACCATGTGCCCCGTCTCGGTGAAGCGGCGCTTCGCCTCAATCGTCTCTTCGGCGGAGGGGTCGCTCCGTGTTGCGGTGGTGGTCCTCTGGACTCACGGCAGCCGTAGGGCATTCGACTCCCGCGGCGCCTGAACCCAAGATTCGCAGGTATGGCCGCGGCCGAAAGTGGGCTGCCCGCCAAATACAGAAGGGGTTGCGCCCTCAGGCAGAAGGGGCAGTGTTTTGCCCAGAGCGCAGCGCCGCCGCCGCCGCCGCCAGCAGCTCTCCGAACTCGGCTCGCTGCCAATGGCGCACCTCAGGAGCGGCGAACTCGTCGTCCATCGCCCGCAGGTCCCTAGCCAAGCGCTCGAGGCTGCGCGCCGGCCATACGAGAGCAGGGTCAAGCACGTAGGCTTTCGCCTGGGCGCTCCGCCAGTCCTTTAGCCGCTTCAGTCGATCACGAATAGCGTTCATCTCCAAGCGCGACGGGCGAGGGCCTTCTGGCCGGGGCGAAACGGGGCGCTCGACTTCGGGATCGGCCCGGCCCTGGCTCACCGCCCGGCGCAGGCCGTCGCCGTACCGGCGGGCGAGCCCCGGCGTTGCCGACGGCGCATCGCGAGGGTCGAGGCCCGGGTCAGCGGCCAGCTCGCCGAGCAGCGAGTTGGGGACGACGAACGCCGGTGGCCGGTCACTCCGGCGGGCGGTATCGTCCCTGAACGCGAGTAGCGCCTTCATCACCGCGAGGCCGCGCCCACCCAAGCCCCGCGCCTCTTTCATGGAAAACAGGCCATGGCCTGGGTCGGGCGGGGAGTAGCGGATCTCCTCTAAGCGGGCAAACTCCTCGGCGGCCCACGCCTCGCGCCCCTTCTCGTGGAGCCGCTGCGCCAGCGCGTCTCGCAGTTGGCCAAGGTGGGTCACATCTTCGGCCGCGTACGCCAGCGCAACATCCTGGATGGGCCTGCGCGACCAGTCCTGCTTCTGGAGCCGTGGGTCTTTGGGTATTTCCACACCAATGACGTCGCGCAGCAACGCGGCGAGGCCCACCTCTTCGAGCCCCACGAGCCGGGCCGCAACGTACGTATCGAAGACGTTGACGATCGTTAGCCCCCAGTCGCGGTGCAGCCCGCGCAGGTCGTAGTCCGCGCCGTGCAGCAGTTTCTCGACCGAAGGGTCCGCGAGCACGGGTGCCAACGGCGACAGATCCGAGACGGCCAGCGGGTCGATGAGGAAGACCAGATCGGCAACCGCGATTTGCACCAAGCAGACGTGCTCGGGATAGTGGTGCCGGCTGTTGGCCTCGGTGTCGATGGCCAGCCTGGCTGCGCCCGTGCACGCCGCGACCACGCGAGCAAGCTGCTCGGTGGTCGTGACCAGATCGAAGGGCGCCACGGGGGCGATGGTTAGGCCGAGCCCTGCGTCCACGACTCGGACAGCGCAAGGCAACTCGTGCTGGACGGCCTACCCTCGCGGTCAGAGGGCCAACTGCTGCCCCCAGCGTGCACACCGTCCAGTGTAACGCGCGCGCCCAGCGCCGGCACGAAAACTGTGCATATGCCGTAGCGGTCACCGTCCCCAGCGATCTTGTGGAACAGCATCGAAGGCTGGAAGTCGTACCAGGTCAGCGCCAGGTCTTCGTCCAGTGTGGTGATGGTCTCGGTCCAGAAGGCGCGGGTGTCACCGATACGCTCGAATTCCGCCTCGACTACTGGAATGGCCTGGTCGCCGCTCTCGGCATTGAGGTAACCCTGGATGCCCCCTTGGAGCCAGCGTGCCAGCGCAATGTTATCGGCGAAGACCTGCCACTCGTTCTCAGTCAACTCCGACCTCAGGAACAGTACGTGGCCCGGACCCGCCGGGGAAAAGTCGACACGCCAGTGGCTGGCGCTGGTGGTGGCGTCGCCTCCGGCCTCGTCACTCAGCGAAATGAAGGAGTTCTCACCGGTGAGGAGAACAAGGTTTGGGTCCATGCTGGGGGCGGGCTGGGTGGTCATGTGATTCTCGCTTCGGGACTCAGGCTACGCCCGATTCTAGTGACGCACGTAGGCCTGCACAACACCCAGGGCGTGTCGCCGGCCAGGCCTTGGTGGAGGTCGCGGAGCACGCCGGAGACGTGGCTTCAGGGGAGGTAGCCCGGCTGGCTGATATTGGCGTAAAGGTGGCGCTCCTGGCCGGGGGGCTGCTGGTGCGCCTACGCCACCGGCTGGGTCGTCATAAAGGTCACCCGGCAATTGGCCGCCACGGCATCCGGGTGGGGCGCGCACTAGGACATGCATAGCGAGATGCGCCTAGGGTCGCGGCGACCCCACCTCACGCGCCCGACGCCGCACGTTGCGACCCCCCGTCTCTGGACCCAGGGCCGCCATGAGCACCCCGCTGATGACGAGCCAACCTGCTGCCGTACTAAACGCCGGCCCAGGCCCAACCCATGCGTAGATACCGCCGATCAGCAGCGGAGCGACCAGCGCCCCTGCGTTCTCGAACACCGCCCAGACTCCCAGGAACTCGCCGCGCCGGTCCTCCGGCGCTAGGTCCATCGCATACGCCTGCGACGAGCCCATAACCAAACCCTCGGACACACCATAGAGCGCGACCACCAGCAGCAACAGACCGAAGGTCCCAGCGTTCGCGAGGCCCAGTCCCACGAGCCCGAGCAGGAACAGGCCGGGCACAAGCGTCTTCTTGCGCCCGTAACGATCGACGAGCACTCCGTTGGGGAGCGCCACCGCCAGCGACAGCACTCCGGCCAGTGTCACCGACAAGCCGATCTGACCCTCACTCACACCGATCACGTCCTTCAGGTGCACCGGGAACAGCGACATGAAAACACCCTGGACCATCATGCTCAGGCCGAATGTCGCAACCGCCAGTGCAAAGAAGGCCCGCGAGCGCAGGAAGGTCATGTCGATGCCCCGGCTGGCCCCCGGAGCGCGAGTCCGGGTCCGCGCTGACTCCGGCTGCGTCTCGGCAACGAGAATCGTCACCATGATCAGCGTGATGGCCTTGGTGATGCCGTTGAACGCGAACACGTAGCGTAGGTCGATGGTCGCCAGGGCGCCGGCGACGAGCGGGCCAAACACCATACCCAAACGCTGCGCCGTCGTGCGGGTCGCCACCACCCGGCCGCGGTTCGTGGGGCTCGACACGTCGGCGATCAGGATGGACGACGAGGTCACCCACATGGACACACCGAGCTGGCCGATGAACTCCAAGATCGCGAAAGGGACGAAAGAACTTACGAAGATCTCCGCGATGGACGATCCCGCACGGAGCGCCGTGCCGATCATCACCATCGGCTTGCGCCCGGTCCGGTCGCTCATGTAGCCGGTGATCGGCCCGGCCACCATCCGGGCCAGAGCGTTGGTCGAAGCAAGCAGTGGCGCGAAAAAGACCTGGCCTGATACCAGGAAGGCAAACAACGGGCGCGCCAGCCCCTGGGCTCCTGTCCCCGTACTCCACACGAAGTACGACAAGAAGATGGCCCTGCTCGTCCTCTTGAGGGAGGCCTCGGACTCATGCGGCGCTCCGGGCTGTGTGCTCAGGGTTGGCTGCTCCGATGGGGCGCCCCATAAGCCCGAGGCGGACCAGGACCTGCGCTCGCGAAAGATTTGAGAATACACCCCCTGCAGTCCAGACAAGATGGCCTACCGGCGCGTCACTCTGCCACGCAGCGTCCAAAGCGCCAGCGAGAAGCTCAACACCCCCACTGCCAGCACCGCGCCCAAACCCTGCACTAGCGCAGTCCAGTCCCAACCGACGAGGATCAGCGAGCGCAGCGCAGCAAGCAGGTACGTGACTGGGTTGTAGGTTGCGATGGCCGCGAGCCAGCTCGTCATGGCCTCGCGAGGGATGAACGTCGGCGCCAGGAACACGAATGGCATGAAGATCAGAAAGCTCATGTTCACTGCGGCCGGGCTCCCGGTCTTCAGCGCGATCGAGTACGGGAACCCAGCGAAAACCAAACCCCAAAGGCCGGCGAGCAGCACGAAAACGACGACGCCTAGCAACCCAGTCTCGAACCGCACGCCGACCGCGAAGCCGAGAATGAGCACCGGCACGGTCAGCGCCATTACCATGGCGAAGTCCGCCACCATGAGCCCGAGCAGCAGGGCGAGCCGCGCCACAGGAGTCATCCCCAACCGGTCGAAGTAGCCCCCTTGGATATCTAGCACCAGCGTCATCGCGCGGGATATCCCCGTGACCGCGAACACGATGGCCACTGGCACCTGGAACGCCTTGAAGTCGAACTCCGGGTTTCCTTTGAATAAGTCCTGGAACGCACCGATGTTCACGGCGAAGAAGAACGCCGGAAAGAGGATCCCAGGAATGACCGATTCCGGGTCGCGAGGGATTGAGCGCAGCGCCCGGCCGGCCATCGTCAGGACATCGCCCCCGAAGGATGACTTCCTCGCCAGCGTGGCCGATGGGTTCGATACTGCCGTCCTCATTCGCTCTGCTCCTCGGTCGCTTCCGCTTCTAGGCGGGCGCCGGTGTAATGCAAGAACACGTCGTCCAGCGTCGGCGTGCGCAGCGTCAGCTCGCGAACCTCGACGCCGCATGCGTTGAGCGCGATGGCCACGGGCCCGATCACCGCGGACCCTTGCGCGACGCTCAGTGTCACTTCGTCGCCGTGAATCTCGGCGCCCGCAACGCCGCGCAACTTCTGGCACTCGGCCGCCGCCAGCGCAGCCTCACCTACCACCTTGGCCACGATGACGTCGGAGCCGACGGAATGCTTCAGCGATTCGGGCGTGCCTTCCGCGACGATCTTCCCCTGGTTGATGATGCCCACTCGGCCGGCGAGCTGGTCCGCCTCCTCGAGGTACTGCGTCGTCAGGAAGATGGTCGTACCAAGGTCACGGTTGATGCGCCGGACTTCCTCCCAAACCTTGGTCCGGCTGATGGGGTCGAGCCCGGTCGTCGGCTCGTCCAAGAACAAGACCACCGGGTTGTGAACCAGCGCGGCGGCCAGATCCAGCCGCCGCTTCATCCCGCCGGAATAGGTCCCGATGAAATGGTCCATGGCGTCGCCGATATCGACCAGCGCCGCCAGGTCCCGCACTCGCTCTTTCACCTCGCGACCCCGCAGTCCGTAAAGCCGCGCCTGCAACGCCAGCAGCTCGCGCCCCGTCTGCTTCGGATCCAGCGCCGCCTCTTGGAGCGCAGCGCCGATGCGCAGCCGCACCGCCGTCGGGTCGCGCACGACGTCGTACCCCGCCACCATCGCTCGCCCCTGCGTAGGCAGAAGCAGCGTCGTCAGCATGCGCACGACCGTGGATTTCCCTGCGCCGTTGGGGCCCAAAAACCCATATACCTCACCCGGCGGCACCCGCAGGTCGATGGTGTCCACCGCCCGAACCTCACCATAGGCACGCACGAGCGCCGTTGCCTCGATCGCCAGCTCCTCTTCGTTTGCCTCAGCCATCCGTCAGCACCCCTCATAAGCCAGACGCCCACACGGCGGCGGGCGTCTGGTATGTCAATTTTCGTCTCGCAGAGCAAACAATTCAGCGCGTCTTGTGCTTCGTCATCATGCCGAAGCACACGTCCGTGCCGCCGCCGCCGCGCTAGGGCCGCTCCTCGGCCGACGCCGAGCTCAGGCAGAGATCGAAGGACGCTGGAGATGAGCTGGCCGATGAAGTCGAGTCACGCGCTGGCGTGCAAGCGCTTGAACGCATTGCTCTTCGCCTACGCATCGAGCGCAGCCCGTGTCTCTCAGTTTTCACGACCAAGTATTCGTCTTGCTCTTTTTCCGCGGCGGAACGCCACATCTGAAACGACACGAACCTGTCGGCCTGCTCCACGCCGCCTGAGTGCGCGAAGCGCTCTTCCTGCTGGGGTTCGCTGCCCTTGCGCACTTGAATCCGATTCGTCGCTACGATGCGCACATCGACCACGGCAAGTCAACCATGCCCGCCTCTGTCAGCTCGTGCAGGCCATGCACGCCGCATGATCAATTCTAGCCACCACCCCCGCACCTGCCCTTCTCGCGAGACCTCAGTTCGCGGCGACAGCCTCCGCCCGTGGGTCGATGGGGACCGCCGCGCCAAGGCCCGTGGCCTGTTCGAACAGCGCCGCGGCCGACAGCAGCAGGTCTTCTCGCCCGCGGGGCGCCATGATCTGCACGCCCACCGGCAGGCCCCCGCTGGTGAATCCACACGGCACGCTGATCACGGGGCAGGCAGTCAGCGCCAGCGCCGAACACATCACCAACCACGAGATGTAGTCATCGAAATGGACGCCCGCCACGTCGGTGATGTAGCGCAGTTCCACGTCGAACGGCGGAACGATGACCGTGGGCGAGACTAGCAGGTCGTAGGTCTCGAAGAACTTGACGGTTTTGTAGAAAATGGCCGCCCGGGCCCGCTCCGCGGCGGCGACGCGCTCCACGCTCTGCTCACGGCCGGCCTCGACGTTCCATATCACCTCCGGCTTGATGAGGTCTCCGTACTGCTCGACCAGCGGGCCAACGCCGCCGAGGTACTGATGCGCGCGGAGCACGTGGAAGACGTCGTTGGCCTCGCTGAAGTCGATCGTCGCGTCGTCGACGCTCGCCCCAATGGACTCGAAGTGGCCCACCGCCTTTGTAGCCGCCTCGCGCACCTCCGGGTCGAGCACCGCGATGCCAAGGTCCGGAGTGTACGCGACCCTACGTGGACGCACCGGGTTGTCGACCGCATCGACGTAGGGCGTGGCCGGCGCCGGCATGCTCAGCGGGTCCGCCGTGTGCTGGCCTGCCATGCTATCGAGGAACAGCGCCACGTCGCCGACCGTCCTTCCCATCGGCCCGTCCACCGACAGCGTAGCGAACGGATTGTCCTTCGGGCCGGCAGCGACTCGCCCAGGGGTGGGGCGGAGCCCGACCACGGAGCAGAAGCTCGCGGGGATGCGCAAGCTGCCGCCGAGGTCACTGCCCGTGCCGAGCCACACCTGTCCGGCGGCCAGCGCCGCCGCCGTGCCACCGGACGAACCGCCCGACGTCAAGCGCGTGTCCCAGGGGTTGCGCGTGCGCCCGAACACATCATTGAATGTCGTGGCCCCGGCGCCGAATTCCGGCGTGTTCGATTTGGCCAAGACAACGGCTCCGTTCGCCTCGATCGTCTCGACCAGAATGTCGGATCGCTCGGGGACACGGTCGGCAAAGGCGCGGGAGCCCTTCGTCGACCGCACTCCCGCAACGTCCTTGAGGTCCTTGACGGCCACCGGGAGGCCGTGAAGGTAGCCGCGCCCATCGCCATCCGGCGGCTGCAAGGCACGGGCACGCTCTCGAGCGCGGCCCTCGGCCAGCGTCGGCAGCGCATTGATCGCGTCCCCTGTCTCAGCGATGCGCTCCAGCGCAGCATCGATCATCTCATCGGGCGACACTTGCCGGCGTTCCAGCGCACTGACGGCCTCGCGCGCGGTCATTCTCACTAGGTCATTCATGGCACATGCCTCTCCCTCATGACCACCGGCCCCATGGCCGCCGGGTAATAGGCGCCGAGTATAATCGGCTGACCCTATGCGGTGACACGCATGACCTTCGACCTCCTTGTCTCCGACTGGAACGGCACGCTGCTCAACCAGTGGGACGACGAAGGATTCAACCGCCCCCTCGCCTACGCCAAAGCCAGGACCGCCCTGCGTGCCATGGCGCGCGGTTGCCGCCGTCGCGGGCGCCGTCTAGAGTGCAGCGCCAACCAAGTCTCTCAATCAGTCTCACGAGGTATATCGTGCGCCGACCCAACCCGCTCAAGCAGCTCTTCGCAGAGGGAAAGCCGGCCCTCGGCGGCTGGGTCACCCTTGAAGGCGCTCTCAAAACCGAAGCCTTCGCCCGGGGCGGTTTCGACTGGCTGACCATCGATCTCCAGCATGGCGCACTGACGCTGGAAAGCGCTCGACCTCTTATCACTGCCATCGAAGCCGCCGGCCCCACTCCGCTCATCCGCGTCCCGTGGAATGAGCCCAGCGCCATCATGCGGGCGCTGGACGCGGGCGCCTACGGGGTCATCGTTCCTCTCGTGAACTCGCGCGCAGAAGCGGAGGCAGCGGTCGCCGCGGCAAAGTATCCCCCGATGGGCACGCGGTCCAGCGGCCCCTGGCGCGCCGGGCTGTCGGGCGTCAGCGGCTACCAGTCTTGGGCTAACGACGAGACCATCGTCATCGTGATGATCGAGACGCGCCAGGCCGTAGAACAGGCCAACGACATTCTGAGCGTACCAGGCGTCGACGGCGTCTACGTTGGCCCGTCCGACCTGTCGTTGGCCTATGGACTCCCACCCGCTCCAGACCAGACCGACCCCGCGTGGAACGCCGCCATCGACACGATCCTCGCTTCCTGCGCGCGGCATGGGGTTGTACCGGGCATCGCCGGCAACGCGCAAGTCGCCATCAAGCGGCAGGCGCAGGGCTTCCGCTTCCTCGAAGTGAGCCGCGACACGACGGTTCTGCTGCGAGGGGCCCAAGAAGACGTCGCCGCGGTGCGCGCAGCAATCGGCTAGGCCCAGCCCCGCAGGCTAGGCGCTGATCATGAAGCCGCCATCGACTGCCAGCGCGGTGCCGGTGACATAGTCCGACGCCCCCGATGCCAGGAAAACAACGGCTCCCGCAAGGTCATCCGGCCTACCCCAACGGCCCGCAGGAGTGCGCGCGAGAATCTGCTCGTAGCGCTCGGCGTCGTCGCGCAGCGCCTGGGTCAGATCGGTATCGAAGTACCCTGGCAGGATGCAGTTCACCTGCACACCGCTGGCCCCTAGTTCATTGGCCATGGCCCGCGTCACCTGAAGGATGCCGCCTTTGCTGGCCGCGTACGGCACGACGTTCTTGGCTCCGAGCACACTATTGACCGAACCAATGTTGATGATCTTTCCGCTGCCCTGTGCGGCCATGCCTCTGGCGGTGGCCTGAGCGACCCGGAATGCGGCGTTCAGGTTCAGGCCGACCACCTGGTCCCACTCGTCATCGGTGACCTCCAGCACGCTCGCCCGGGCGACGGTGCCCGCGTTGTTCAAGAGCACGTCGACGTGCCCCTTCCAGGCCGATGCCTCCGCGACGACCCTCAGTGCAGCGCCGCGCTCGCCGAGGTCCGCGGCGAGCGCCAGGCAGTCGCGGCCAAGGCTGCGCACGTCTTCGGCAAAGCGCCCAAGCGTCGTCGGGTCTCGGCCCACGGCGGCCACGTCGGCGCCCGCCTCGGCGAGGGCGAGGCCCATTGCTCTCCCAAGCCCCCGGCTCGCCCCGGTCACCAGCGCCACCTTGCCGTCCAGGCGGAAGAGGTCCAGGGCGCTCATAGCGTGCCCGGTGGGATTGTGCATCGATACTCCTTGGTGCCTCACTGTGTCGAACGGGGTGTGCGGAAGGGCAGGCCCCGCAGCGTGCCCTGAGTCTCGTCGATGGGCAGATAGCCAGAGGGCGAGCGAGGGACACTCCCTCGCCCGGAGTCATCCTTTTGGGCAAGCCCTGCCCGCGGCCGTTCGCCAGGCGGCGTTGATGATCATCGGTGAGGCGCGCAACCCGTCCTCGGCTTGACTTCATTGCCCATAATCGACCT
>Ga0302123_10002629_pt1 | contig 12192 bp, 12 predicted proteins | sample CB21_321_MG_FD_203109 | JGI IMG/M metagenome (GOLD analysis project Ga0302123, IMG submission 203109) | Marine microbial communities from Western Arctic Ocean, Canada - CB21_32.1 | ecosystem: Environmental > Aquatic > Marine > Oceanic | place: Canada: Western Arctic Ocean | collected 2017-09-28 | reverse complement strand
CGTCGAACGCGCCCGCGGTCTTGACGAACAGAGCGGCGGCGCGGGCATGAAGGCCGCGCTGGTTGGCGATGGTCATCACCTGGCGAATAGTCTTGCCTTCGCCGCCCATGGTCGGAACGTGGTTCACGATTAGCCGGCCCCATTTAGCAGAGTGCTGGCCACGTTGATGTATTTGCGCCCGGCTTCCTGGGCGCTGGCCACGGCGCCGGCCAGGTCATCGCTGTCGCGGGTGCTGGTCAGTTTGATCAACATAGGCAGGTTCATGCCGGCGATGACTTCCACATTGGACTTGTCGAGGACCGATATGGCCAGGTTCGACGGCGTGCCGCCGAACATATCGGTCAGCAGGATGACGCCGGCGCCGTCATCGACCGCGGCGACCGCGTCGAGAATATCCTGGCGCCGTTGTTCCATGTCGTCGTCGGGACCGATACAGACGGCGCGGACGTTCGATTGCGGGCCGACAACGTGCTCGGTGGCGGCAATGAATTCCTCCGCCAGGCGACCGTGGGTAACCAAAACCATTCCGATCATGACGCGTCCATCCCTGGATTATGCCTCGCTGACCCGCAACACCATCCACCAAGGCATCCGCCGGGGATGGCTGTCACGGTGCGACGAGCGTATTATTATCTACCGCGTTGATGGCGATACGGACCTTGGCGGCGGCCGATGCCGCGCGGGGCGCCAAGCCCAGGCATCGCACATCAATCCCCAGCAAGGTACAGACCACCGCCTCCGGCAGACGGTCTACCGCTTCGTCATCGACCAGGTCAACAACCATGGCAATCCGGGCACTGTCCAACGCGGGCAGCCGGACGAGGCCGACACCACGGACTTCGAGCATGCCATGAATGGTGGCTGGTGCGCGCGCCACCAAGGTGGCGCCCTCGGTGGTCAGGTCGACCCGGTCGTCGGCCACCAGTCTGGCGCCGCCGTCGATCAGGCGCAGCGCCAAGTCAGATTTGCCGCTGCCCGATGGTCCGCGCAACAGCACGCCGAGGCCGTCAATTTCAACGCAGGTGCCGTGAACTTGGTTCGACATGGCGGAAGGGTGGGCCGTCCGCCTCGGCCTGTCAATCGCGGGAAATTGTGCGTCGGAATCTAGGCGGCGTGGCTGGCCGCTGACTCGGTGAGCAGCATGTAGAGCGCGTCGGCGCTGTCGGAGCCACGAAGTTTCTCGCAGATTGCTTTGTCGCGCAGGAGCCGCGATACCCGGGCCAGGGCCTTGAGATGGTCGGCGCCCGCCGACTCGGGGGCCAGCAACAAAAAGATCAGATCCACCGGCTGATCGTCGATGGAGTCGAAATCGATCGGCTTCGAGAGCCGGGCGAACAGGCCGTGGAGGCGTGACAGATCGGGCAGCTTGCCGTGAGGGATGGCAATGCCGACACCGACGCCGGTCGTCCCCAGCCGTTCGCGCTCGAGTAGCGTGTCGAATATCGCCCGCTCATGAAGGCCCGTCAGTTTCGCGGCGCGGCCCGAAAGTTCCTGCAACGCCTGCTTTTTACTGCTCGCCTTGAGATCGGCAATAACCCCGTCGACACTGACCAGGTCAGCGATTTCCATGTTTTATTATTCCTCGCCGGCGGCGATTCCTTCGCCGCCTTTGTGATGATCGCGCAATTTTCTTTTATGGCGCCGGAGTTGTTTTTCGAGATGTTCCGCCGCGGCGTTGAAGCTCGCATGTATATCGGCATCGTCGGCGTGGCTTTCCCATTCCATGCCCTTGCCCACATGAACTCGGATGTGGGTGCGGAACAGGGCGCCTTCATGGGCAAACGAGACCTGGGCGTCAATGGCGTGATCGAAGTGTTTACTAACGCCGTTCTCCAGGCGGTCGCTCACATGACCGCGCAACGAATCGCCGACATCGATCTGTTGGCCGATTACCTTAATTTGCATAACAAATGAATTCCAAATAACAACGACACAAGGTCTGCTCGGTAGCCTGCCGACAGTCGAGAATCAGGTCCGGCAATAATCCATTACGGTCCTGCGTGGGGTCAGCGAGTTTCTGAGAGGGCTGGAACATAGTTCCGCCCAATTGCCGAGTCAATAGCGCCGGAATCGGGTTTGTAGCGTCCTGATCGAGAGCAGGAATACTGCCGCGATCAACCCATGCCGGCGCGCTTCTGTCGTCTGCGCTGCACCGAAGAGGGAATGTGCATGGCCTCGCGGTATTTTGCGACCGTGCGCCGGGCAATGTCGATGCCCTCGTCCTCCAGCGCGACGGTGAGGCCATCGTCGGACAGGGTGCGATTGGCGTCCTCGCCGTCGATTAACGCCTTGATCCGGTGGCGCACCGCTTCGGACGAGTGACTGGCGCCATTGCCATTACTGCTGGGAATCGCGGTGGTGAAGAAGTAGCGCATCTCGAAGGTGCCGCGCGGGGTGATCATGTATTTATTGGCGGTCACCCGGCTGACCGTGCTTTCGTGCATCTCGATGGCGTCGGCGATATCGCGCAGCACCAGGGGACGCAGATATTCGATGCCATGGCTCAGAAACATTTCCTGCTGCCGCACCAGTTCACTGGCGACCCGCAAAATGGTGGTCGCCCGCTGGGCCATGGATTTGACCAGCCAGTTGGCCGAGTGCAGACATTCGGAAATAAATTCCTTGTCCTGCTTGCAGGCGGTCTGCTTAGCGATGCGCGCGTAATAGCGCTCGTTGACCAGAACCCGGGGCAGGGTGTTGCTGTTGAGCTCGACGATCCAGTCGCCGCCCGGCCCCTGACGGACCATGACATCGGGCACCACGGTCTGGGCGATCTCGCTGCCGAAGGCCAGCCCCGGCTTGGGGTCGAGGGCGCGAATTTCGGCCAGCATGTCGGTGAGGTCTTCGTCGTCCACGGCGCAGCGCCGCTTGAGCGAGGCCAGATCATGGGCGGCGAGCAGATCGAGGTTATCGAGCAGCGCCGCCATGGCGGGATCGAGGCGGTCACGCTCGCGCAGCTGCAAGGCCAAACATTCCCGGAGGTCGCGGGCGAATACGCCGGTCGGCTCCAGGCGCTGGAGTTTGTCGAGAGCGCGCTCGACCAGACCCACATCGCAGCCCAGGCGCTCGGCGATGGTCTCGATGGCGCCGTCGATGTAGCCGGCGTCGTCGATCATATCAATCACATGAGCGCCGATGACCCGGTCGACCGGGTCGTCGAGTTCGACGTTAAGCTGGGCCAGCAGGTGGTCGCGCAGGCTGATCTCGCCGGCCGGCGCGTAATCGGCGCCGCCGCCGCCGTCGCCGCCGCCCAGATTGCGCCAAGGCTCCATGGTAATCGACGTCGGCGTTTCACCGCCGGCATCGCCGTTCCACATATTGTCGTAGTCGGAATCCAGGTCGGCGCCGGGCGCCTCGACCGGGCCGTCGTCGATTTCGGGACTTCGCTCGTCATCGACTGCATCACCGTCGCTGGCGCTATCAGCTTCGGCCAGCTCGAGCAGGGGATTCTCTTCGAGCTGTTCGTCCACATAGGCGGAGATTTCGAGATTGGTAAGCTGCAGCAGCTTGATCGCCTGCTGGAACTCCGGCGTCATGACCAGGGACTGGCTCTGGCGTGCCTCGAGGCGGGGACTTAATGCCATGACGCGGCCCCCTCCAAACTATCTAGAGACTGAAGCGCTCGCCCAGGTAGACCCGTCGGACATCCTCGTCGGAGACAATCTCCGAGGGCGTGCCTTCCATCAGCACCGAACCGTCGTGCAGGATGTAGGCGCGGTCGATGATCTCCAGGGTCTCTCGCACATTGTGCTCGGTAATCAGCACGCCGATGCCGCGGTCCTTGAGGTGGGACACCAGGTCGCGAATGTCCGACACCGCGATCGGGTCGATGCCCGCCAGGGGTTCGTCGAGCAACATGAAGCTGGGCTGGGATGCCAGGGCGCGGGCAATCTCGGCACGGCGTCGCTCGCCACCCGACAGGGCCAGGGCTGGGGTCCGCCGCAAATGGGTGATCGAGAATTCGGCGAGCAGGTCGTCGAGCATGTTTTCGCGCTTCTCGCGGATCGGTTCGACGACCTCGAGCACGGCGCGGATGTTGTTCTCCACCGTCATGCCGCGGAAAATCGACGGCTCCTGGGGCAGATAGCCCACCCCCATGCGCGCCCGCCGGTACATGGGCAGATCGGTGACATCGTGACCATCGAGGGCGATGGTTCCGTAGTCGGGGGCGATCAGTCCGGTAATCAGGTAGAAGCATGTGGTCTTGCCGGCGCCGTTGGGTCCCAAAAGTCCGATCGCTTCGCCGCGCTGCACGGATAGACTGACCCCGCGCAGAACGGGTCGCTTGCGGTACTCCTTGCCGAGGTTCTCGGCAACCAGGCCTGAGTTATCGCTCACCAGTCGTGCCGGCCCGCTATCGCCGTCCGGCGTGTCCGCCGGCCCCACTTCCGATTGGTCCGTCACAGATTGATTCCGTTAACCATCAACCCGATCTACTCCGAGTTATCGTTGCTTGGTACAAACAAAGCCTTAACGCGCCCATCATCTCCGGTTTCCGTTTTACTGCCATCCGCACCGGTGGTGCCCTTTACGCCGCCGAGCATCCTGCTTTCGCCCGTCGTCAGGTTCATGACCAGGTGATCCCCCCGAATCACGTTGTTGCCCCGTGTTAAAACCACGGAACCAAATAATTCTACCGTATCACCCTCGACGTTGTAGACCCCTTTTTCGCCCTGGGCCATTTCCTCGGGCGACGACAGGAATACGTCGCCCACCGCCTCGATGAGGCGGATGGCGTTTTGGCCCTCCGTATTGGCCTTGTAGTGGACCGTCAACTGGTCGGCGCGCAGGTTCAGCTCGCCCTGTACCGCGTCCACAGTGCCGCGAAAGATGGCGATGTTGGCATCCTGCTGGACCTCGAGGGAATCGGCGGTGATTTCGATGGGCAGGGAGGTGTCGTAGCCCGTGCCGACCTGGGCCGGCACAGGTGTTGAGACTATCAGGAGCGCTATGGCGGCTATGAAGAAATAGCGCATCAGGTTCCCGCCTTGGGATAGAGGGTCATGCGCACCTGGCCTTCGAAGTAAATGGTTTTGCCGTCATCCGCCATGCGGAAGCTGTCGGCGTTGAGAGTGCCGAACGGCCCCTGGGCTTCCACCGGTACGGTGCCGTGGGCGAGGCTGGCCGCCAGGTCGATGAGCGCGCTTTCGGTGCGGAACTCGTAGCCCTGGTCGGAGAAGATGTTGACCGCGCCGACCAGGGCCAGGGTCTCGGCCTGGCGTTTCAGGGTGCCGCTATTGGCGGTCAGGGCCAGCCAACTGCCCTGGTTGAGCAGGATATCGGCCTGGGGCTTGGTCAACTGGATGATGTCCGGGTCGTCCTCGTCCTGGGCCGCCAGTTCGGCGGTCAGGGTGTAGGGCTGGCCCTTGCCGTCGGCGCCGATGTAGCGGGCGTTGGTCATGAACACGTTCTCGTCGAGACCAACGCCGATGCTGTTGAACGACAGGGGAATGCCGCCCTTGGTGCCGCGCAGGTAAGGCCAGGCCACGACCATGGCGACCAGGATCAGGGCGCCGAGGGGCAGGACGAGTTTCATCATGCCGACGAAGCGGCTGTAACGTATGCTTTCGGTAACCGCCCGCGGCGTCGCGACAATGCGCGCGCTGATGCCGCGCGGCGATGCGTCGGCGGTCGGATGAAAATCACTGTTCAGCGTCATGGTTTCGAAAGCCCAGTCAGGCGCATCGACGCGACCGTCGCAAGGGCGCGTCTATCGCGGTTAATTATGGCCTCGTTGAGCCGCTGATTCAATGGTTTAGGTCGGTGTTCCGATCGAAGATTGCCCGCGCCGACGGCGATTTGACTCAATGGGCAAAAATATCCGGCACGTCCCATCCCGCAAGGTCAAGCTCGGCCCGGGCCTGGAGGAAGCCGAAGCAGGCGGCGGCGATCTCGGTCCGGCCTTCCCGCGCCAGCACCACGTCGAGCTTCTCGCGCAGGGCATGGAGATGGAGAACATCGGACGCCGCGTAGGTCATCTGCTGTTCGGTCAGGTCTTCGGCGCCCCAGTCCGACGACTGCTGCTGCTTCGACAACTCGACGCCAAGCAGGTCGCGGCACAGGTCCTTGAGGCCGTGGCGGTCGGTGTAGGTGCGGGTCATCTTGGAGGCGATCTTGGTGCAGTAGACCGGCCCTACGTCGATGCCGAGATGACGCTTCATGGTGGCCAGGTCGAAGCGCGCGAAATGAAACAGCTTGGTGACCAAAGGGTCGGTCATCAGGGCGGCCAGGCGGGGGGCGTTGTAGTCGTCCTGGGCGAACTGCACCAGGTGACTAACGCCGTCACCGGCCGAAAGCTGGACCAGGCAAAGCCGGTCGCGCCGTGGGTCGAGGCCCATGGTTTCCGTGTCGACGGCCACGGTATCGCCGAAATCAAGGCCTTCGGGCAGGTCGCCTCGGTGCAGGTGTATGGTCATTGTTGCACGTTTCGTTTGTGTTTGGTCCGGTTCGGCGGGGGCCGTAACCGGGAATTGGTGCCCAGGAGAAGACTCGAACTTCCACGACCTTTCGGCCACTAGCACCTGAAGCTAGCGCGTCTACCAATTCCGCCACCTGGGCTCCGGAAACGAGCCGTCAAGTAGCCTTAACCCCTACCCGATGTCAACTGCCCATTGGCCAGGGGCGCCGGGAGGCGCCGGCCGCGTCACCAGGCGTTGCGCGGGCCACGTTGGGCGCTATGATTGGCCGTCTCGGATGGATGGTTAGTGGTTGAAGGAGAGGTGCGCTATGGAACGGGGTCGCCTGGTTACGGTTTTCGGCGGTTCGGGATTTCTCGGCCGCCATCTGATTCAACGGTTTGCGCAAGCCGGCGCCCGCATCCGCGTAGTCAGCCGCAGCCCGGATCACGCCATCCATCTGCAGCCTCTGGGTGACGCCGGCCAGATTGCCCTGATGCGTGGCAGCCTTGGTGACCCTGAGGTTATTGCCCGGGCCGTGGCCGGCGCCGACGTGGTCATCAATCTGGCGGGTATTCTCTACGAATCGCGATTTTACGAATCACTCTACGGGCCCGGCGGGCAGACCTTTCAGGCGGTCCATGTGGACGGCGCCCGGCGTCTTGCCGAGGCCGCTGCCGAGGCCGGGGCGCTGCGCTTCATCCATGTGTCGGCGATTGGCGCGGCCGCCGATTCGCCGGCCCATTACGGGCGCAGCAAGGCGGCCGGCGAGGCGGCGGTGCGACGCGCCTTTCCCGATGCCACGATTCTGCGGCCCAGTATCCTGTTCGGTCCCGAGGACGACTTCTTCAATCGCTTCGCCGCCCTGTCCCAGTTCACCCCGGTGCTGCCGTTGATCGGCGGCGATCCGTTCGATGAGCGCATGTTCGGCGGCTATATGTTCAAGGGCCACCGTTTCGGCGGCGGCACCACCCGGTTCCAGCCGGTCTATGCCGGGGACGTGGCCGAGGCGATCTTGCGTTGCGCCGAGGACCCGGCAACCAAGGGCCGGACCTATGAACTCGGTGGACCCCGGCAATACAGCTTCCGCGACCTGCTCGAATTCATCCTCGGCGAAATCGGCCGTCACCGTCTGTTGCTGCCGGTGTGGTTCTGGGCCGCCAGCCTGAAGGGCTGGTTCCTCGGATTCCTGCCGACGCCGCCCCTGACGGCGGATCAGGTGGCCATGCTCAAACGCGACAACGTGGTGGCCGAGGGTGCTTTGGGCCTGTCTGATCTTGGTATCGAACCGACGGCCGTGGAGGCTGTGGTCCCGAGCTATCTCGCCCGCTTCCGTTCAGGCGGGAAGTAGTAGTTGTTAAATCATCCCGCCGTAGGCCAGCCACAGCAGATAGCCGCCGAGGGCCACCCGGTAGAGCACGAAGGGCGTGAAACTGGACCGCTCAAGCCAGGCCATCATCAGCCAGACGGTGCCCAGGGCCGCGGCAAAGGCGAGAATGGCGGCGGCCCCGGCCTGGGTGGTCAGGGCCAGATCGCCGACGCCATGGAGTTTGTAGCCTATCAGCCCGCCGGCGGCGATGATGGTCGGGATCGACAGCAGCATGGAGAAGCGCGCCGACTCGGTACGCTCATAACCGAGCGCCCGGGCCGCGGTCATGGTGATGCCCGCCCGGCTGGTGCCGGGAATTAGCGCCACGGCCTGGGCCACGCCAATGAACAGGGCGTGGGCCAGGGTCATGTGTTCGATCTTGCGGATCGTCATGTTGGAGCGGTCGGCGACGTAGAGCAGCACGCCGAACCCGGCCATGGTCCAGCCGATCAGCACCGGCGAGCGCAGCACCGACAAACCGATCGAAGCCAGGGCGGCGCCGGCCACCACAACGGGAATGGTGGCGACCACCACGTGGAATGCCAGGCGCAGGCCGGGATCGCGATCGCGATCCCGGTCGTTGCGGCCAAGGCTCCCCAAGCCGCTGATCATGCGCCACACATCGCGGCGGAAATAGACTATGACCGCCCCCAGGGTGCCGACATGGACGGCAACGTCGATCATCGGCCCCTGATCGAGCCAGCCGGTAAATACCGGCACCAGAATCAGATGGGCCGACGAACTGATCGGCAGAAATTCAGTGATGCCCTGAATCAGAGCCAGAACGGCCAGTTGCAGCCCGGTCACCCGACGTCTCCCCCCGAAAATGGTCCCCCTACCACTGACAATGATCCTAACACGGGACGGGAACAGGCCGCTACTAGGCGTATTTAGGGCCGATATGGCCTTTATTTTTGGTCGCAATTCCTGATGCTGCGAGGTATGGTGACGATCATCACGGGTTTTTTGTAAATATAGGTCATTAAATATGACCTTCCTGTGTCGATTTTGGTATTTTAGTCGAAATGGCGTGGGAAACGGCTTCGCTGCCTACCGGGCGCGGACCGCTGTTGCGCGTTGGAACGACGATTAACGGGCTATTGGGGCCAGGGGTAAGTCATCGTGGTGGAAAAACTTCTGAAATTCGTGACGGTCGACCGTCAGTCGCCGGACAAGCGCGACCCGGCGGCGCGGCGCGGCGATTTTGACGAGATCTATCAGGATTTCGACCCGGACCGGACGGCGCTTCAGGCGGCGCGCTGTTCCCAATGCGGCATTCCCTATTGCCAGGTCCATTGCCCCCTGGCCAACAACATTCCCGACTGGCTCATGCTGGCCGCCGGTGGCCGCCTGGAAGAGGCCTACGAATTGGCCCAGGCGACCAACACGTTCCCTGAAGTTTGTGGCCGGATTTGCCCCCAGGACCGTTTGTGCGAGGGCAATTGCGTCATCGAGAAGGATTTCGGCGGGGTCACCATTGGTGCGGTCGAGAGTTACATAACCGAAGTTGCTTTCGCCGAGGGTTGGGTGGCGCCGCCCCGGCCGCGCCAGGAACTCGACCAGTCGGTCGCTATCATCGGCGCCGGTCCGGCCGGTCTGGCCGCCGCCGACCGTCTGCGCCGCATGGGCTACCAGGTAACCGTCTACGACCGCTACGACCGGGCCGGGGGCTTGCTGATCTACGGCATTCCCAACTTCAAGCTGGAGAAGCAGGTCGTCGCGCGCCGCACCGCCCTGTTGGTCGATGGTGGTGTCACTTTCCAACACGACTTCGAAGTCGGCCGTGACGCAAGCCTGGATGAGTTGCGCCAGCGCCACCAGGCGGTGCTGATCGCCACCGGCGTCTATCAGGCCCGCGACGCCGCCATGCCGGGCGCGGGTCTCGGCGGCATCGAGTTCGCCATGGACTACCTCACCGCCAGCAACCGCAAAGGCCTGGGCGACGCGGTGGCGGATTTCGACGGCGGCCGGCTCGATGCCCAGGGCAAGCATGTGGTTGTCATTGGCGGTGGCGATACCGGCATGGACTGCGTGCGCACGGCGGTGCGTCAAAACGCCGCCTCGGTAACCTGCCTTTACCGCCGCGACCGCGACAACATGCCGGGCTCCCAGCGCGAAGTCGGCCACGCCATCGAGGAGGGCGTCACCTTCGAATGGCTGGCCGCGCCGGAAGCTTTTCTCGGCGATGATGGGGTGACCGAAGTGCGGGCCCAGCGCATGCGTCTCGGCACCCCGGACGCGGACGGCCGGCAAAGCCCCAAGATGATCCCCGATTCAAGCTTCACCCTGCCGTGCGATCTGGCCATCAAGGCCCTGGGCTTCGATCCCGAGGACCTACCGGCGGCCTTCGATGCGCCGGACCTCAAGCTCAGCGGCTGGGGCACTCTGAAGATCAGCCAGGCCAGCATGATGACAAACCTCGCCGGCGTGTTTGCCGCCGGCGATATTGTGCGCGGCGCCTCCCTGGTGGTCTGGGCCATCAAGGACGGCCGCGACGCCGCCGACGGTATCCACAACTATCTCAAGACCAAGACGTCCGCCGCCGTGGCCGCCGAATAGGAAATCCGCCATGTCCAAGTTCATCACCGACTGGCAAGCTAACGCGGCGCACCTCCGGCGCCATGGCCTCTACGACCCGGCCGAGGAGCACGATGCCTGCGGTGTCGGCCTCGTCGCCGCTATCGACGGCAAGCCCCGGCGTCAGGTTGTCGAGGCCGGTATCGAGGCGCTTAAGTCCGTGTGGCACCGGGGCGCCGTCGACGCCGACGGCAAGACCGGCGACGGCGCCGGCATTCATGTGGAAATTCCTCAGGGTTTCTTTCGCGAACATGTGGCGCGCACCGGCCATGTGGTTGGGTCGGGGCGCCTTGCTGTCGGCATGGTGTTCCTGCCCAAGACCGATCTCGGCGCCCAGGAAACCTGCCGTGGCATCGTCGAGACTGAGATCCTCAACTTCGGCTACCGGATCTACGGCTGGCGTCAGGTGCCGGTGGATGCCTCGGTGATCGGCGAAAAGGCCAACGCCACCCGGCCCGAAATCGAGCAGATCATGGTCGCCAGTCATGCCAGCTACGACGACCAGGGCGGTGATGACGAGACCCAGTTCGAACTCGACCTCTATATTATTCGCCGGCGCATCGAGCGCCGGGTGCTCGACGCCCATATCAGCGATTTCTACATCTGCTCGCTGTCGTGCCGCTCGATGATCTACAAAGGCATGTTCCTGGCCGAGCAGGTCGCCGAATTCTATCCCGACCTCATGGACCAGCGCTTCGAGTCCAGTTTCGCCATCTACCACCAGCGCTATTCGACCAATACGTTCCCCACCTGGCGCCTGGCCCAGCCGTTCCGCATGCTCGCCCACAACGGTGAGATCAACACCATTCGCGGCAACGTCAACTGGATGACATGCCACGAGCCGCGCATGGTCAGCGCCCAGTTCCGCGAGCACGGCGAGGACATCAAGCCGGTAATCCAACCCGACAGCTCGGATTCCGCGGCCCTTGACGCCGCCTTCGAGGTGCTGGCCCGGGCCGGCCGCTCGGCGCCCCTGGTCAAAACCATGCTGATCCCCGAGGCGTGGTCCAAGGAAGCCGCCATGCCCGAGGCCCACCGGGCGCTTTACAGCTACTGCAACACGGTGATGGAGCCGTGGGACGGCCCGGCGGCAATCGCCGCCACCGACGGCCGTTGGGTGCTCGCCGGCATGGACCGCAACGGCCTGCGGCCCCTGCGCTATGCCATCAGCACCAGCGGCCTGCTGGTCGTCGGCTCGGAAGCCGGCATGGTCGCCCTGGCGGAGAACGAAGTGATTGAGAAAGGCCGTATCGGGCCGGGCCGCATGATCGCCATCGATCTGGCCGAGGGCCGGCTCTATCACGACCGCGAACTCAAGGACGCCCTGGCCGCCGACCGGCCCTACGGCGAATGGGTACGCAACATCACCGAACTGGTCACCGATCCGGGCGCCGACGAGGCGATCCCCGCGCTCTACGAAGGCGACGAGTTGCGCCGCCGCCAGCGCGGCGCCGGCTACAGCCTGGAAGACCTCGAACTCATCCTCCAGCCGATGGTCGCCGACGCCAAGGAAGCCACCGGGTCCATGGGCGACGATACCCCTTTGGCGGTGTTGTCCCGGGGTTATCGCGGCTTGCATCATTTTTTTCGCCAACGCTTCAGCCAGGTCACCAACCCGCCTATCGATAGTCTGCGCGAAAGCCGGGTAATGTCGCTCAACACCCGCCTCGGCAATCTCACAAATGTGCTCGACGAGGACGCCAGCCAGACCAATGTTCTGTTGCTGTCGTCACCGATGCTGACCAACGCCGGGTTCGCCGATATGCGTCAGCGCATGGGGCCTGGCGCCACCGAGATCGACTGCGGTTTCGATATCGCCGGCGGCGGCGACGCCCTGCGCGATGCCATCAC
>Ga0302123_10002618_pt1 | contig 12209 bp, 11 predicted proteins | sample CB21_321_MG_FD_203109 | JGI IMG/M metagenome (GOLD analysis project Ga0302123, IMG submission 203109) | Marine microbial communities from Western Arctic Ocean, Canada - CB21_32.1 | ecosystem: Environmental > Aquatic > Marine > Oceanic | place: Canada: Western Arctic Ocean | collected 2017-09-28 | reverse complement strand
TCAGATCGATAAGCACGACATCCGCCTTTGCGCCGACAGAGAGACGGCCGATATCGTCTCGGTTCAAGCCCTTAGCCGCCCCCAACGTCGCAATCTCGAAGATATCCTCCGTCTTCAGCAGATCGACATGTCCGCTCGACACCTTGGAGAGCAACAAGGCGGTCCGCATTTCTTCTATCAGGTCGATTGGATAGGCATCCGTCCCGAGCGCCATGTTGACTCCTTCCGCCCGGTAGGCGCCCAGGCTTCGCATCATATCGCCCCACTGCGCGAAGGCCCGCGAGCAGTGCGCCACTGTCGTGCCCGTCCTAGCCAACCTGGCCACATCGTTGTCCGGCGTGTATTGCGTATGGAAGTTGACCCAGGGGTGCCGGTCCGTGTTGATGCCATGCCCGATAATCGTATTCGGACCGAGCGCGCCCAGGCTATCCAGCCACTCGATTGGGGTCATGTTGTGCCGCTTGACCATCTCACGGAATTCAAAGACCGATTGGGAAGCATGCACTTGCATCGGGATGCCGCGCTCTTCGGCCGCCTTCACTGACTTCTTGATCAAATCCTCTGAACATGTGTCGACCTGCGCCGGGTTGAGCATGCCCTTGAGGCGGCCGCTGTTGTGCCCTTCGGCTTCATCGATGATTTCGAGCGATTGTTTGAAATTCCGCTCAACACTCTTCTCGTCAAACCAGCGATAGAGAACCTCCTTGCCGTCGTTCGTATACCATTCACCCGACCGAAACATTGGGCCTGCGTAGGCACGAATACCGCTTGACGCCAGGGTTTCGATCCACCCCGGGAACGGCGGCCAGCGGCAGTCCAACTCGGCATATGTCGTGCATCCGCTTTTCAGCGCCTCGCAGATACCGGCCTGCAGCGCGACACGAGCCGTGTCGTTGTCGGGCTTGATCAGAAAGGTGTACTCGACGAGCTGTGTCATCCACAGGTGTTTGCTGGCCAAGTCTTCCCAGAACCCTTTACCGGGGATCTCGAGAGCGGCATGCGCATGGAGGGTCATAGTGCCGGGGACCACCATGATATCGGCCCCATCGATCGTCTTGTCGGCGTCGCCATTGTAGTCCGGCCCGATGTAGTCGATCTTGTTGCCGGTGAACGATATGTCGCCGTTCTTGAGATATTTGTGCTTCTCCGTCCCGGGATCCCACGCGACAACCCAGTCGGCGTTTTTGATCAGCGTTGTGTTCGACATGATACCCTACCTCGCTCGTTGCGTGCCATCTGGCCCAGGAACTGGCGGCCGAAACGCGCTACTCGACGTGTGAAAAAAAAGAACAGTGACCCTCCAGTCAGGGTCCGGACGGTCACACCATCGTCAAAGGTTCTAGTATTCGATCCAAGCCTCGTTCGACATCTCGATCGACTGTTGCTCCGGCACGTAGCCGATATTGACCTTTCCCGAGCCGATTGTCGATGGCGTCCAGCGCGCCATGGCCAGCCCGTCCTACCGCTCGATCCCGAATTCGTGGGCGCAGGTGCTGCCCGAATAAGCGTCAAGGACTTGATAGGTATTGCTGGGACCGCTATCACCGAGCAATACGATGCACTTGAGTAGAAAATATTCACCAGCCTGCCTACGCCTTAACACGCTGGGATTTTGGATCGTAGAGCGGGCGTAACGAGGCCGTCGTTGGAAAGCGCACGCCGGCAATTTCTATCTCGTAAGAACCGGACTTAACATTGTCAGCATCAACGCCATCTGGGTGCTCGACAGAGCCGAGGGCAACGGCGCCGCCCAAGGTGTGGCCGTACATCGCCGAGCGAACATAGCCGGCGAGTGTGCCTTCGCGCCAGATCGGTTCGTTGTGATAGAGCATTGGTTCCGGGTCGTTGAGAAGGAACTGAACCAAGCGTTTGTTCGGTCGTGTTTCACGTTGCCGCAGCAGCGCGTCGCGACCAATGAAGCCGCCCGCCTTGTCGAGCTTGACGGCAAAGCTGAGGTCGCTCTCGAACGGCGTGTCGGCGTCAGTGATCTCATGGCCATAGTGGCGGTAGGCCTTCTCAATGCGCAGCGAATTCATCGCGTGCATGCCCACGTGGCGCAGTCCAAAAGCCTCCCCCGCCTCGGTCAGCAAGTCGTAGACAGCGATTGTGAACTCAGTTGGGATATATAGTTCCCAGCCGAACTCGCCGATATAGTTGATGCGCGAGGCACGCATGACGGCAAAGCCGAGCTCGATCTCGCGGCTGGTGGCAAACGGAAATCCTTGGTTGGAAGTTTATGTCCAGAATCTTCTATAATTAGGTTTGCCATGTTGCCGAGTGATTTATCGGGCATGGATGGCGCGGAGACCTCAAGTATCGCAGCGCCGGCCATGCCCAGCCGCCGTTAGGCGGCTTCCTTCATCAGTTCTCGTTTGTGCTCCTTGAGCAGTTTCATGTTGATCTAGCGGTTGGCTTCCAGCCAGTCCTCATGGGTCTCGACGGCGAGCGCCCGGATTGGTCAATGGCTTGGGTTTCTGAAGCGTGTGATGAAGCGTTATGGCCGGCCGTCCTCGATCGTCTTCGGTCATACCGGGCGGCGATGAAGATCGTTGGGGTCGCAGAGCGTCAGCGATGCGGCCGGTGGCTCAACAACCGAGCCGAAAATCCCCACCAGCCGTTCCGACGACGGGAGGGAGCGATGGCAAGATTCAGGGACATCAAGACCCTGCAGAAATTCGCCTCCGCTCACGCCTCAATCCACAACCATTTCAATCAGGACCGACATCTCAACCGTCGCAACATTTTCAAACAGAACCGCTCAGCTGCCCTGGCCGAGTGGCGGCTGCTGGCCGCCTGAAGACACCCCCTGCCCTGCACTTTCGAGTCTGGTTCGCATTAAACTGACACCACCGCCGCCTGTGAGCCCGACGGCAACACTGTGGCAACGCGAGCCGACATCGACGCCGACACGCAATTGCAAAGGTTGGGGGTTCGACATAGATCGCTCCTTCAGCAAACGAAACCCTCGGATCATCCTTCGGTCTCGTCTACCTGCAGAGCCACGATCGCCAGCGATCGGCACCATCCCGGTCGACCCGTCGGATGATGCAGGTGACGGGGGCGGCAATTCAAAAGGAGCGAGCCCGGATCGCCGGGCCACTGACCCAAAGAGCCACACCCCCGTCGCCCTCAGGCTAGCCGCCGCTCACCGCACACGCCACCTGCGTTCCCAGGAAAATCGCCGCCACCGCAATGGATATGTGGATAACTCGCTGCCGCGAGTTCTCACACATACCTACCGCGCAACAACAACAGCCATTTCCCTGCAAAATCCGATCGTAGACCCTACGCGGACATTCGCGCTCCTCGTGTTCGACTGGGCTCATGTCGTAGCCATACACCTTTTCCGTGCGTAGGTCCGGCCCGACGAGTCGCCCGGCAAATGGTCCCCTGACATGCGATGTGCGAATAGCCGCATCGCGTTGCTCAGCGTTCGCCTAAGCCGGTGGGTGATGCGCGTGCCAGTGCTCGGCTATGTCTATGCGCCGGCACAACCAGACCTTGTCGTGTTCGAGCACGTAATCGATGAAGCGCGCCAGGGAGGCCGCGCGCCCTGGCCGCCCGACTAGGCGGCCGTGGAGCCCGATATTCATCATCTTCGGCGACGTCTCGCCTTCTGCGTAGAGGACATCGAACGAATCGCGCAGGTAGCTGAAGAAGTCGTCGCCGCACGTGAAGCCCGTCCCAGTGACGAACCGCATGTCGTTGTTGTCGAGGCAATAGGGGATGACGAGCAATGGCGCCGAGAACTTCCTCTCCCAATATGGGAGGTCATCGGCATAGGAATCGGAGCTGTAACGAAACCCGCCCTCTTCGACCACGAGCTGCTGCGTCGCCAGCGTGCCGCGGCCGATGAACCAGCCGAGCGGCCTGCTCCCGGCGGAGCGCGTGTGCACCTCGATGGCCTTCGCCATGTGTGCGCGTTCCTCATCGATTTCCATCGTCTGATAGTCGATCCACCGATAGCCGTGACCTGCGATCTCCCAATCGGCCTCGTTCATCGCGGCCACCGCTTCCGGATTGCGCTCGAGCGCCATGGCGACGCCGTAGACCGTCACCGGCACGCGCCGCTCGGTGAAAATCCGGTAGAGCCGCCAGAAGCCTGCGCGACTGCCATATTCGTACATCGTTTCGACGGACACGTTGCGCCGACCTGGCATCGGCACGATACCGCTGACCTCCGACATGAACGCTTCCGAGGCTGGGTCGCCATGGAGAATGTTGTTCTCCGAACCCTCCTCGTAGTTGATTACGAACTGGACAGCGATCCTGCCGCCTTGCGGCCATCGTGGATCTGGCGGCGTGCGGCCATATCCGATCATGTCACGGGGATAGTCGGGGCTAGCCATCCTCAATCCTCCTCACAGGTTGTGCGCGGGTCTTGAGGACCCGGTCTCGAGAACCGTCCCCCGCGCATTTTCGACTCCCACAGTCGGGCGGCGCCGCTTAACGCGCCGGTTCGGTGCACGACGCAGTCTATCGCGCCGCGCCATGTCTGACAGCGAACCGATGGTGCGGGGGCGCATGGCATCTACTCCCCCCAAACCTCACCCAGGAGCCGCAGCCAGTTCTCTCCCAGCACTTTCCGAGTCCGGCTCTCGTCCCAGCCGCGCCGCATCATCGCCGCCGTCACGTTCGGGAAGTCGGCAAGGGAGCCAAGATCTTTCGGGAATGGCGCGACGTCCCAAGTGCGCTCGACGATACGCCTGCCGTTGCCCTTGTCGTGGCAGAGCCAGTCGAACCATGCCGCGCTTTGACCCTGCGTGAAATCGGTTCCGATCCCGACCGCATCCTCACCCACGATGTTCATGACGTGCTCGATCGCGGCGACCGCGTCATCGAGGCTACTTGCCGCGTCGGCCGACAGAAAGGGCGGATAGGTTGTCACGCCCACAAAACCGCCGTGTTTCGCGATCAGCCGAAACGCGTCGTCGGTCTTGTTTCGCGGGTGAGCCAAGAGCGCGTAGGGACCGCAATGGGTGAAGGTGACGGGTTTTTTGGAGTAACGTATCGCGTCCTCAGAGGTCTTGGGCCCGACATGCGACAGATCGATCAGAACGCCGCAACGGTTCATCTCGTCGATGAGGTCCCGACCGAAGTCGGACAATCCACTGTCGCGGCTCTCCATGCAGCCGGAGCCGACAAGGTTTTGGGTGTTGTAGGTCAACTGCATAACGCGGACGCCAAGGTCTCTGAAGAGACGGACGAAGGATAATCGATCCTCGATCCCCGAGGTGTTTTGCCAGCCGAGGATGATGCCCACCCTGCCCTCGGTCTTGGCCCGTTCGATGTCACGGGCGACATGCACCTGCGTGATGACATCGGCGTGCTCCTCGAACCACGCCTTCCACTGCGCGATGTTCGCCGTGGTCTCGCGGAAGCCCTCCCATACCGAGCAGGTGCAGTTGGCCGCCGTGATGCCGCCCCGCCTCATGTCCTCGAACACCTGGCGGTTCCAGTCTGATATGATCAGGCCATCGATAACGACAGCACTATCGTGCAGTTCCTGATGCGTTGACATTGTGGTGTCACTCCCGGATCGGTCTCGTATAAAATGGCCCATGCCTTCGTCGATCTCGGCCTCACACACAGTCGCGCGGCCTATCCTCCAACCAAATGTCCCCAAACCAGGCATGATTCGCGCGATGATGCACGCTGCTCACAAGGCAAATTCTTAGGCCTGCCCATGGTGGCGCGGTCCGCCCAGGCCCAATTTCCGAGCCAACGCCGCAGAGATCGAGCGCGCATCTACCGCCCCGCTCGCGCCGTCCCCCGCCTCATCAACAGCGGTACTATGAGCAGCTCGGCACCCAACAGGGCCAGGAGCAGAAGGCCGAACACGATGGTACCGATGGCGTTGAGGGTAGGTCGGTGCTCCGCCATCATGGCATTGTAGATGGCCACAGGCAGCGTCTCATCGAAACCCGCCACGAACCACGCGATGATGAATTCATCGAATGAGAAAGTGAAAGCCAGCAGCCATCCCCCGCCGATTCCGGGCAGCGCCCAGCGCAGGGTCACGCGCCAAACCGCCTGCAGTTCGGTCGCGCCGAGATCCCAGGCCGCTTCCTCAAGTGCGGGCGGCATTTGCGCGAGCCGCAGTTGGATGATCGCCATCGCGGGCGCGGTGAAAACCAGCGTGTGAGCGATGATGACGCTGTAGAGCTCGCCTTGAAGCCCCAGCCGTGATAAAAGACCCAAGAGCGCAACGCCCATGATGAGCGGGGGAATAAGAATGGGCAGAATGAGGACCGTCGCCATCGGGAGGCGCCCCGGAAACACGAAGCGATTGAGCGCGTAAGCCGCACAAAAGCCGATGATGGATGCCCCGGTCGCCGCCGGCAGTGAAACCTTGAGACTGTTCAGAACGGCGTCAATCAAGACACCTTCATAGATCATTTGGTGATACCACTGCATAGTCCATCCCTGCAGTGGAAGTGAGAAGTATATATTTTTCTGAAAAGAAAATACGATCAACAAAACGATCGGCGCAAGAAGAAAGATAAAGCCTAACAACAGGCTTGCTCGACCCAACAACCTGTAGACGTTCTCCCTGATATACAAGCGGGGCCGCGTCAACATCAGCGAAGCTCCTGTCGTGCTTTGTCGGCGAAGCGGTATGAGACAACCAAGATGATCACCATGACGAGCACGAGAATCGTCGCCAGCGCGGCGGTGCGCGGCAGGTTGGTGTAGCTGTTGTAGTCGGTCATGATCACGTCGGGATAGAGTGGCAACGGCCCGAGCCAGGACTTCCCGATGCCGCCGCCGACCAACAGACCGGCGAGCACGTCGCCGAAGCTGACGATCATGGCGAAACCGGCGGCAAAGATCAGTCCGAGCTTGCTGAGCGGAAGAATGACGCGCACGAACGCCTGCCAACGTGTGGCGCCCAGGTCCCGGGCCGCCTCGATCATCTTGCGATCCACATTGATCAGTGCGACAAACAAAATAATGATCAATATGGGAGTGAGGTAATGGATCAAGCCGATCCTCGTGCCGATCTGGGTGTTGGTGATGATCAGCGGATCGTCCAGACCGAGGCGCGCGAGCACGTTATTCAGTATGCCCCGCTGCGCGAGGATTGCCTGCCATGAAAAGAGCCGGAGGATGTAGCTGCTCCAGAACGGCAGAATGGCAAGAACAAGGACCAGCCGCTGGTAGCGCGTGGGAACACAAAAAACGATACCCATAGCGAGTATGTAGCAAAACAGCACCGCGAAAATGGTCGTCGTCGCTGCTACATAGAGAGATTGGGCGAGCGACAAGCCGAACTTGGACTTTGTGAAAAACTGAGAAAAGATGTCGGCGTAATTCATAACCGAGAAATTCGGCACGATCTGATAGTTCTCGACAATCCAGAAGCCGAGGATAGCCAGGAAAATAAGCGGCGGAACGAAAAATACGCCGTAATATATGATGGGCAGTGCGAGGAACGCGGGCTTGAGAGGGCTGCGATTGGACGGCGGAAGGGAGGCCGTCGATGGTGCGCCGATGGTACTCTTCTCAGCCATGCGAGCGCTCACCCAACGGAACCTGCTGGGCTGGCGCTTTGCCCTCCTGCCCGGCGCCATCATGGCCGAGGATGACGGTGTCTTCCGGTGACCAGTAAAGCTCCATTTCCCTGTTGATATCGGTCGGCTCGGCGTCTGTGAACGGTTCCTGAACCACCATCTTGACCTCCGAGCCGCCGGCCGCCTCGAGGTAGTAGATGACCTGTGAGCCGGTGAACTGCCGTCCCTTGAGCACGGCACGGATGGCGTTTTGGCCCCCACTGGCTCCGGGCCGGCGGTGAAGCTTGTCGGCCTGCACGACGAGGGTGACGGGCTCACCTTCCCGCTCGACTTGCTCGCGCGTGGCGACAAGGACTTCGCCATGGGCACAAACGACCGTCACCATCCCGTCGTCGCGCCGCACGACACTGCCCAGGAAAATGTTGTTGGCCCCGACGAACTCGGCCACGAAACGGGTCGCGGGCCGATTGTAGATCTCCGCCGGGCGGCCGACCTGCTCCACCACGCCCTTGTTCATCACCACGACCCGGTCGGCCATGGCGAAGGCCTCGCTCTGGTTGTGGGTGACGTAGATGAAGGAGATGCCGAGCTCCTTCTGCAATAGGGTGAGCTCGCTCTGCACCTTGATCCTGAGATGGGCGTCGAGCGAGCTGAGCGGCTCGTCGAGCAGCAGTATCTCGGGCTCGGTGACCAGCGCGCGGGCGATCGCCACGCGCTGTTTCTCGCCGCCGCTCAGCTGGCCGATGCGGCGCGCCAGCAGATGGTCCAGGTGAACCAAGCCGGCGATAGCCTCGGCCTTCCGGCGCACCTCCTTCTTGTCGTAGCGCCCGAGCGTCAGCCCGAACTCGATGTTCTTGCGCACGTTGAGATACGGAAAAAGGGCGTAGTCCTGCCAGATCAGCCGGGTGCTCCGCTTGTGCACCGGCACGTCGCCGATGTCTTCGCCGCGCTGCAGAAGGACGCCCGTGTCGGCTCTCTCCAGTCCCGCAATGACACGCAGGAGCGTCGTCTTGCCGCATCCGGACGGGCCCATGATGGCGACGAACTCACCCGATGCGACCGTCAAATCGACCCGCTCGATCGCAACAACAGGACCAAAGTTCTTGGAGACGCCCCGCACCTCCAGGTCCGGTACACCCTCTTTTGCTGCGCGAGAGCGATGTTCGGTTACCATGAAACGGTTCGCTCCCTACATCTGCCGCCCCAAACAGGTGGGCTACCAAGTGCTAAGGTAATCGCCGAGGCGAGAATGCGACAGACACCGGGAGCCGGCGCCCTGGCCCGCGTACGGACCAAGGAAAAGTGGCGGGAAGCGGCTCCCCGCGGCGCATCCGCCGTCCTGCCAAGAGCCCCTTCCCCTCCGTGCTGCGCACGCGATGTCTCACTCAGCCCATCTCGACCTCGTGGAAGATGCGGATCCACACCTGCTCGGGCTGTTGCACGGGCAGATCGCGGACCGCGCTCTTGGCGAGATTGAGTCTCGACCAGCAACTGTCCCGGATTGTTAGAATCCGGATAACACCCCATCAGCTGAGTTCTGCCCCTCAGTAGCCCGTTTTGAACTCGTGAAAGATGTCGATCCACACCTGCTCGGGCTGTTGCACGGGCAGATCTCGGACCGCGCTCTTGGCGATATGAGTCTCGACCAGCATCTGTCCTGGATTGTGAGGATCCGGGTAATACCCCATCTGCTGGTTCTGCTCATCAGTCCAGTGCTCGACGATCTTGAGGTTCGGGGCGCGCGCCTTGAACGTCTTGGTGTAGACCAGTTTCGCCTGGATATGAGGCTGCGACATGTAGGTGATCCAATCGAGCGCCAGCTCCTTGTTCTCGCTCTGCTTGCACAGCACGGCGACCTCCGTCCATAGGATGCCGCCTTGATCGGGAATGGTCGCCTTGAAATTGTCGAAGCCGGCGAGCTTCAGATTGATGTCCAGATCGCCGACCATCGCCACGGTGACGTCGCCGTTGATCATCTGCTGCACGATGGCCCCGGAGCTGGGCGGGATGCTGTTGACCTGAGGCCTGAGCTTCATGAGCCACGACCTCACGTCCTGAAGCTGCTGATCCGTCAGGTCGTACGGATTCTCCTTGTTCGGATGCACGGCTAGGCTGGCATTGCCCATGTTCGGCAGATACCAGTCGAAAAGACCAACCCTCTCCTTGAACTTCGGCAAGAACAGGGAGTTCCAATCCTTGCTCTCTTCGAAGCTCATTTCGTCCGTGTTGTAGGACATGGCGTAGAAGCTGAAGCGGGTCGTAATACCCCAGACCATGCCGCCGTCCGCCTGCACGTGGTGTATCTTCCGGAAGTTGGGATGGTAATTCGCCAGCTCCGGCATCTGCGCCGGATCGAACGGGTCCAGGGCGTCGATGGCAATCAGCTTGCGCACGTACTCGGGGCTGAGGACGATGGTATCGTAGGTGCCGGGCGGCGACTGATTGAAGAACTGCAGCATCTGCTCTTCGCCGACATAGGTCTTGAAATCGACCTTGACGCCGTGCGTGTCCTCGAACTCCTGGATAACGCCCCTCTCCTCGTAGCCCGCCCAAGTGAGGACGCGCAGATTTTTGGCCGCCTTGGCCTCGCGTGAGAAGATCGTCAGATTGCTCGCCGCCGCGGCGACGGCGGCCACACCGGCCGTGCCTAATAACTTGCGACGGGTAATCGGGCGCCCGCGTTCCGCGGACGTCTTACCCTTCGATCGCTTGTCGGTCTGTTTTTTAGCCATTTAAACCTCCCTAGGTGCATTCCGCCAATCATTTCGCAGAAGCTGAAATGTCTGAAGGTCGGCGGAACATGATACCCTGCACCGTAGCCTGCGTCTGGTGAGCTGGAAGCTACGATACTGTTCTCCTCCATATTTCAAACTAGCCAGGCTTTCAACTCCTGGCAAGGGGCGGCACTGTCTCAGTTTGAATTATCTTTCTTGTAAGAGCCGCGTTGACCGGGCTTTGGCGCTGCGGCATCAATCAACTTAACGATATCGGACATATCCCAAAGCGTGTTGGAAATACCCGCCGCCATCGCGGGTGCCATCTTCACGGCGCTGTTGATCCGAGCGTAATTATACCAGACCGTATAGAGCACAACCATGTGGCAATGGTTCTCAAACTTCTTGCGGTGCGCGTTCGTCAATCTCGTGTATCTGCGCATGTGCATCCCGATGCAAGTGCATGCTTCCCAATCGGTCTTTGAATTTCGGGAAATGGTCAAGCGGCACGACATGACTCCCTTCGAGTGGCTGGATAGCTTGGGCGCGCTTGGCCTGAACACGATCATCGGGCATAGACTCAACGTGGACAGGCACCCGTGGATCAACTTCCATACGCAATACACGCCGGACTACGATGTGGACCGGCTAGCCAGGACGGGCACATCGGTCGCCCACTGCGCACGCGCCTTCGCCCAGTGGGGAGATATGATGCGCAGCATGGGGAGCTACCGTGCGGCCGGTGTCAATTTGGCGCTGGGTACGGATAGCTATCCGCTTGATCTGGTGGAGGAAATGCGCATCGCCTTGTTGCTCTCCAAGGTGTCGAGCGGGCAGGTTGATCTCCTCAAGACCGAGGATATCTTCGAGATCGCGACGTTGGGTGCGGCAAGAGCGCTGAACCGAGATGATATCGGCCGTCTCTCGACCGGCGCGAAGGCGGACGTCGTCCTCGTCGATCTGAAGCATCCCAACCTGCGGCCATTGCGTGATCCGCTGAAATGCCTGATCCATTCGGGAACGGCGAATGCCGTTCGCGATGTTTACGTGGATGGGGCCCTTATCGTTTCGGATCGCGAGGTGCTGACGATAGACCAGAACGCCATACTCGATGAAGTGCAGGCGGGCCAGGCGAGAATCATGGAGCGCATGCCATCGGCGGATTGGGCGCGTCGGAGCGCCGACGAGATCTCTCCGATGTGCTTGCAAGTGGAAGGCGCTGAAATACTGGCTCGATGACTCTGTTCTGCGGTCTCCTAACAACGACCAAGGCACCTACGCTGCCCCGCGCTGCGGCCGGGTGCGAGCGCAACAGGGACCCGGCCGGAACCGTATTCACCATGCAAAGAGCAAGGCCGCGCGCTTCCACAGAGCGGGCGCGCTAACGCAGACGTCGCGCCTCACCATTGGGCGAGCGGCCGCGCAGGAAGCTCTCCCCCGTCCAGGGCCCGTCTAGCGGGAGGGACTCCAGCAGCGACGGCAGGTATTCCCTCCCCCCCTTGCGGGGGAGGGTTGGGGAGGGGGGCTAGGCCTCTTCCACGGGGAACGACATAGGCGATATCTGATCGGCCGTGCGGTGCGCCCAGTCCGCCGACGGCATGCGCTCCATCATCCTGTCTTGCCCGGCCTGCACGGCATCCAGGGCGACGTCCTGGTCTATCGTCAGCACCTTACGGTCCGACACCACCAGATTGCCGTCGACATAGACGTCACGCACCGCGTCCGAGGTGCCCGAATGAATCAGGCATTTGATCGGATCGCGGACCGGGCGCAGCGTCGGGTGCTTTAGATCGACCAGCACGATGTCGGCCTTAGCGCCCGGCGCGAGCCGGCCCAGATCGTTGCGGTTGAGCGCCTTGGCGGCGCCGAGGGTCGCGATCTCGAAGACATCCCCGGTCTTGAGCAAATCGACCTGCCCGCTGGCGACCTTTGACATCAGCGCCGCGATGCGCATCTCCTCGATCAGATCGAGCGGATAGCT
>Ga0302123_10002614_pt1 | contig 12221 bp, 9 predicted proteins | sample CB21_321_MG_FD_203109 | JGI IMG/M metagenome (GOLD analysis project Ga0302123, IMG submission 203109) | Marine microbial communities from Western Arctic Ocean, Canada - CB21_32.1 | ecosystem: Environmental > Aquatic > Marine > Oceanic | place: Canada: Western Arctic Ocean | collected 2017-09-28 | reverse complement strand
TGATCACGATCGGCCGTGCCGCTGACAACGACATCGCCCTTAACGATCTGCAGGTCTCGCGGCATCACGCGGAAATCCAACGTCTGGAAAATCGTTGGGAAATCATCTCGATGGGCCGGCACGGGACGTTCGTTGGCGAAGAGATCGTTGAGAAAGCTGCACTCAACGACGGAGCGACACTGCAGTTCGGACCAACGGGGCCAAAGCTGCGGTTCCGGCAAGAACGGCCGGTCAGCGAGAAAGAAACAACGGTCATGCGCGCGAGGCCCGACATCGGAGAGATGCTCCAACTCGACCGCGAGCGCGTCGAGAGCGAGGCGAAAGAGATCACGAAGTCTCCTGCATTTCGGCGGGTGCAAGACCTGGCGGATAAACCTCGCAAAACAGGAAAGCCATCGCCAACCGACCAGACAAAGTTCTAAAGGACGCCATGGCGTTGCTGTCGAAGACGATCCCGTGCTGAGATTTCTTTTACATACCATTCTCGGTCTAGTCCTTTCTCTCCCCGCCATGAGCTTGGCAGCGGGTCCGGTCTATCTCGTTCATGACGAGGCCGAACCGATGGAGGCTCTTGCCGACGCGCTCCGGGCGGCGGGTTACGAGGCGTTCGTTGATGAGCAGGCGGCCTTCGCAGACAGTCTGAGGGAGACTACCCCGGAAGCCGTCTTCATGTACGTTCATGGGGATGTCGAGCCGGGCGTCGAAAGTGATCTCATCAAGTACGCTAACGATGGCGGCCGGCTGATTATCCTGCACCACGGGCTTGCTTCCGCCAAGGTGCGTAGTCGGCGCTGGCTACCATTTGCGGGAATCGCGATCCTGCCACGAGACCACCCGACGCATCCGTGGCGCGTTCTGCGCGGTAAGGTCCGTGTGGTGAACCTCGAACCCGGCCACTACGTGACGACGCACAACGTTGACTACCCGGAGACGATCTTATATCGTCCGAGCGATGAGCCGTCCACCGCGCAATCGCTCGACGGCTTCACGCTGGCGGACACGGAGATGTTTCTCAACCAGCACTTCACTGATGGGCGACGGAAGACCGTTTTGCTAGGCGCGCAAGTGGAAGTGGACGGCGAGACGTATGCGCAAGACCGGGCGGGATGGCTGATGTCCGCCGGCCAGGGCCATGTCTTCTATTTCCAGCAGGGCCACCGCGCCAAGGATTTTCAGAACCCCGCGTTCCTGCAGATTCTGATGAACGCGGTTTCGTGGAAGCCTTAGGCCGAGCGCCCGCCGCGGCAAGGAATCTGGCTCCCGGATAAGAGTCTACCTCCCTATGCGAACCGTCCATGCCTTACGCGATCCGGCAGGAAATATCGGAAGTGACCCAGCTGGCGGATTCGTTGTTGGGACGGCCTAACCTCAGATCACCTCATACCTCAGCGTCATAGTGCCGGTCTTCGGGTAGGCCCGGTGCTTACTGAGTCTGAGCTGAACCCGCGATGATGGATGCGGTAGCAAGGGCACCCCACCACCTAGAAGCACCGGAACAATTGCGACTTCGACCGAGTCCACGAGTTCGAGGTCGAGCAGGCTCCGAAACAGAGCACCGCCACCGAACAACCAGATTTCCTTGCCCGGTTTCTCCTTGAGAGTCTCCACCGTCCGCTCCAGATTGTCGGACACGACTGTTACACCTGGACAATCGGACTGACTCAGAGTGCGTGAGAAGACGTAGATTTCCATGCCTTCCATCAAGCTGTTGTCAGGCTGCGCTTGCATGACCTCATAGGTCTTCCGACCCATGAGGATGGTGTCGAACTCCCCAAATATCGCAGCGAAGTCAATGTCAGGATCCATCACGATCCAGTCGTACTCCCCGTTCGGGCCGGCGATGTAACCGTCAAGGCTCATCGCCACCGAATAGCAGACCCTCTTCATAATGAACTCCTCGTCTTATCCCACGAAGATCGTTTGCTCGGCATCCGCCTAGGCTAGGTGTCGCGGATCGCCGCCGCCAATCAGACGAGAAGCTAACACAGAAGGCGGCTGCCGCTTCCGCGACGGGGGATGTCGGAAGTGGCTCGTTCCACCCGATCCAGTCTTCGCGGCGAAGCATGGATCCGTTCGTGTCGGCATCGAAGTCTTGGCCGCAGGGTACCGTCTACGGGATCACCGGTAGAACGATGTGCGATGGTTGCTGACTTGAGTGATGGATCGTTTGGCGCGCCCGCTTGACGGTTGTGCTGGTCGCGAACGGCTCGCCGGTATTCGGGTTGCGGTCGAACTGCGGAAAGTGGCTACTCGTCACGTCCACCCGGATCCGGTGTCCCTTTTGGAATGCGACGCTCGTGCCCACGAGGTCGATCTCTAGCTTGTAGACTTTGCCGGGCTCAAGGAGCTTGGGTTGATCCAGCCCTTCGCGATAGCGAGCTCGCAAAATGCCCTCGGCCATGTTGTAGGCCTTGCCGTCTGGATAGACGTCGACCAGCTTCGCGACGAAGTCGGTGTCAAGGGCGTCGGACGAAGCATAGAGCACCACTTTGACCGGGCCGGTAACTTCGATCTCTTCCTCGATGACGTCGGATGTATAGACGAGCACATCATTGCGGCTCTCTACTGCCTTTTGGTCGCGCGGACCGGCGGGCGTCGGCGTGCCACAGCAGTTGTTTCCGCCCACGCTGGGGACGGGCATGTCAGGGTCATAGGTGTAGCGGTCAGGCTGCGCGCCGGCGGCCGGCTCATCCCACGAAAGACGCCCGTCGCCGCGAGCACTATTGGCGCTTCCTCCGCTGTGGAGGTAGAGGTTCTTGTATTCGGTGCGTTCGAGCGGGTACTCATCTTCGTAGCGCCACTCGTTGCGCCCCATGACGAAGAGCCGGACGGGCGGTTCGGTGTCGAGTCCGTTGTCGACGCCCCGCAGCCAGTAGTCGTACCAGCGCAACTGTAGCTCATCGCGGCTGACATTGGCGGTTTCACCGAAATCGAGGTCACCTACGCTGCGCGACGGTCCGTGTCCCCATGCGCCGATGGTGATGTGGCTCTTCTCGCGCGCCACTTCGGTCTTGCCGTGGTGACTCATGCCGACAAATCCACGAAGCGTGCCTTGGCTGAAGATGTCGAACCAGCCGCCCTGCGTATGGACGGGGATGCCGATCTTGTCGAACACCTCCTCGACGTTGATCTTCTTCCAATAATCGTCGTAGTCGGGGTGCGCGAGCCAGTCTTTGTAGAACTGCGCGTTGCGGCCGACCAGCTTCTGCATCGTGTGCAACGGCTGGTGCCACAAAACCTTGTCGTAGCTGATGGCGTCCGGGCCGGCCATATTGTGCGGACCGACGTTCTGCATGATGCGCGATTCCTGCCGCACCGCGCCCCAGCCGAAGTTAAACGAGAGACGCCAGCCGCCGTTGAGCGTGATCCAGTCGTGATAGAGGCTTGTGGACGCGACGAGCGGGAAGATCGTGACCAAGCTTGGCGGCGCGGCCATGGCAGCACGCCATTGCACATGGCCTCCGTAGGAATGCCCTTGCATGGCGACCTTGCCATTCGACCAAGGTTGCTTGGCGGCCCACTCGACGGTGTCGTATCCGTCTTCAATGTCGTCGCGGAAGGGCTCCCACTTGCCATCGGACTCGTGCCGGCCGCGAACGTCCTGAAAGACGTACACGTAACCACGTCGAGAATAGAAGAGTGCTTCTTCGTGGGACCGGGGATAGCGCTCGGTGCTGTAAGGCGTTCGCGAAACGAGGACCGGGTGCTTCCCTTCTCCGACCGGCCGGTAGATGTCGGCATAGAGGATGACGCCGTCGCGCATGGGCACCGAGACTCGATTGTCGAGTTCGACGTCGTTGCGAGGCGGTGTGGGCGCAGGGAACTTGACCGGCTTGTGGGAAGCGGCGGAGAGCAGTGAGCCGACGATAAGTGAGAGGAGGAATGAGATGAGTGCAATTCGGGTTAGTCGCAAGATCGGTCCTCGTTTCGATTGTGCCTGTGTGAGACACGGTGAGTTTAGCAGCGGCTACATGCTAGCCTGGGTCGCCTGAAACCGAGTCGCGAGCCGCGTATCTCATTTCTCGCGGCCAAACTGCGTTGAACTGTCGCCCAGCTTGGCCAAGCGGTCAATGGAAAACATCGGTTCGGGTTCCGCCGCGTCGAGAACACACTGCGCGACGTGTTCACCGAGCGCGGGGCTGAGCTTGAACCCGTGCCCCGAGCCTCCGCCGACGAGCCAGACATTCTTTGCCCCTGGATGACGGTCGACAATCAGATGTCCGTCGGGGCTGTTCTCGTACTGGCAGGCTCGCGTTTCGATAAGCGGTGCTGAGGCCAGGCGAGGAAAACGGTGGGCGAGGAAGGCACGCGCACGCGCAACCCCTTCAGGTGACGGCGAGCGGTCTCCGTCGGTCGGATCGAAATCCGCTCCTCGTGTGTCGTCCGCGACCTTGAACCCGCGTTGATCGACGCTGGGAAAACCGTACTGCAACCGCTCGTCGAAATTGAGCCAAACGGGCAGCTTGCCTACTTCGAACGAGGAGTCTCCGGGCGGTGTCCCAAAGTAGTAAACCTCCTGCCGGGTGGGGTGGATACTCGGGCCGATTACGCCGGGAAACAGCCGTCCCAACCAGGGGCCACAGGCAAACACGTATTGATCGGCGGATAGCGGACCTCCGTCTGCCAGTTCCAGCGCGTCTAAAGACTCGGAACGTATCGAGCCGGGTTTCGCGGCCATTCGCCGGAACTTGCCGCCTTCTCGCTCGAACTGGTCACAGACGGTCTGGCAGGCATGGCGAGCTTTCAAGTACCCGGCTTCGTGTTCAAAGTACAGCTTCTCCACGCCCTCAAAACGAATTTGCGGATACCGCTTTGCTGCCTCCTGTCGTTCAAGCTGATCGACTTTGAGCCCCAGTTCCTTCGCCATGGGTATTGATTCGCGTGCGTACGCATCGTCGCCGACGAACATCCACAACATGCCGGTTCGCTGGTAGAGGAGCGTTTTCCATCGCTCCTGGTTCTCGCGCCATAGCTCGAGCGACCTCGCGACCCAATGCGTGTAGATTCGGTTCCGTCCGTACAAGCCACGAATCGCCCTGGTTTCGCCACCCGAACTCGATCGGGAATTCCCAGGGCCCCAAGCGTCCAGTAGCGTCACCCGCGCGCCCATACGCCGCAGGTGCAATGCGGTCCAGCTTCCGAAGGCTCCCGCTCCCACGACGACAATGTGGGTGTTTCGAGTGGCGGGGGTGGCAGCCGTTGACGATAGTAGCGGGATAGCCGAGAGCGCCTTTGTGGCGTCTCGCCTGGTCATGCCGGTGGTCGGGGAGTACACGCGACTATTCTAGACGTTGGGGCAGCCCTTAGGTCAGTAGTAGAATGGAGCCAGCTATGGTTCGGCTCTGGCTTCTCACAGTAGGTTTGGTAGGTCTGATGGTCGGGCCTGCGTTCGGGCAGATTGACTTCAAGAAAGACGTTGAGCCGATCTTTCACCGAAACTGCTACGCCTGTCATGGGCCGTCGATGCAGCTGAATGGGCTGCGGCTGGATCGGCGCGAGGCGGGGCTTGCGGGCGGACATTCGGGTAAGGTAATTGTCCCTTCGGATAGCGAGGCAAGCTTGCTAGTTCAACGGGTCGCAACCGACGACGCCAAACTGAAAATGCCGCCGGGAGATGCTCGGCTATCGAGCGAAGACATCAACACCCTACGAGCCTGGATCGATGAGGGCGCGGAATGGCCCGAATCGGCGGAGCCTGCCGAGACGAAGGCTTCCGACACATCGAAGCATTGGTCGTTCCAGCCCGTAGAACGGCCGGAGCCGCCGGCGGTGTCCGCGCGGACCTGGGTCCGCAATCCCATCGATCAGTTTGTCCTCGCGAAGCTCGATGCCGAAGACGTGAAGCCCTCGCCCGAAGCCGACAAGACAACGCTACTGCGGCGCGTGAGTCTCGACCTGACCGGACTGCCTCCCGAGCCTGCCGATGTAGAGGCGTTCTTACGGGACGATGCGCCCGGGGCGTATGAGAAGGCCGTTAGCCGGTTGTTGGATTCGCCGCATTACGGTGAGAAATGGGCGCGGCATTGGCTCGACCTGGCGCGGTATGCCGATTCCGACGGTTTTGAGAAAGACCTTGATCGACCGCATTCGTGGCGCTGGCGGCATTGGGTAATCGAGGCGTTGAACAGTGACATGCCGTTCGACGAGTTTACGGTTGAGCAGATCGCGGGCGACTTACTGCCGAACGCCACGGCGTCACAACAGGTCGCGACCGGGTTTCATCGCAACACGCTAAAGAATCGCGAGGCAGGCGTGAAGCGCGGTGAGGCGCGGTTTGAAGAATTGATTGACCGCGCGAGCACGGTAGGAACGGTGTGGCTGGGGTTAACAGTGGGCTGCGCGCAATGCCACGACCACAAGTTCGACCCGATTAGCCAGCGTGAGTTCTATCAGCTCTATTCATTCTTCGATCGGGCGCGGGAGACGGAGATTCTTGCGCCGTTGCCCGGCGAGATGGGGCCGTATCTACAGGCACTGGGCGAGTACGACAGCAAGCGGGCCGCACTACTGGAAGAGTTCAAGATTCCGCGCTTGCAGGCCAACTGGGAAGCGAAGATCGTTCGCGCGATGGGCTATCCCGGCGAGAGCACCGAATGGGATTTCCAGATCACGTCGATGCGGGCGATGCTTGATCATGCCGACCGGCGACTGCATACGCCTCCCGACGAGCGCATTCCGCGCGAGCGGCAGATCATCACGGACTATTTCATTCGACGCTTCGGCCCTGAACTCGCGAAGGATGATTGCGCGATTGAAGCGTTTAGCGAGTTGCGCAGAAAGCTGGGCGAGTTGGAGAAAGCCCTGCCGCGGCCGAGCGAGGCCTATGCACTGGAAGCCATACCCGAACCGGCGGCGACACATATCGCGGTGCGAGGTGACTGGCGACGTCCGGGTGTCGAGGTCGAACCGGGTGTTCCGAGCGTATTGCCGCCGCTGCCGGAGGGTAACGAGGCTGCACGGTTACGGTTGGCGCGCTGGCTGGTGGACGAGCGGAATCCGCTAACACCGCGCGTGATGGTGAACCGCATGTGGCAGACGTTCTTCGGGACGGGCTTTGTGACAACACCAGGCGATTTCGGTACGCAGGGCGAAGCTCCATCGCATCCTGAACTGCTCGACTGGCTGGCTGACGAGTTCCGGCGCGTCGGCTGGAGCATGAAGCAGATGCACAAGACGATTGTGATGTCGGCGACATATCGGCAGGCGTCGCGGACGCGCAAGGAGTTACTGACAAGCGATCCCGGGAATCGGCTACTGGCGCGGCAGGCACGGCTGCGTCTCTCGGCGGAACAGATTCGCGACGCGGCGCTGACGGTGAGCGGGCTGCTGTATCCCAGAGTCGGCGGTCGCAGCATCAGGCCGGTGCAGCCGGAGGGCATCGCGGAAGTGACGTACGGGAGTTCGCGATGGAATGCGAGCGAGGGTAAGGAGCGATATCGGCGGGGCCTTTACATCCAGTACAAGAGAACGGCGCCCTATCCGATGTTGGCGAACTTCGATGCACCGAATACGAGCGTCACCGCGCCCCAGCGGCGGCGGTCGAATACGCCGTTGCAGGCTTTGAATTTGCTGAATGATCCCGTGTTCTTTGAGGCGGCGCAGGCGTTGGCGGTCCGCGTGGCGCAGGCGGGCGGCGATGATCGGTTTGCCGAGGCGTTTCGCTTATGCCTGGCACGCGAGCCGGATAGCCAAGAGAAGGACATGCTCGCCACGTTCTGGCAGCAACAGAAGGAATTGTTTGAGCGTGAGCCAGAGGCCGCGGAGTCGGTGATTCCCTATGAGATGCCGGGCGTGGCGCCGGCGGAGCTGGCGGCTTGGGTGACGGTGGGACGCGGGTTGATGAATTTGGATGAGTTTATTACGCGCGAGTAGCGGGGGCGGATTGAAATGAATCGGCGGCAATTCATTGAGACGCAGACACGGCGGGACTTCTTCCGGCAGTGCGCGGGCGGCGTTGGCACGATGGCGCTCGGAGAGTTGCTGACGGCCGATGGGTTGACGGCGGCTTCATCGCTGCCGAAGGTGAATCCACTGGCGCCGCGCGAGCCGCATTTCCCGGCGAAGGCCAAGCATGTCATCTTCATGTTCATGGAGGGCGGCCCGACACAGTTCGAGCTGTTCGACGAAAAGCCGGCGTTGGCGAAGTATGACGGCGAGCCGCTACCGCCGTCGATGACGAAGGATCTGAAGCTGGCGTTCATCAAGTCGAACGCGGCGGTGATGGCGTCATCGTTTGCATTTCGCAAGTACGGGCAATCGGGGATGGAGATGTCGGAGTTGCTGCCGCATCTCGGTTCGTGCGCGGACGACATTTGCCTCGTTCGATCGATGCACACCGACGCGATCAATCATCATCCGGGTCAGCTCTTGATGTTCAGCGGCTCGATTCAGCCGGGGCGTCCGTCGATGGGCGCCTGGAGCATGTATGGCCTTGGTAGCGAGGCCGAAGACTTGCCGGGGTTCGTGGTACTGCCTTCGGGACGCGGCACGAGTGGTGGCGCTACGAACTATACGAGCGGATTTCTACCGTCGCACTATCAAGGCAACTTGCTGCGGAATCAGGGCGACCCGATTCTGTATCTGTCGAACCCCGACGGGATCAACCGCCAGTCGCAGCAGGCGACGATTGATCTGATCCGGGGCTTGAACGAGAGGCGCTACGACGAGACCGGCGACATGGAGATTGCGTCGCGGATTGCGTCGTATGAGTTGGCCTTTCGGATGCAGACTTCGGCGCCGGATCTGCTTGATTTCTCGTCGGAGCCTGAAAGTGTGCGGGAATTGTATGACCTCGACAGCGACGATGGCGATACGCGCGAGTTCGCCCGCAACTGTCTACTAGCCAGGAGAATGGTCGAGCGCGGCGTACGGTTCGTCTTGATGATGGATGCGAGCTGGGACGACCATACCGAACTGAACAAGAAACTCCCCAAGCGTTGCCGCAAGATCGATAAGCCGACGGCGGGGTTGATCAAGGATCTAAAGCAGCGCGGCTTGTTGGACGACACACTCATCGTGTGGGGCGGCGAGTTCGGTCGCACTCCGATGGTCGAGCATCGCAAGCCCGAAGACCGCGCGAATGCCGGACGCGACCACCACCCGAATGCCTACAGCATGTGGATGGCGGGGGGCGGAATCAAGGGTGGCCAAGTTGTCGGCAAGACGGACGACCTTTGTTTGAACGTTGTGGAAGACCCGGTACATATCCACGACTTGCAGGCTACGCTGTTGCACTGCCTGGGGTTCGACCACACCAAGCTCACCTACAAGCACATGGGCCGAGAGTTCCGGCTGACCGATGTAGCGGGCCAAGTTGTGAACAAACTACTCATTTGAAGGCTCCTGAAGGCTTGTCTCGCTCGTGTGGTGGGGCCTCTGATACAATCCCCCGCATGACATGGAACCGCTGCGTTTCGGTGCGAATATTCGTTTGCCTCGGGCTGCTGCTCGCCGCCTCCTCCTGTAGCTCGACGGAAATGCTCGATGAGAGCCGTCAAGCGACCGGAGTGAAGATCGGCGAGGTGACCGACACGTCTGCGATCATCTGGACTCGCGTGACAGAGAAGGCGGAACGGCGCGCGGACGGCATTGTACGGCGGGATCGCGGGAAGCGGGCCATGCCGCCGGAATCTCTCGACCCCAACGATCTGGAGGGCTCCGTGCCGGGCGCCGATGGCCAGGTGCGCGTTCGCTACAGCACCAACGAGAGTGCCCTCAGTGATCCCGAGAGCGCAGAGGGGGTAGTCGTTACTTCGTGGACACCCTCGCGCAGCGATAACGATTACACGAATCGGTTCTACCTAGAGAATCTCGACCCGGCCACGATCTACTACTTTGCGACCGACACGCGGAGTCTCGATACTTCGGTACGGCATAAGCCGCTGCGAGGACAGTTCAAGACCGCCCCCGCGGCAAACGAGTATGCCGACGTGACGTTCACAGTGATCACCGGGCAGATGTACAAAGACGCCGATCACGCCGATGGCTTCATGGCCTACGATTCGATGGCCGCGCTCGATCCGAAGTTCATCATTCCCACGGGCGACACCGTCTACTACGACAGCGACGACCCTACCGCGACAACGATTGACCTGGCGCGGTATCACTGGCATCGGATGTACAGCTATCGGAAGCTGATCGATTTTCATCTGAAGGTGCCTACGTACTTCGAGAAAGACGACCATGACTCCTACGTCGACGACGGCTGGCCCGGGTTAACACGTGATTTCATGGGCGATTTCAACTTCGAGCAGGGCTTGCAGGTCTATGCCGAGCAGGCGCCGATGAGCGACCTGCCCTACCGGACGTTTCGCTGGGGTAAGGGATTGCAAGTTTGGATTGTGGAGGGACGTGATTTTCGTTCACCCAACGACATGCCCGACGGTCCGGATAAGACGGTCTGGGGCGCGCGGCAGAAGCAATGGCTGAAGGATACGTTGCTCGCCAGTGATGCGGATTGGAAGGTGTTGATTAGTCCGACACCCATCGTCGGGCCTGATCGGTCGACAAAGAAGGACAACCATGCGAACGTTACCTTCCAACACGAAGGCGAGGAGATGCGGTCCTTCTTCCAGGAGCATCTGCCGGACAACCTCTTCTTGGCCTGCGGCGACCGGCATTGGCAGTACCACTCGATTCACCCGGAGAGTAAAGTGCATGAGTTTTCGAGCGGGCCGATCAGCGATTCGCATGCGGGTGGGACGCCCGGCGACAACGACGAATACCATCAGTTTCATCGCGTGATGGGCGGCTACCTTTCCGTGCAGGCGAAGAAGGCGGGCGATGAATCGACGATTGCCTTCCGGCTACACGGCGTGGATGGGAATGTCGAGTACGAATACACGCGCAGCACGCCCGTGAACTGAGCGGGCGAGTGATGATCACGCGGTTCGTGGTGTTGTGTGCGGCATTCGCGACCGCGGCCGGCGCTCAGTTACACGACTGGCGCTTCCAGACTCGATTCCAAGCACACGGGACCCATGACCCGGTCCGTGGTGACCGGGCATTCGTGCGACGAGTGCGGATTTGGGGCGATGGCTACCTTCTGCCGAAGGCGAGCACACGATTCCAGTACGACTTCAAGACGAAAAGGGTGATGGACCTGTGGGGCTCTTATCATCCCACGGAAGATGTAGAGATCCGAATGGGGCGGAGTTGGCTGCCATTCATCGGAGACTACACGGAATCGCCGTTTTTCTCGATATGATCGACTTTCCTGCCGCGTCGGTGTTGTTTCCGGTGCGTGAGGACGGCGTGTTCCTTGTGGGCGATATCGGGAAGGCTGACTACAGCTTCAACATCGTTAAAGGAAGTGGATACAATCGCGATCCGAATCGGCACAAGGATGTTTTCGGGCACGTGCGTTCACCGTTCTTCGGCGAGAGATTGACGCTGGGTTTCGCCCATTACGAAGGGCGCGAGGGCGTGTCCGGTCAACTTCGGATGAAGCGGCTGGTTACGGGAGACTTCGTCGCTAAAGTCCATTCACGGTTGACGGTGAAAGGTTCGTATCTTGCCGGCAAAGACGGTGAGATGAGCGACCACGGTTGGTGGGGCCGCGGCGGCGTGCACGTTCACAAGAAAGTGGATCTCGTGACGGAGATGGACGGCTTCTCGCGAGGAGCGGCGGCGACGCGCTACCTGACGTGGGGTGCGAACTACTATTTCCCTTGGGGATTGACACGGCTCAAGTTCAATCACCGTCACTTCTATGAACCGGTCGCAATGAATGAGTTCAAGGTTCAATTGCAGATATTTCTGGAAGCCAAGTGGAGGACACGTGGGACGAAGTCGGGCACCTAGGGCGTACCGTGCCGGTATCGGCGACACTGTAGCTATGTTGGTTCAGCGAGTAACTGTGGCGCTTCTGATCTTGCTTGCTTTCGGATGCACGAGTCCTCCAGCGGCGGAGATCATCGAGGCTACGATCGCTCCCGCCACGGAGTCGAATCGACGGAATACAGAGGGCGACATCGTTGTACTGCGCGATGGGAGCCTCTACGCAACATGGTCGGAGTTTTATGGCGGGAACCGCGATGATTCCTCGGCGCGCATTGTCACGTCGCGTTCGTCGGATGGCGGACAGACTTGGAGCGAGCGGATTATCTTGCAGGAAAACATCGGCGAGCAGAACGTGATGTCGGTGAGTTTGATTCGCTCGCAGTCCAGCGACATCTTGATGTTCTTCGGGGTGAAGAACAGCCCCGAGGATTTGCATTTCT
>Ga0302123_10002613_pt1 | contig 12221 bp, 9 predicted proteins | sample CB21_321_MG_FD_203109 | JGI IMG/M metagenome (GOLD analysis project Ga0302123, IMG submission 203109) | Marine microbial communities from Western Arctic Ocean, Canada - CB21_32.1 | ecosystem: Environmental > Aquatic > Marine > Oceanic | place: Canada: Western Arctic Ocean | collected 2017-09-28 | reverse complement strand
GGGGTCGTTTGAAGCAGTAGCAGTCACATTCGATCCGTTCTTCGTTACCGCAGCTCCAGCATCCTTGAAAGAAACCTTGGAATCTTGATTATCACGAGCGTAAAAATAGCCATCCTCGTACTCGACAAACTCTGTATCGACTCCGAAACGAACGGCCATCTTCTCTTTCATCTGCTCGATTATCGAAGCCCCGGCCTTGAACACCGCCTGACTCAGAGTACGAGTAATGCGAGACCCCGCAGCATTGCCCGTGTAGGGAATACCTTCGGTATCGGCAGTGTGAACATGCACTTCTTCCGGCTCGATTCCAAGCGTTTCGGCCGTGACCTGTGCAGTTCCGGTACGAACACCATGCAGATCAACTGCACCGATCGCAACATCGACACCACCATCATGGTTGATCATGATTCGCGCACTCGAAATTTCGATACCGCACGGCCACCAGCCAATACCAACACCACGACCAACCGGCCACCCGTTCGCACTGGCCTTTACCGACCTCGTGTACTCATCAGACACCTTTACCGCTTCCAGCATCTCGACAATGCCGATACGCGTATAAACATCGTCATCCACATTAGAATCGCCCGTCTTAGAGGCGTTCTTGATCCGGAAGTCGATCGGGTCCATCCCAATCTCACGCGCAAGATCGTCGAGAGTCGACTCGCCACAGAAAGTAGCCACCGTCGCACCCGGAGCGCGATACGCAGCTACACGTGGAGCGTTTGTCACAACGTCATATGCGTCAACCTTGGAGTTCTCAGGCTGGTAGCAGGCGAAAATAGTCTGCATACCTCGAAGAACCGGCGATCCCGGGAATCCGCCAGCACCAAACACAAGCCTTGCCTGGGCAGCTTTGAGCACGCCATCTTTGGTCGCACCCATCTTCACCGTAACGACCGCGGCCGATGCCGGACCCGTGGCCTTCAACACTTCTTCGCGCGTTAGAACGATCTTCACCGGTTTTCCGGCCTTACGAGAAAGAATTGCCGCCACCGGCGTGATGCGTGGAGTATTTTTTGCACCAAACGCACCACCAACTTCGAGTGGCATCACCTTGATCTTGCTTACTTCAACTCCCAGCAGGTTCGACATGTTCTGGCGAAGCGGGAAAGTACCTTGCGAGTTGGCCCAAACGTCAATTCGACCATCTACGTGCCAGTGAACCGTCTCTGCTTCCGGCTCCAGATAACCCTGGTGCACAAGCGACGTCTTGTACGTGCGCTCAACAACAACGTCAGATTCAGCGAATCCCTTCTCGACGTCGCCTTTTCCGCCCTCCATGTGCCCGGCAATGTTGCTCGGAGCATCGGCAGATCCCGAAAGAGAGGTAGCGATCAGCCCTTCGTGAAGCAGCGGCGCGTCGGGCGACATCGCTTCAATGGGATCGGTAACCGCAGGGAGAACTTCCCACTCGACTTTCACCAGCCGCGCGGCTTCTTCGGCAATGTGGATATCAGTCGCAGCGACCGCGGCCACCGGGTGACCTTCAAACAGCACCTTTCGACGACCCATGATCAGATTGGCGAGAAACTGAATGCCAATCTCTACCTCACCCGTATCGACATCACCTGAAACATCGGACGGAAAATCGGCAGCCGTGCAGACAGCCTCAACACCCGGCATTGCCTCAGCTTCCGATGTGTCGATAGACACGATCCGAGCATGCGCATGCGGACTTCGAACTATCTTTGCGAACAACGATCCCTGTGCAGTGAAATCGGCACCGAACACCGCTTGCCCTGTGACCTTCTCGTCACCATCAACTTTTCGGTATCGCTTCCCAAACTGTTTGAATTCCCGTTCGCCGGCATTTGCCTTAATGTCAGTAGTCAAAGAAAGTCCCACCACAGCTGTTGTTCGTTCGAAAAATGCACGATCCAAAAGGTCGTTTTTTCAATCGTGCGCTAAGAACGCCACTCTACCACGCAGAACCCGCACTAAAGTCCCCTTCTAACCGCAGTGCATCCTGCGTTCAATAAAACCCAAAGCCGCCAACACCGATTTCCCGACCGCAGGAGGGAAGCGGAGGGAAGCGGAGGGATCTGGAAGGGTCGCGAAAGACTCAGCATACGATTCGACATCCCTTTTCGAATCATCGCCTAAATCACCATTTTTGAACCACACACTGCACGTATAAGATTCTCCAAGCTACACATCGATCCCCACACAACGCTCGAAGCACAAAGACTACCCTGTCCTAACACCCATAACGAACCGAGTACGACCGACCCACGCGAACATGACCCAACAGATTTCGTCCATAGACACAGCAGCAATCAGGCATGAGTTCAATCGCCAGATAACCGACGGCCTCCACTCAAGTGCGGCTCTCGCGGTATTCCAGAACGGCGAGCAAATTATCGATATCGTGCGAGGAGCGCGAAACACGAATCCGCTCTTCAGGGCGTTCTCCATGGGCAAGCCGCTGACCGCGGCAGTGTTGTGGCGATACAAAGCCCGGAATCTATTCGAATGGGACACCCCGATCGCCGATTTCTGGCCCGAATTCGGAACACAGGGCAAGTCGACAATCACGATCGGTCACATCCTCTCGCACACTGCCGGTCTGGCGTCGAACGAAAGCATCCCCTCGGCCGATCACAGCGATTGGGGACGGCTCATATCGCATATCGAAGACATGACACCCGCCACTGAACCCGGCACCACAGTCCACTACCACTCGCAAACGTTCGGATGGATCGTGGGAGAAGTCGCTTCACGTATTTCTGGCCTGCCATTCGATGAGGCATTCAAGAGAGAAGTAGCGTTCCCGCTCGGCCTCAAAAACACCTCGTTCACACTCGATCCATCAGAGTTTGGAAGGGCCATGCCCGTAGAAGCTGGCCCCGGCTTCGACGAAACGACTGTTAACGACAGAAACTCCATGGGTCGAGCTCAAATAATGATGCCATCCGGTTCGATGATCACCACGGCAACCGACGTAGCAAAGTTCTACTCGGCAATATCGGGCAAAGGCAAGATCAACGGCGTTTCCTGGCTTCCCGAAGAAGTTGTAAGCGAAGTGACCTCGCTCCACGCAGAAGGACCCGACGAAGCATCAGGAAACTACTCTCGAGTCGGACTCGGCGTTCGATTACCCTCACAACCACCCAACCAGTACGCATCAGAAAACAACCACGACACCGTCGGCCACGGCGGCATGGCAACCTGCACCGGTTGGGCAAGCCTCACCAACAACGTTACGTTTGCCTACATCACAAATCGCATGCAGCTCGAAAAACCGAACAAGCAACGACTCCACGCAATGTCGCAAGCTGTCAGGCAAATACTCATCGCATCTGCAGCGCCCACAGCAAACGTAACGCCTCAACCCAAAACCGTCGAAGAATCCCCGAAGTTGGTCGAACGGGTGTGGCCGGGCAAAGAATGGCAAGTAGCCGAACCCGAAGAACTCGGACTCGACCGCACGAAGCTCGCAGAAGCAGGTCGCTACCAAGCCGTAATAGCCGAAAACAACCCGTACCGAATCCTCGTCGCCCGACACGGCAAAATCGCCGCCGAGTGGAACTTCCGATCAGACCCGTTCGTCAAAGCCCCTCAAGCATCAGCATCCAAGTCGACCTACTCATCGGTACTCGGAATCGCCATACAGGAAGGCGTCATCCCAAGTGAAAACGACCGAGTTGCCGACTACTACCCCGAGATGCTCGACATAGCACCCGGTGAAGGGCCAAAAGAAGGCCGACACGCATTTCCAGACAACGCAGAAATCACGTTCCGACAATTGATAGGCAACACCTCCGGCTACATGAAACCGGGCGAAGCACCCGGAAAAGTATTCAACTACCAAACATTCGGAATGAACATCCTCACCCACGCAGTTGCAGCCGCCTACAGCCTTTACAAAACCTCAAAACCCGAACACGGCGCAGGCTTCGGAACACTTACGGAGTGGAAAATACGAAACGCCATCGACGGCACATGGTCATGGGAATTCGGCAACTTCGATTTGCCACCCGAAGCCAAACTGGGCGTGTTCGGCTACACGACCGGATATCAGATGATCCCGCGCGACATGGCACGCCTCGGCTGGCTCTGGCTAAACCGCGGAAACTGGAACAGCACACAGGTCATACCGTCCAACTGGATCGACAAGGCAACCAAAGTCTCACCCGAAATACTCAACAACGAACCACAAGATCGCCACGTGTACGGTCTCGGCTTCTGGTGTAACGACCAGGCACAGGTCTGGCCAGACCTCCCAACCGACTCGTTCGCAGCAAGCGGCGCGGGCAACCAGCACATCTGGGTCTGCCCCAGCCTCGATATAGTCGTCGTCCAGTCCCCCGGTATCTACCCATCGCACGGTGCATTCGACTCCGATGAACAGATAGAAGACCGAAGAGCAATGCAGGGACTCCTCAGCCGAGTCGTGGATTCCGTTATCTAGTTCAAACACCCAAATACACCTCTCCAGAACAACTCGAACTGATCTCGGGCTACTGATAACCTGCTGCTCATCCAACTGAGCTTAACCCGAGGGCTATTAATGAGTGAACGTGTTTTTGCACTGAGCATCGCCGGTGGACGTGGAGAACGTCTACGACCACTCACAGACAACCGACCAAAGCCAATGGTCGAAATTAACGGCAAGCCAATCATTGGCTACCAGGTCGAATGGATGCGATCTCAAGGAGTCACCGATGTCGTATTCCTGTGCGGCTACAAAGGCGAGATAATCCAGCAATACTTCGGCGACGGCTCGGAGCACGGAATCTCAGCCCACTACTCGTTCGAAGATTCACCACTTGGTCGGGGCGGAGCGATGAAGAAAGGCCTGTCTATGGTGCCTGCCGATACCGAAAACGTACTCGTAGTGAACGGCGACATCATTACAAATCAACCCATCGCCCCAATTGTCGAACTGCACGAAAAATCTAATGCGATGGGTACCATGATGCTTGTTCCGTACCCAAGTCAGTTCGGAGTTGTCGAATCGAACGATGAGTCTGTAGTGACCCAGTTCATCGAAAAAGGCAGGCTGCCGTTCTGGATCAACGCTGGCGTTTATCTATTCGACCGCCAGATCGAATCACTGCTTCCAGACATCGGTGATCACGAAACGACAACGTTTCAGGAACTCGCAAAACAGGGCAAGCTATCCGCCTACCACTCGGAAATGGCGTGGACCAGCATCGAAAGCCCGAAAGATCTCAGCGACATCACCGATCAAATTCGAGATGGTCGTCTGTCGCTCGCCAGCACTTAGCCGCGAACAACACCGCGCTAGTCAGTTTCAGCGAATAGCGTCAACAGATCGTGCCGCGAGATCATCACTACGGGCTTTCCGTCTTCGAGAACCGGAAGATGATCCGATCCATCCCCAACAAGTAACTTCGCAACCTCGGCCAGATGGGTTTCAGGTGAAACAGTAGCCGCATTTTTTTGCATCGCATCACCAACCAGTGTGTTGCGAGTGCCGTGAATTACTTCTTCGATATTCTCAGGGTCGCCCAGTTCACTACCAAGAATCCTTAGTACCGACTGGCGCAAGTACGGCAGAAGCGTTTCCTCGGGCATGTACTTCGACTCCGACAGCAACCCAACATATTGCCCATCTGTGTCCACTATCGCGATCGAGCCAACCCGTTTATCGAGCATCAGCCTTACGGCCTCCGAAACGGGTTTATCGTCAGTCATCGTCACTACCGGTGAGGTCATAATTTCGCTTGCCAGCTTGGTGAGCATTAAGCCCCTCGTACTACACATAGTTGAGTTGAATTCGTATTCATCACTATAACGTCAGGCGCGTGAAACACCAGAATAAACAAATGCAAATCAGTCGAAAAGTTGATCTATTAGATCAAGCAGGCTGAAGAGACAACGCCTGACGAGCAAACCGAGCAACCTTTATGGAAGCAACCGGGATGCTCTCAGAACTGGTATCGACAGTGATGTCGTACAGGCTCCGGTCATCGGGCTCTACACCGTGAATGTCCCCAAAGTACTCCCGCTGGAGCTTCTCACGTCGCTCGATCGTGTACTCAGCTTCCGAAGCCGTCCTCAGGCCCTCACGCTTCATGATTCGCTCTACGCGGTCTTCCCACGATGCGAACAAGCCAACCTTCAACGCAGGACGCTCTCCCGCCACCACACACCCGGCACGATGAACCAGCACGGTATTACCAAGATCGAACAGGTTATCCACACTCGACGTCTCTGCCTCATCTGCAGGTGTAGTCGAAGGACCACTCGTGTCCCATGTCAAAGGAAGAATCAACGCTTCGGGAACATTGAAATATGGATCACCCGCAGCGTTTCCGAGTGCAAAGCCAGAAACAGCACGTTCGATAATCGCCCAGAAGCGATCTGTCAGCCGAGCGGGGGCAATGCTTTTGGCATCAGTAAGGGACCGTGGGATGGCGATCCGATCGACATAGTCGAAATCGAACATCCTCGCCACGCGCTTGCCCAGTTCAGGGCCACCAGCACCAATATGCCCATCAATTGTGATTACAGACATTTCAGTTCCTCCCGTTCTCACTCGCATGACGATTCTCATCTTCATCCGAGAACTCGAGCGAAGTTCTAAACAACTTCCACATCGAAACTGCGTTCTCCCCTAACGGATGCGTTGAAGGGTCGAACAACCACCTTGTTACTGCCGACTGGATCATACCGTAAAAAATCATCGCTGCCGCATCTGGCAGTACCGATTTGTCGATCTCATCTCTTTCGATGCCCTGAGAAATGGTTTCGGCTACCAGAGAAAGGTATTTTTCCACCAAACGCTTCCCGGCGGACCGAACTCTCGGCTCACTAAATTGAGCTGCCTGGGCAATAACTACAAACGAAACACCCTGCCGCAACTCAAGATATGAAACATGGAGCTGGAGTATGTGCTCCAACCGCTCCAACGCATGGCGATCAGACCGAGTGGCGCGTGATATCGCCTGAAACAGCGATTCTTCAACTTCCTGTATAAGAAGGAGAATCACCTCTTCCTTCGAAGCAACATGGCGATATATCGCAGCCTCGGTCACCCCGACCTTCGATGCGATACCTCGTATCGTCAACGCGTCCATACCACCGTTCGCTATGAGATCGCGAGCCGCTTCGACAATCTGATGCTGTCGTGTCTGGTGGTCTAGTCGTGTACGTGTTGCCATGGAAAATTCACTCAACCTCTGGTTGACTATTATATGCTAGTCATCGTTCACATACTAGGCAACTATCGGATGTCATAACACTATTGCACTAGAACTTGAACGATGCGATGTGTGCACCGTGAATAATGTGGTGGTACTTTCAGACGCGAACAACTAAAACCACCACAATTTACTCGATGTCGACACGCTCTAACCCGCCGCGCTCTAAGCGTAACCGCTCCAGGTTGTACTCCATCAGGCACCACGGTCTAGTGAGATGGCTAGACGCCAAATTCATTCACCGGCCGCGCATATACATTCCAGTCGCTATTGGCCGGCCTGGCGCTTGTCGGAATATTGATTGCCGAAGAAGCAATCACAAGCGGTGCTGTCGTGATCGTGGCGGCTATCGCAAGCTCAGTCGCTATCGTATTTTCGTGCCTCACTCAGTGGCTTCAAAACCATTTCGGATCATCGGAGGCCATATTTCTGCAATTCTGGCTGCGCTGTGCACGGTTGGAATAATGATGCTGCTCCCTGATACCGTTGCCAGCAATCAATGGGTGGTCCACACCCTTCAAGGCGCATCACTCGCCCTGGTGATCCTGTTCATGACAATCACAAACACTGAACACGCACCCGCAGCAGGAACAGCTCTCGGCCTTGCAACGTCTGTTCCCGGCAACTCGGTGGTTTTCATCGTATCTGCCGCCATCATCATTTCAATTGTGCGAACCGTTCTCTACAAACGCCTACACAACCTGATGTAAACAAAAACAGCCCCGAGGATATCGAGGCTGTTTTCGTTTTATTCAGTTAGCTTCTACGAGCCGCCGGACGGATCCGACAGGAATCTCAATAGGTTACTGTCCGGGTCGAGAATAACCGTCGTCTTCGAATCCATGAACACTTTGTAAGCCTCAAGTGATCGACGGAAGCTGTAGAAGTCAGGGTCCTTCTCAAGCGACTTAGCAAGAATCTCAATAGCTTCCTGCTCAGCCTGGCCTCTCAAAAGAGCCGACGTACCTTCAGCAGTTTCGAGGATGATGTTTACCTGTCGGTCTACGTTAGCTCGAATCTCTGAATCTCGCTGCGTACCCTCAGCACGCAATCCGCTGGCGATACGCTCACGTTCTGCTTCCATTCGGGAGAACACGCTAGTCTCGATATCCGGCGGGAAGTCAGCTCGCTTGATGCGTACGTCGATAATCACAATTCCAAGCGCTTTTCGAATGTTCGCGGCATACGTGACGTTTAGCCCGCCAAGCGCTTCCGGACTTGGCTCGCTCTCAAGGAGAATTAACTCCTCAGCAGTGGCAAGCCTCGGTCGAATATCATCGGTCGGATCTTGGTCGATACGTACCGACACGAACGGATCATGAATCCCTTCGTAAATATCGAATACGTCGCGCCGGGCAATCTCAATCCGGTTACTGTCGATAGTAACCTGATGCATGATGTCCTCGCGAGTTTCGGAGATCACTTCTTCCTGAAGGTCGCGAGCAACCTCCTGCCGGAGCTGCGAGTTGACTATGTCGCCAACACGCGCATCAGCAAGAGTCTCGTTCCTCAAGTTCTTGAAGAAAATCAGCGGGTCGACAATCTTGTACCTCGCGTACGAGTCGATCACCAGGTTCCGTTTGTCAGCAGTCAACAACGAAGCCGGCGCAACGTCGACTCGGAGCAGCCGCTTGTCGAACTTGGTCACTTGCTCAGCAAACGGTGTTTTCACCTGAAGACCAGGATTCGTGTGTGAGCGTTTGTATTCACCAAATCTGGTGACGATCGCCAACTGGGTTTCATCAACGATAAACAACGTCTGCGGAACCACAATCACGATCGCAATGATTACTACGATCAGCGGAATAGTGAGTTTGGCCATTACTGTCCTCCCCCTGTTCCGGTAATCGTTCCGGTCCCGCCCGTAGCGCCGCTAAGCGGCAAGAAAGGCAGCACTGCAGAATCGGAAAGAATAAATTTCGTTATTCCGGGCAATATTTCTTCCATCGCTTCCAAATACAGGCGCTGGCGAGTCACTTCAGGCGAACCCTCGTAACCCTCTAAAATCGCGTCAAAACCATCGGATTCACCCTGTGCTCGAGCGATACGACCCTGTTTGAAACCTTCAGCAGCCTCGGTGATCTTTGCAGACTCACCAAGCGCTTTCGGAATCTCTGAAGCCTGATATGCCTCTGCTAGGTTTATCAATCTTTCTCTGTCCTCACGAGCACGGACCACATCTTCGAATGCCGACTGGACTTCAAGTGGCGGGTTCACGTTCTGCAGCAAAACCTGCAGCACATCGATACCCGTTTTGTACCCATCCGCCAGTTGGCGCATCTTTATAAGGACATCGGTCTGAACCTGCTCCTTCTCTGTCGTCAGAACGTCATCGATATTTCTTGCGCCGACAACCTGCCTCAGAGCGGTCTCAGCCATGTCTCGCAAGGTCCTACCATCGGGTTGGCCCGCAGGTACCCCCCTGTCAGCATCGCCCGGGTCATCGACCTCGAACAAGAAGCTCTGGAGATCAGAAATTCGATACTGGACCACTGCCTGAACGTCGACGATGTTCTCGTCTCCGGTAATCATCAGTGATTCGTTCGTTATCGATTGAGCGACGGTGAAGCCGTCCGATCCCGATCGGAAGCCAAGCTCCATACGTCGAGCAGTCGTAACAGCCACAACATCGCGCTTGCCGACCGGACCAGGATAGTGCCAGTGCAAACCACCCGAGGTAGTTGCGGTGAACTTTCCGAACGTCCGTAGAACCGCTTGCTGGTCGGGACCAACGGTGTAAAAACCAGTTGCCCCCCAGATCACCGCAATAATTATCAGTACAACAAAAATTAGTCCTACCGAACCTGCCCCACCTATTCCGGGCAATTTCGGTAATGATGACCGCAATCGCTCAATAACCTCGTCGAGGGTGAGCTGAGCTTCTTCCTGTTGGGGCGGTCGATACATCTTGTTATCGACTGCCTGAATGTCTTCGTTTGGCGGCGCCATCGCATCTCCTCGCACCGATCGTTCAATTAGACGAATCGTTGCGTAATCTTCGGTTGCTCACTCTAATTCGCACGCGCAATCTGCAGGTGCGCCAGTTGATTATATCGACCAAACTATGGGTCAACCTCATAAACGTCAGGCAAGTATACCGCCGAGAACAAGAAACTTACGGAAATTCCGCTGAATCCCGCGTAAGCGGTCTTCAATTAGCATCATTTTCGTCCGCTCTCGTCTTCAGCCAACTCAATACCACGGGTTATAAGTAGACGCTCAAAATCCTTATACGTCCCCAACGGGCTGAGCAGTTTCACCAGTTCGCCAACCGTATCCACCTGTTCGCGCAGATCGAACAAGTACCTGGCTATCGGACTCGTCGAAGATGGACTCTCCGCGTAGGTGCCGTGAAAGGCAAAGTAAGCCTGGTTGATCTTGCGTATCACATACCCATGATCCAGCAACTCGACCCTGCGATCCTCCATGTACATCTCAGCCTCGTATATCCGCCCATCAGCCAGCAGATCATCAGTGTGCTTACGAGTCGCACCCATAAATCGATTGAAGTCGAAATCCTCTGGATCTTCTATCTCTGCGGGCGATGAGTCAGCATCGTCTTCATTATCAGGATCGGTATTTCGCGCAGTATCGGGTCGAGTCGGCGCAACATACGGTTCTCCGGTTATCTCCGAATAAACCATCAGGCCCACCTCACGACCGAAAATATCGGCCAGCGTCTCGTTCATCGACCGAATGTCACCGCCCTTGAAGTAGGCCCTACCCAAAGGGTGGAATACAAGGTACGCATGCAGCCACTCGTGAGCACCAACATCAACAAGCCTTTTGAGATCAGCGGTCGGAACAACATTCGGATAACTCGCCAGTCCCCCGGTCTGAATAATCAACGCTGAAATATCGTCTGATTCCGCAAGTTCAGCCTCAATTCTCGACATTTCGCCAATCGAGATATCCGGGTCAATCAATACGTCCTCAGCACGAACAATTTCGTCTCTGGGCGAAGTCACCAGTAACTTCGGGGGGCTATCAATCCTAAAATCGACCGGTGGCCACACAAACCTCCCGGTAAGCCCAACCTCTTCAGATCGCACGGTCGCGGCAATAATCTGCTCGAGATACTCCTCAAGCCCGTCCCTGAGCCCGTTTCGCTCTGAAATAAGCCGATCAACAGCGTCCTGTGCCGATGAAATGACCTGCTTATCGGGATCACCCGCCGACGTAGCGTCGTTCAGCCCGTTTTTGGCATCGCTCAATTCGCCGACCAGATCAATATACCGATCCAGCGCCCGTCGGCGATCATCCTCGCTCGTGGGAGTCCACGGAAGCACCGTCCAGATACGGTGCCCCCACTTGTCGAAAACATTCTCCAACTCCCACGAAACCAAGCCGTATGTGTACTTGAGAGAAGCCGAAGTTACCGCCGAGTCCGATCTGTGATCACCATCAGGCACAAGCCAACTCAGCATCAGCGTGATCAGCAAAAAACCAACGACTACCCGCTTCCTCCAACGACCTTGCGGAAAAGTAACGATCCACTCAACGCTGTTGAACGCGACCAGCAACAGTGAACCGATGGTCCACATCAACAGGTGCTGGATACTGGCCAAACTTGGAAACCGGATCTTGGGCAAATGACAGACCGTAGGAATGTGATCGCACAGAGTGCGCGAGTCACGAACGTTGCACGAAGCGTACCCAAGTTATACGTCGAACGCACCGGGCTTGGGCTTAGGCCATCCCTGTCTCACGCTTCGAATTCAGGCACACGCCTCGAAATACACAGACCAAACTGAAAAAATCAAGGCTAGCTAGTCGGTCGTGCCCAGAGCGTCTCGTACTGGTCACCCATAATCAGCTGGGCCAACTCACGGCGCTCCATACGAACAAGCTCATTGAAAGCATTCTCGGCATCTTCGAGGGCCGCAGGGAAGCCGGTCTGCTCGATCCGACCGAGAACCTTGCCCCAGAGACCCGAGGTCTTCATGGCATCGACGTAGCCGACCCACGGAATAGCAACGATATCTTGCGGTCGAGGAAGTGCCGGGCGCATGCGCTTGATCGTTCGAAGACGATCAGCAATAGAGCGTG
>Ga0302123_10002611_pt1 | contig 12222 bp, 12 predicted proteins | sample CB21_321_MG_FD_203109 | JGI IMG/M metagenome (GOLD analysis project Ga0302123, IMG submission 203109) | Marine microbial communities from Western Arctic Ocean, Canada - CB21_32.1 | ecosystem: Environmental > Aquatic > Marine > Oceanic | place: Canada: Western Arctic Ocean | collected 2017-09-28 | reverse complement strand
GTCCGCATGCTTGACTTGGCTTCACACTCGCCCGACGCGGCCATGAAGATCAGTTCGCAAGTACGCAATATCTTGCTGACGACCCAGTTTGATCCGGCTACGAAGTTCGGCAAGCCGGTCTTCGGACGAGTCCTGGTGGCGTTTCGGTCGGTGATTCAAGAGACCGTCTACGGGTAGTTTCCCCCCGGCCATCGTCAATCGAACTTGACGGCGACACGGCCGGGCAGTCGGCCAGCCTTCATATCTTCCATCGCATCGGGTAGGTCATCGAGCGAGCACGTATCGGTTTGGATAGCCGTTTCCCTGCGCGCGGCGATCTCCATGACCTCGGTTAGTTCGGCGGGGCTTCCCAGAAAGCTCCCCGCGATGCGGACTTGATTGAGCACCGTGTGGACGAGTGAGAGTTCGAAATCCTTGTGGTCGAGTCCGACGAGTAACAGCAAGCCGTTGCGGCGTAGCGATTGGGCGGCTTTCTCAATCACGTCGGGCCGTCCAACGAATGAGACAGCAGTTTGCACGCCGCCGACACGCTGGAGAGCCGCGACCGGATCCTGCGTCGTTGAGTTGACGACGATGCGAGCGCCAAGTGATTTCGCGGTCGCAAGTTTGTCATCATTCACGTCGACCGCGGCCACACGCAATCCTTTGAGACGCGCGTACTGGATGGCGAGTTGGCCCAGTCCACCGACACCAAAAACGGCGAGCCATGATTTCGACCCCGGTTCGGCTTGCGCGACAGCATGAAACGCCGTCCAGCCGGCGCAGCAGAAGGGCGCGGCGGCGACAGGAGATAGTTCCCTAGGAATACGGGCACAATACTCCGGACGCGCTACGACGTACTCAGCAAAGCCACCGTCCACATGAAACCCGGTGTACTGCTGGCGCGGGCAGAGTTCGGGATGGCCCGCCCGGCAAGCCTCGCAGCGGCCGCAAGCGCCGTGGAGGAACGTGAGGCCGAGGCGATCCCCGACGGACGCGGTTTCAACGCCCTCACCCAACTGCTCAACCACGCCAACAGCCTCATGGCCCAGCGTGAGCGGCAATTTCGGCAAGGATTCGTGAGATTGCACGAAAAGGTCGGAATGGCATAACCCACAGGCCTCGGTGCGCACGAGCACTTCGCCTGGTCCTGGGGTGGGCTGAGGAGTCTCTTCAATCTCGACGGGGCCTCCCGTCCGGTGGATTCTTGCAGCTTTCATAAGGGGCTGACAGTACCAAATACCACTGACGCATTTCAACCGTCGTGGTACATTGTTGAGCGTGTCTGATCTGGGATGTGGCCCAGACGACCGAGGGGTTTCTTTTCGCGAGCGCTACAGGGGTGAGCGGGTATAATGGCCCGACGGATTCGCTGCCATCCAGGAAGATGGCGTGATATCCGGCACACTTCCTGTGCCCTCAGCATAACCTGTCCGCGTCGAGCCACGTCTCTTCTTGTGAGTACCCCATGGGGCTCACCCCAGGAGCGATCTTGACCATGAATGCAAGTTTAGCCGCGCGACTCGCGCCCGTCGTGTTTCTCGTTGGCAGCGCGCCCGCCATGTTGGCTCAAGGCCCCGGTTTCCGCCCCAATCGTCTGGCACCTTATGTGCCTTCCCCGCCCCCCGTGGTCGAGCGGATGTTGGCCTTAGCCGACGTCTCAGAGAAAGATACGGTGTACGACTTGGGTTCGGGAGACGGCCGGATCGTCATCAAGGCCGCGCAACAGTTCGGTGCGAAAGCCGTGGGGGTCGAAATCGATGAGAAGCTCGTCGAGGAAGCCCGCAAGCGCATCGCGGATTTGAAGCTCGATGATCGGGCGGAGATCCTCCAGCAAGACATGATGGAGGTCGACTTGTCGCCCGCATCCGTCGTCACGCTGTATCTACTGTGGACATCGAACAAGAAGATTCGGCCTAACCTCGAGAAGAGCCTACAGGCCGGTTCGCGGGTCGTCTCGCATGACTTCATGATCGAAGGCTGGAAGCCGATCAAGACCGAGAAGCTCACCGGGCAGGGACGAACCCACACGATCTATCTGTACGAGATCGGGAAGCATTAGTTCTCGACCGGAGGCGATACCAGCGGTCCTCTCGCCGACTGATGTGAGATTGATCACCTCTTCGAGTCACACGGCGGCAGGAACCTTGTCGCCCTACTCGCGCGTAGTACGCAATAACGGGTAGGAGGGCGAATTGAGCCTAATGACACAACAAGTATTGAAGACGCTGGTAGTGATCGGAGCGCTGTTGCTCGGGATGGGCGACGCTAGCGCTCAGGTACCTCTCAGAAGCCGCGCGGCGAAGTCGGCCCGGCCCGCGGTCCACTTCCCCCTGGCCGTCGGCAACCGTTGGACGTACATCGAGACGGGCCGCTTCGCGAGTGGGCGGCTTGACGTGAGCGTTACGGAAAGCCGTGGTTTCAATCACCAGGAGTACTTTCGTCTGGTCGGCTACGCCGGAGAGCCGGCCTGGGTCCGCATGACGGCCGACGATCAGCTCGTTGCGTTTGATCCCGACACGAGTCTTGAGACCGTTTGGTACGATTTTGGCGCGGAGATCGACGTCCCCTGGCGGTCGGGACTTCCGCTCGATTGTACCGGCGAGGCTCAGATCACGAGTAAGCCGTCTTACGCTGACGACACCGTCGCTCAGATCGCTCCGGCGTTTCTCACAATCCAGTACGGCCCGACGCAATGCGCGGATGCCGGGCTCGTCGAAGAGATCTTCGTTCCCAGCATGGGAATGGTCCGTCGTGTCTCGCAGTCGATTGCCGGTCCCCGGACATTGTCACTGGCGCACGCCCAAGTCGGTGGCCGCGTTATTGGTTCAAGCGGGCTGACCGTGTCACTTACTCTCAGCCAAGCGGTTTACGTCGCGGACCTGGAACCGCCCGTGGATGTCGGCCACTCGGTACCGACTCTCAACGCGACGTTGACGATTCGCAATACGACGGACTCACCCGTGAAGATCGTTACGGCGACCGGACAGCAATTCGATTTCGAGATCCGCGACGCCAATGGCACGGTGGTCTACCGTTGGTCCGATGGGAAGTTCTTCACGCAGGCGCTGACGAATATCGATCTAAGCCCGGGCGAACGGAATTTCTCGATTGAGGTCCCGCTTGGTGAGGAAGGCGTCGCCTTCCCGGCGGGCTCTTACACGATCGAAGGCTGGGTGACCGGTGGCGCGCCGAAGCGCTATAGCGCGACGAGCGGATTTGAATTAGTCCACGCGCTTTAGCTGCGTACGCTCTACTCAACCTTCAGCACCACCATCGTCATGTCATCGGTTTGAGGTGCATCGCCCGAGTGCTGCTGTACGACCTCGAACGCCCGGTCAATCACCTGATCCGGCGGCAAGTCCCGCAACGTGGTGACGAGTTCAAGCAGACGGTCTTCGCCGAACTCCTCGAAGCGGCGGTTCATCGCTTCGGAGAAACCGTCGGAGTAGATCACCAGCAGGTCCCCGGAGTGAAGTTCGACTTCCGCCTGCTGATAGGGGCTTGCTGGTAGGATGCTCAATACCGGTCCGCCAACATCGAGCGGCAACACCTTCGTGTCGGAAAGAAGGATCGGCGGGTTGTGTCCGGCGTTGGTGTACGTAAGACGGCGCGTTGCCGGATCGAGCAACGCAAAAAACAGCGTCACGAACTTGTCGGACTCGGTGATCTCATAGAGCAGTTTGTTCGATCGCTCGATGCACTGCGCCACGGGAGACTCAAGCAGCATCTGGCCACGCACGGTGGCCTGCGTACAGGCCATCAGCAGCGCCGCGGGCATGCCTTTGCCCGAGACATCACCCAAACAGATTGCATAGCGGTCGCCGGACGCGAAGTAGTCGAAATAGTCGCCTCCGACGTTGCGGGCGGCGAGCGAGCGTCCCGCGATCTGGTAGCCGGGGATCGAAGGCGGACTCGTCGGCAGCAGCTTGTTCTGGATATCGTGCGCCATCTTCAACTCCTGCTGCATGAGCTGAAGAGCCTTCTCTTCTTGGCCGAGACGGGCGTTCTCGATGACCTGCGAGGACTGGGCGGCGATGATCGTAAGCAGGCGCTGGTCGCTCTCGGTGAAACCCTCGTCGCCGCGCTTATTGAATGCGCTCAGGACGCCGAGCAGCCTACCCTTCAAGCGCAGCGGTACGCAAAGCAGCGAACGCACCAACGCGCCTGTCTGTTGGGTGGGGGCGCGAAACCGAGCGTCATTAGCAACATCGTTGATGACCAGCGGCTCTTGGTTCTTGATGATCCAGCCGACGACCTGATCGCTGAGCCGAAAGGGGTTCGACTGCATGTCGGTCTCAACCTTTCGGACCATGGTGTGCAGGGCGGCGGCGTCGTCCTTGTCACCCAGCATCAAGACCGCCGCCTGCTCGACGCGCAGATGTTTGACGCACTTTTGCACTACCAGGTCGACGATCGCCTCAACTGACGAAGCTGACGAGACGGTCGTGGCGACCTCGTTCAGGATCGACAACTCATCAACGGCCCGCCTCAGGCGAGTGTTTTCGGATTCGAGGCGCTCGAGTCTTGCTTGTAATTCGTCGTCAGGCATGTCGGGGGTGGCTGGGTAACGGGAGGAGGAACTAGGGACTCGTCTGGGAGGGTGGTCAAAGCGACCTTAGCGACCTATCTACCCGGAAGTCAACTTCAAACCGGGCTCACGTGCGGGCTCGTGGGTCGAGATGACACACGACCCACCCTGACGGACACACCCTCCGCGAGGGAGCTAGCCGACCTAAGTATATTATTTTCAGCGAGCTGAGAGACCGCTCCGGTTTGGCTATCGCCGTGCTCCCATCTTACTGAACTCGTGATCGACACACCTCTTGGATTCACCCTCTGCCGGGTATCGGGCGGAATGTTCGGAACTTCGGCAGAGGGTATTTTTTCCAGAGGCTACCGTCCTTCGAACTTTAGGTTTTCCTGGGACTTGGAATGGCTTCTCCGGCGACAACATTCAGACGCGGACACCGTCGGAGAGAATGTGCGGGCATTTTTGTCATGACAAGGCTTCAGGACGACCGGTTCGAGAGCCGCTTCCTTATGGGCTCAAGCTGGTCTGGTGCACGGTCACAACCTTCGGGTTCCTCCCCGATCGTGCACCGGACTGGTCTTTCAGAACGCTAGAGTCCCCGTCCGGGGCACTTCTTCGTCGTTCGGCAGGTAGAGCGTTTGGCAGCGCTCGCAACGGTAGACCTCGTCACCGGGACCGAGCATTGCCTGAAGGTCATCGCCGAACTCATACCAGCGCTTGAGATGGCCGGCGCAAATCTTCTTCTTCAGCGGCTCGTTGCAAGCCCTCTGACGAAGCTTCCGCCTCTTGACCATTGTTCCGTCAGAGAGGGTCGAGATCAGGTTTGGATCGGGGGTCTCTTCGACCTCAGTCGTCTCAGTCGTGGTTTCCGCTTCAGCCATTGTGGGTATGCTTGCCGTCTAAGAAAAACCGAGTATAACAAACACCTAGGCGGCACTACGAGGTCCAGATGGCCCGGCGCGTCACGGGGCGATCGGCCCGTGCCGTCAGGAGGCAACGATAGAATAACGGGATGAGTTCTGTCTTCTCCGACACTGACCGCACCGTCAACCTGGAAGGTGTCACGCTGCATCTCGCTCACCCGGACGAAATCCCTATCAAATGGGTGGGGCAAGACGAACTCGTCCGCCAGCTTCAGGCGGCTTGGTTGACGATCCACGAGCAAGACGTCCCGATGACGCCGCGCCTACTCGGCAAGCCCGGCGTCGGCAAGACCACGCTTGCCTACGCCACGGCCAAGAAGATGAGCCGCGAGGTATACATCATGCAAGCAACGCTCGACACACGGCCGGAAGACTTGTTGGTAACTCCGGTTATTGAGGGCGAAGGCCGTTTGCGTTACGTCGCGTCACCGCTCGTCACGGCGATGATTCGCGGCGGCGTCTGCGTGCTCGACGAAGGCAACCGCATGAGCGAGAAAAGCTGGGCATCGCTTGCGCCGCTGCTCGATAATCGCCGCTACGTCGAGTCAATCATCGCCGGCATCAAGATTCACGCTCATCGCGAATTCCGTATGACCGCCACGATGAACGATGATGCGTCGACGTTTGAGTTGCCCGAGTACATCCACTCGCGATTGCAGCCACAGATCATGGTCGACTTCCCGGAGCGCGACGAGGAAAAGGCCATCCTGGCTGAGAACTTGCCCTTCGCCGACGACGAAGTTCTTAATTATGTAACCGACTTTCTGCAAGCCGCCCACGCAGCGGACGAGCGCTACACGGCCCGAGACGGCATCAACATCGCACGCTTCGCCTTGAAACTTCAGTCGGCCAACAAGGACGACACTAGGGATAAATGCCTCCGCGTTGCGATCCTGCAAACCGTGGGACAAGAGGCCCTTCGCTATGTCCCTGGCGAGTGAATGGAGTGAGCTGCGCCGAGGCCACATCCGCTACTTGCCGGTCGTACCGGGACGGCTTGAGTTCGCCCGGCACGTCCGCGAACAGATCCTAGCCAACAAACCGCGATACGTCGCCGTCGACCTGCCCGTAACTCTCAAGGCCTCTTACACACAGGCGATCGCGCGGCTTCCGGAACTGTCGGTCATCATTTACAACGACGAAGAGGCCGACCGCGCTATCTATGAGCCCGTCGAGCCGGCTGATCCCTTTGTGGAAGCCCTGCGCAGCGCCGGGGAGATCGACGCCAAGACCGTCTTTCTCGATCCCGATGTCGCCGAGCGATCCGCGGCTCCGGACTCGTACCCCGACACCTACGCTGTCGAGCGCATCGGCCTAGCGGAGTACATTGCGGCTTACCGTAGGAGCGCTCGGAACCGGAGCGAAGACGTTACGATTCAGGCCGAGGCGCTAGCTTCGCAGTTGCAGGCGATCGACCCGGACGCCGAGACCGTCGTCGTTATTCCTCTGAAGCTTCTCGACCCACTGCTGGAGGCCATGGAACGGCCGCAGGTCCGACCGATGCGCAAAGTGAAACGTAAGGGCGTGAGGCTGCTCAACCTGCATCCAGAATGCTTGGCGGAAGTACTCACCGAGATGCCGTTTCTGCAAAGTGTGTACGAAGCGCGTCGCCATGGCGCGCCGCCTCCCGTCGAAAAGCCACCCATCGAAACGAAAGAGTTCCGGGGCTTCGCGCTGATCGGCGCAAAGCCCGAGGATCCCAAGAAAGGGGCCGTTGCGCGCGGCTCGCAAGACCCGATCGACCGCCAACGACTCCATCTCCAACTCTTCCGCGAAACCCAGCGCGCCTACGAGAAGAGTACCGGCGAATCCGTTTCGTCGTGGCAGCGGCGTCTGTGGAGCCGCTACTCGCGCAATCTGGCGATCACCCAAGGACAACTGCTCGGCGGGCTCTTCGACTTGACCATCGCGGCGCGCTCAGTGATCGACGACAACATGGCCTGGGAAATGTGGGAGATGGCCGGTGCGTACCCGCATCAGAAAACTGACACCGACCTGATGACGGTGAAGCTCACCGGCGAGCAGATGTGGCTCGACACCCGCCGCATCCGCATCCGTCGCCGGCTGCCACGGAAGAAGGCCCGGATGCGACCTTCCGGGCTCAAAGGGCGCAAGGGTGAGAAGACGCCCGGCGAATGGCGTGAGCAATGGACGGGGTTTTCGATCTGCTCCTATCCGCCCGAAGACCTGGTCATCGAGAACTACGGCGAGTTCCTCAAAAAGAAAGGCAAGAACATTCTCTCGGAAGAGCGCTCACACACCGAGCCCTTCACCACCTCGTTGCTCGACGGTATTGATCTTCGCGAAACGTTACGGAACTGGCACGACAAGAGGATCTACGTTCGGTCGCAACAGCGTGTTTCGGGCGAAGTCGGCGCGATGGTGATCATCTTCGACGAAGACAGCGATAATCGCTATTCGTACTGCCTCACCTGGCTTGGTGAGCACCAGAACGAATCCGACATGGCGTTCTACGCCACCGACCCGTTTGAGAACATCGTCGGTCCGGGCATCGGGCGCTCCGAGTACGGCGGTCTTCTGCTCAGTCTTCCCTCGGGCCGCATGATGGACATTTGGCACGACCCGGACTACATGTTCGCCGAGTCGAAGCCGGAGCGTTTGCTGCTCGCGGCTCTCGACTACTCGCTCGAAAAGCTCGTGGTTTATGTGGCCGCCAAACCACCACGCTCAATCTTCCGAGGCATCGCGGCTCGTATGGGATTGAAGATCATCTACATTCCCATCGGTCAGCTATCTCCCGTTGCGCTTAAGAAAGTACGCGTGATGCACGTGCTCGACGGTCACGACAAACGCGAGATCGCCAAGGACTACGTCTGGTAGCCGCCTCCGGAGTCTCAGGTTATTTCCGAAGCTCGTAGGGTATTTGACTGATTTGGCGGGCTACACGATCCGTCGTAGGCTCCAGGTAGCAAGAGGAGAATTCCTGGATGGAGATCCTGGGCGCGCCACGTCGCTGGACGCTTGCCAACTACCACACAACGAAACAAGGTCGAGACCCCGACCTTGCTATTCGAGAATCCGTGCGGCCTCTCCTCCTACTATGCGCGGCGGTACAAAGTTGCGCATGTGTCTACTACGGCCCGAGCATCAGCGGCTCTGGGACGATGGGCCTCGCACTCTCGGCGCTGATGAGCGGCCTACTCTGCCTTCTGGTGTGGTGGCGTTGGCGCCATTGGCCGTCACAATTGACGGGGTATGTCGTTGGAGGCGTGTTCGCGGCCCTGTTGATGTACAGCCTACTTCGTGTCGCCTACGACCCCAACTACGGCCAGCCCGGGGAACTCGCGTTGCTGATTGTTGCGTGCGGCGCAACCCTGTTCTCAAGGCACTGGGTCGCAATCGCCGCGGCAACGAGTCTATTCACCTGGTGTGCAGTCGCCATCCCGACACTGGCAGCTGCTGTTTGGATACCTGGTTTAGCCCTACTCATCACAGCGACGGGAGTGGCGCTAGCACTGCTCAAGACCCGCGTAGACCGGGACAAGCAAGCAACGAAGAAGGAAGCGAAGACGCTGCGCTGGCTGCGGCGACTACAAGCCGGCCTGGATGCCGCCGCCGAACCCATCGCGTTACTCGACACCAGCGGACGTCTACGCGCGCACAACACTGCATGGCGCGACGCCGCCGTTCTATTTCCATCCGCGGGCAGCGCACTCGCAGCCGAAAGCGACTTCTTTCAGATTTGCCGCGCAGCCGACCGAGCGCAGGCCTCACACGCTAAGCAGCTCTCATGCTCGGCTACGCGGAAGGTGAGCTTACGACCGACCCGGACGAGTGGCTGGAGCGCATCCATTCGCGTGATCTGCAAACATTCATGGCCGCGGTGTCAGCGCACATCGAGGGTCACACGGATCTCTTCGAGGCCAAGCATCGAATCTGCAACAAGGCAGGTGTGTACTCAACGATTACAGCGCGCGGAATCGCCGCACGTGACGAGAAGGGACGCGCCTTTCGTATCGCGGGAACCGTGGAGGTACACCCCGAACCCGCGCCCACGATCGAACCGGTCAGCTCGGACTCAGTACAGGGTAGCCTCGCGGAGCTATCCGCCGGAAGCCGTGCCGGATAGAGAGTCTTTGTCAGGAAGTATCAACGGACTGAAACAAGCCCTGCGACATCCAGTCCTGGAACCAGGAGAAGATCTCCTCGTCGCCGACTTGGCCTTCGTATTTCAGGCAGACCCTCTCGATCGCCTCGCCAAGAACGCCGCCTTTGGCGAGCAGCCCAAGCAGATCGTAGCCCGGTTCATCGAGAGTCGTCCAGTACACGCGGTAGTCGCGGCGATACACCGCTAACCACTGGTCCGCCTGGCTGACTTCGGGAAAACTCTCGTCGTCACGATACGCTTCCTTAAACGTTGAAACCGGGTAGTTGAACTTACAGAGCCGCAGCGCGGCAATCGACTTGAGCCGCGCGGTCTCCCAAGTCTCCTCCGGCACCTTGGCAATTTCCTCGGGGCTCAATACAGGCGTTTGCTCCTCGTCGAACACTTCCGCGATGGCCAGCTCGAACGCGGCCAGGTCATTGAGAAATTCGCGGTCCGCCAAGTCCGTGCTCTCGCCGATGAACTTGGGGAGTGAACGTCCGAGAAAGTTCAAGCTGTGGCTTCGCGATGGGTACTGTTCGACGTACCGCGAGATCAATTCAAAGAATGCATCGTCACCCAGGAAGATCTTGAGAACCGGGTAGTCGGTCGTGAGCGCCTCTTCCATTCGCAGTAGATACATGCCGCGATAGACACCGGCGCGTTCGGCCGACGTCAGGGTCTTAGAGGGAATGACCATCCGGCTGACGTCGCCCGCGTATTCGTTCTTAACGGATTCGGAAGCTAGCGCTTGTTCGTCCGTCCCTGGCTCGATGATGAAGTTTTGTAGCCAACGTTGGGTTCGGGCTAGGTCGGGGTTCGTTGGCATATCGCTTTCGATCGACAGTTAGTCGCCGTGAGTCACCGTCTCGACCGCGGCGCCATCGCCCGCTTCAAGCGGATCATCGGCAATCGGACTGGTGCGGTAGGCCGCTGCCTTGAGGGCTTCGGCATGAACGGTTTCGAAACTCGGTATGTCGGCGTCCCATTCGAGCAGAGTGGGTACGCTACCGAGGCGCTGATAGGTGTGGCGGTAGAGTTCCCACACGTGATCAATCACATGATCGTTATGCGTATCGATGATGTGCGTGCCCTTGTTCGTGTGCCCGGCGAGGTGGTGTTGCACGACACGGTCGCGCGGGATGGCGTCGATGTATTCCTTCGGATCAAAGCCGTGATTGAACGCGCTGACGTAGACATTGTTCACGTCGAGCAGTAGGCCGCAGTTAGCCTCTTCGGCCATCGCTGTAAGGAAATCCCATTCGGTCCAATTGGATTGCGCGTACTCCAGGTAGGTCGACGCGTTCTCCATCGCGATGGGCTGTTCGAGGAAGTCTTGGATCGTCTTGATGCGTCCGACGACGTGCTTCAACGACTCGTCGGTGTAGGGCATCGGCAATAGATCGTGGACATTGAGTCCGCTGACGCCGGTCCAGCACATGTGGTCAGAAATCCAGCGCGCGTTAGTACGCTTGGCGAGCACCTTGAGCTTCTTGAGGTAGTCCCAGTTCAGAGGATCTGTGCTGCCGATCGACATCGACACGCCGTGCAGTACCGTCGGATACTCAGCAGCGACCTTGTCGAGGACATAGAGCGGCCGTCCGCCCGTATCCATGTAGTTTTCGGAAAGGATCTCGAACCAATCAACCGGCGGATGATACTTGAGGATGTGCGGGAAGTGGGTGGTCCGCAACCCGACCCCGTAGCCGAGGTCCGGGAGATGCCAGCGATTGGCCATGGGGAAGGTAAGGGTGGGGAGGCCGCGATGATGGTCCACGGCCTCCCTAGTCCACTTTAGTCCTTAGGTGTGCGTCACTGGAACGGCGCAGCCGCCCTTGCCTTTGCAGGAATTCTTGCCGGCGCAGCCATTGTCGCCGCTCTTGCAGCCACCCTGGCCTTTGCACTCGTTGTGGCCCTTGCACTCGTGGTGCGCCGTCGTCGCGCAGCCACCCTTGCCCTTGCACTCGTTCATGCCGGCGCAGGCGTTGCTATCGGTTTTACAGCCACCTTTGCCTTTGCAGTCGTTCTTGCCCTTACAGACGTGCTTCTCGCCTTCGGGAGCGGCGCCCTTGGCGGATGAAGGCTTCAGCACAGCGCCCGCGGCAATACCGGTAACAGCGGCGCCAAGCGCCTTTGTGAAGTCTCTACGTTTCATGCAGTTCTCCTTAGAGTTAAAGCGGTCTCGGTCGTGAGCGCCCGCCAACAAACCTACTTCGCATCCTAGCCGGTTTCTGATCCGGCCCAGCCTACGTATGATTGATTCGATCTCTTGACGCAAAAAGTCACGGGACGGGGTGGTCGCAACTGTAAACTATGGTGGCCCACAATACAGAGACGTTCAATTGCTCAACTCACGTTGCGTCTTCTTTGGCAGTTTCGCAAATACAAGGTCGTAGGACTGGGTCAGCAAGCGTTCCCATTCGCGGACTGAAAGCGCATCGGGGCTTTCAAACGCGACCCAATGGCCGCGGGCGAAATAGGGCGCTTGACGGCATAGGGGCCGTTCGACCAGCTCCACAAATTCCTCGGGCGGGCACTTCAGCGACAGCCAAGTCTCTCTCGGTTCTAGGCTGACCAGCGCGAACATCTTGTTCGCTACCGAGAAGACGAGATTGTCCTCCCACTTTACGTCCTCGGTCACGTACGGCAGTTGCAAACAGTGTTTACGAACGCAGTCGAGC
>Ga0302123_10002610_pt1 | contig 12225 bp, 6 predicted proteins | sample CB21_321_MG_FD_203109 | JGI IMG/M metagenome (GOLD analysis project Ga0302123, IMG submission 203109) | Marine microbial communities from Western Arctic Ocean, Canada - CB21_32.1 | ecosystem: Environmental > Aquatic > Marine > Oceanic | place: Canada: Western Arctic Ocean | collected 2017-09-28 | reverse complement strand
TCTTTTGAGAATGTGAATTCCTGTAGGGATATATTGTCGAAACCAATTCCTCTCAACCCGTTATTCTGACCATTTTTACCGTCATCATTGGATTGGAATTGGAAGTTAATATCTACAACTGAATCCTCAAGGCTCAAACATTCATAATCCCATTCATTGGAGATTGCATTTGTTCGATTATAGACATATATGTGAGTTAAATCGATACTACGGCTCATCACCAGCCCATCGCTATTAAAGAAAACAGCAAAATTACCTCGGCCACCATTGATATTCCTTTGGTCGCCAATCAATTCTATTTCAGCCTGATCGATAGATTCAGAAGAGTTTACGAAACCATCGCCATCATCATCATTTCTACAGGTTCCATCATTATTGTAATCAACCCATTGTCCAACCAATTGGCCTTCGTAATTATTGCTGGCCTCTATCCACTCTAAAGTAATAGCAGAATAATCGCCAGGGGTGTAAAGATTACCATCCGAATCCCATTGATAATAGGTATCAGCATAATATTCGAAATTCAAAGCTACGAAATCACCCGACATGGAAGTCAAGTCGATATCAGGGATGGTAAAGGACTCGTTTTCCCAAACATCACCATAGCCATTGCTAGCCGTATCACAGGGGTGACCAAACCAATAGGCATTGCTACCAAAAATCAATTCATCTCCTTGGGTATTACATGTAGACTCATCAAAGATTTGTCCCTTCTGGTTATTGTCATCAGAATAGAGTAAATTCGACTCGAATTGTTCATTGCAAACCTTTGCTGGAGTTGCACAATATACATCGGTAGGTAATGCACTATAAACGGTAGCCTTCACCTCAAAGTCCATCGCGGAATTACCCCAATTCTCAACATTAACAACGATTGGTAGAAGATCTTCTGCGTATAGATCACCAGGAAGGAAAGTGGAGAAACCAACCATCGCTGGATCGAATAAATTGTCTACGGTTACATAACCAATCAACTCGTCGTTGATGGGTTGCTCATCACCAATACCTGAGCCATCGAGCGTTGCTGAAATTCGATAGGTAGACCCATTGACGAAATCCGCTTGTATCGATGTCGTGTCTTCATCATTAGGCGCCATGTTGTTCATATTGATCTGAGCAGGATGAGTCTGAACATTTGTGGTAAAAGCCGTCACTTGCTTCCAAATATTAACATCGTCAACTGCAAAACCATCGCGTCCAGACCAGCGACTATCATCATCATTTGAATTACTTCCAGTAAATCCACTCTTGAATCTGAAACGGATATCAACTACTGAGCCCGCATAAGTTGAAATGTCAAAGGCGCCAACTCCACTTTCTGAGAAATCGGTCCAACCATAATCGGTACCCTGTGCTTGAAGCCCGGGTGTCCAATATTGATAAATCGCTTCAGCATTACCCGTATCGCGTTGATTTCTTGCTCTTTCATTATCATAGCCACCCCACATCGAAACCCCCGAAGGGCAATCGCCGCCAAAGTAAGCTTCGGAAGAACAAGAAATGATATTCCACCCGCCCTTATCGCTGAGTACTTCTATCATGGCCATATCATCCCAGACACTGTGTAGAATCTCGCCTTGACCATCGTTATAGGTGGTTGCAGCAAAACCCATGTGTCGGAATAAATTGGCTGATATCCAAGCCCTATCCGAACCTGTTAAATCCACATTTTCTAATACCATCGCTTCATCCCAATTAGCACCATAACCAGACCAATCGTCACCGCTACTATCGGTTTCCATTGTTCCATCCCACATGAAATCGGTAGGATTATTGGAATTAGCCGATGCTGTTGCTCCATTGTTTCCAGTTCCGGTCACACCGGTGTTATGAGTTGTCTCCTCTGCCCAATGATGATTGCCATGATAGGCTTCAAAGCGCCATGAACAACCACCATTACAACCCGTAGTGTCATCTGCAGAATCCCAATCGGCAGAGAATACCGTTTCGTTAGTAGATGCTGCTTCATCGACTTCTTTGATTTCAACTGTTAAGTCTGCTTGACCATTGAGAATGCCCATTCCAGTGTTGGTAACCGTAACGTTTACGCTTCTGGATCCTTCACCGATTGAACCGATATATTTGTCAGTATGAGAAAAATCGATATCCGAAACCGCTAAATCAGTATTATCCATTTCAATGACGATGATTCTTTCATATGCACCATCCCAACCCCAGTTATCATTCCAAGTTGTTTGGCGATAATTGCCATGAGCGAGGACGATGTCCGGTGCACTATTTGCTCCACCGATGAGTTGACCGACAACCGCGGTTGCAGGTCGAGCTGCCGCACCATAGTACAATGGCGCCATGTGACCACCACTGCCATCAGAGAGAGTGACTGCAATGCTGGTTGGTTCATTCAGATAGTAGATGGTAGTGGTTTGACCTGTGGAATCGGTAGATTCATCAGCACCGAATTTACAGGCGTTAAGGAAATCTGGTTCGCCATCACCATTTAGATCGGTAATGGTCACCTCCCAAGAGATATACTCCCCGAAATAGACATTCTGAGGGGCTGAATAAACCCCTGTGGCTTCATCTCTAGTTGCATAGGTAACATTCTGGGTATTGCCATCATTCATCGCGACTACGTCAACGATTCCATTACCATCCACATCGCCTATATCCATACCGCCGAAATCAACACCGAGTGCGTGAACGTGAGATCCAGCCTGTTGCTGGGTGGAAAATGTATATGCTCCAGGGAATGTTTTCGTAAGACAATCAAATTCGATTACTGTGATGTTATCGGATTTACCTGGATTGGTCGCAACGCCTGTCAGATAATCGACACCCTCGCTGCGTTGGAGCCACATGTCAGGGTCGGTACATGAGTCGACTAATGTTCCTTGAGTTTCTCCCCAGTCTCCGACTTCGAGTTCCCGATATGCATTTGCAGTTGAATCCCCGAGTTGTGTAAGTTGCGGATTAGTGAGGGTTTGCGTGAAACTACTGGTAATTGGCGACATATAAGTCTTAACAACCTGACTTTTGATATCCGCTTGTAGTTCAAGGACAAGGATGTCATCCCCACCATCTTTGTCGACATCGGCGACCGCTAAGTCCCAAACCCAAACCTGATCTAATCTTGCACCAATCGAGAATCCCCGTGGGTTAGCCTTAGGGACATCTGGGGCAAAGCTATCACAACCTCCATCATTAGTGATTGTCGTAATGTTTCCTAACTTATCCAAAAGTAGCCCACCATTACCATCGGATTTGAAGGGCCTGTTGCGTGCGTAAATGACGATATCGGCATTGCCATCACCAGTGAAATCACCGACCTCTACCTTTTGTGTGTTTGAATGGTCTTCAAATCCTGCATCTTCAGAGGTATTAGATGAGGTCCAAATATCCATGCGGTCGTAAAAATGTCCACCGTCATTCCAAAGTACGGATATTTTCAAACTTTGATCATTGGCAGTGACGATGTCTAGGTCGCCATCACAATCAAAATCACCCAGAGCGACATCATGGGGGTCTCTTTCAGTAGTGTATTGCCTCGATGTAGAGGCTGAAGTAAGATTTGCTGCAGCAAGGATTGAAATCAACATTATCAAGACTAGGGAGATTGCACGAGATTGGGATGCTCCGTTTGTATTCTTTCTCGACATAGTGTTCACTAGTCTGTGCGAATTACACTTCCACTTTAATGCCTTTGGGAAGATGTCTCCGTCTATGATGATTAAATAGGGCGCAGTAAGCGGGTAATAAGTATTCGATAGAATATTCTCATCACGACGCTAACCAGCGTGGAGCAGGGCCCCAACCATTGGTTTCACCACCGTGGACTTTGACTAATTTTCCCATTCTGAATAACGACTCCAACCATGCTTCGAGTTCCTCATCTTGGCGATCACCAAGATAGTCACTTGCAGCGAGTTCGATGGTCTCAAAAGCCATAGCGGTAACTCCGAATTGCCTGACTGCTATCCTCATCAACTCCTTGAGCCAAGCCTCGGCCATTGGATCGATTACCAAAGGGCCTTGTGCAGGTAAAGGCTCTTCGACTTGCTCGAGGAGCTCTCTAATCTCATCTACATCTGGGCGCCTGGATTGCTCCAAACCTTTTTCTGCAAGTGCAGAATGAATGTCTAAGTCGCCAATAGAGCGTCTAATTATGGGGATTCTAGTTGGGTCGGGAGCGGGTATTTGTGGCCCTTGATCGGTGTTTTTATTTCCGAATAATAGACTTGAAGTTCCACGGCTTTGACTCTCAACAGCTAGCGGCATTGTCCAACCGACTTTGTTGAGACCGAGTTCGTCAACCTTGGCTGAGACCCACTGTGAATCCCCTTCCAAAGTGATGTCGACCTCATCCTCAGATGAGCGAAAGCGATATCTGACGTAGCCGCGCAATTCGTGCATTATTCACTCCTGTGGCTGCTCCGACTTCAAGTTGACGCGTCTTATTGAGCCAATTTTCTCAAGACCGTGTGTAATATTCCGCCATTGCGATAATATTCTACATCGACTGGAGTGTCCATTCTCACCTGAACTTCAAAGATGATTTTCCTGCCTTGTGGGGTGGTTGCGGTCACCTCTATCATTTGCAATGGAACGACATCATCATCGATTGGAATAGAAAATATCTCTTCGCCTGATAAACCAAGGCTTTCAGCATCTTCTCCTTGCTTGAAAGTCAGCGGCAAAACCCCCATCCCCACTAGATTAGACCGGTGAATTCGTTCGAACGAAGTTGCAATCACCGCTTTAACCCCTAGTAACAGAGTGCCTTTTGCAGCCCAATCCCTGCTCGACCCGGTGCCATATTGTGAGCCTGCAAGAACTATCATCGGCGAGTTTGAAGACATCGCTGCATCGAATACACTGCAAATCTCTCCGGTTTCATGATCAACCGTCCAACCCCCTTCGGTATCTGGTGCTAATTGATTTCGAATACGAACATTGGCAAAAGTACCTCGCATCATAATCTCGTGATTGCCCCTTCGACTGCCAAATGAATTGAAATCACCTTCCCCTACATCTCTTTCAAGCAGCCATTTACCAGCAGGGCCATCAGCAGGAAAAGCACCTGCTGGTGAGATGTGGTCTGTTGTTACCGAATCGCCCAGTTTGAGCAAGACTCTTGCCCCATCAATCGCTTGGATCGGGCCGATTTCGGATGACAGCCCCTGGAAGAAAGTCGGCAGGCGGATGTAGGTAGAATCCCTCTGCCATTGGTAAAGTGGGCTCTCTTCAGCCATAATCGAATCCCATCTGTCTTCTTGCATAACTGTGGAATAGCGTTCCTTGAACATCTCTGGGGTAATAACGGTCAATGATTTTTCAATCTCATCATCACTTGGCCAGATATCGGCTAGCATTACAGGATTTCCAGAACTATCTTTTCCTAGAGGTTCGTTATCGAGGTCGATATCAAGAGTGCCAGCAAGAGCATATGCCACTACTAGGGGTGGACTTGCAAGATAAGAGGCTTTGACCTTCTGGTGTACCCGGCCTTCGAAATTACGATTGCCAGATATGACCGAGCCGACAATCAATGAATTATCGGCGATAGCCGATTCGATTTCGTCTGCTAAAGGTCCCGAGTTTCCGATGCAGGTAGTACAGCCATATCCAACATTATTGAAACCGAGAGCCGAGAGATATTCATCGAAGCCGTTCGCTCGATAATATTCGGTTACGACACGGCTACCTGGCGCCAAGGAGGTCTTGACCCAAGGCTTGACGGTGAGACCTTTAGCAACCGCTTTTTTAGCGAGAATTCCTGCGGCTAACATCACCCCGGGGTTGCTGGTATTGGTACAACTGGTGATGGCGGCGATGACCACATCGCCGTGATTGAGGTCATAGATATCATCACCGATTTCAACAATACCAGAATTGGATAATTCATCTTGTGAAAGTCCGTGACCTTGATGCCCGATTTCGTTGGTTAGAGTGTCATTATAATGACTCTTCATATGCGCTAAATCAACCCTATCCTGTGGGCGTTTTGGTCCGGCTAATGAAGGCTTTATCGAGCCAAGGTCTAATTCGAGAACTGCACTATAGGACTTCTCTGCAGCACTGGCATCATACCACAAACCTTGAGTGCGGCAGTAACTCTCAACCGCAGCTATCGCTTCCTCTTCACGGCCGGTTAATCGCAGATAATCAAGGGTTTTCTCATCGACGGGGAAGAAGCCGCAAGTAGCGCCATACTCAGGAGCCATATTGGCGATTGTAGCCCGATCGGGTAATGATAATGCAGACATTCCTTGCCCAAAGAATTCCACGAAATTACCTACTACTCCATGCCCCCTTAGAATTTCAACCACTCGCAATGTAAGATCGGTTGCTGTGACTCCAGAACACAAAGACCCGATTAGGCGAAAACCGACCACATCCGGCGCGAGCATGTAAATCGGTTGCCCGAGCATAACTGCTTCAGCCTCGATTCCACCAACCCCCCAGCCGAGAACACCTAAACCGTTTATCATGGTGGTATGAGAATCAGTTCCGACCAGTGTATCGGGCAACCAAACCCCATTTTCCTGACGAACCACCGTGGCTATCCACTCGAGGTTCACCTGATGTACAATTCCACGCGATGGTGGAACTACACGGAAATCCTCCAAGGATTCCTGGCCCCACTTCAAGAAACGATAACGCTCCATGTTGCGATGATATTCGATATCTAAATTCAAATCTAAAGCCGATACATTACTACCGGATACATCGACCTGAACCGAATGGTCGATTACCAAATCCACCGGCACTTGCGGGTTTACTTTGGTTGGGTCGCCACCCATCTCGACCATCGCATCACGTAGTGCCGCTAAATCGACTACTGCGGGAACACCGGTGAAATCCTGTAATATTACTCGACTGGGAATAAAAGGGATCTCGCTTCTCTCACCATCAGCCTGCCATTGAGCAATGGAAATGACATCTTCTTTGGTGACGAGAAAACCATCGCAATTTCGCAAAGCACCTTCGAGTAATACCCTGATAGAATAAGGTAAGGCAGAGGTATCATGACCGGCTTCATCGAGTGCGGAAATCGCGTGAAAACTACCACCTTTGTCGAAATCTCTCTCCGATGCAAAGTAATCTTCTGCCATGATGCGGGCGAATGGTCGCCCGTCTATCAATTTGGCCCAGTACTCACCAGAATTGCCACCATGACGCTTCTTCACTGAGAAGGGAAGCGCTGACGACTGTAACCGGATACGTAGGTCCTTCATTGCCTTGAGCACATGCTTCCCCACTACCGCCACAAGAGACTTGAGAAATTTGATCTATTACTTCGACACCTGTTGTATTTGTTCCATCGATCTGTCCTTTGTAGGCCTGACCAAACGCGGTATATTGACCATCTAGAGTGTAAGCACCGTTGGAGTCGACCAGATAAAATTGACTTCCGGCAGAGTTTTCATTCGAAGAACGTGCTGCTGCAAGGACTCCTGGGGCGTGAGTATTGCCGAATTCGGCAGGAACAACCCATTTGGTCTCATCGTCCTTGCACTCGTCGCTTGCGACACTGGGGTTGCTAGAGCAATAACCGAAGAAGGTACCAGCATATCCACCAGAGCCATCTTGGTTCTCAAAATCACCGCTTTGGATCATGAAATCATCGATGACACGATGGAAAATCACGCCGTCATAACGCTTTGCATTTACGTTCTCCCGGAAACTCTCAGCATGCATCGGGGTGCTGCTATCATCGAGTGAAATCCATATTTTCCCATTGTGATCAACTCCAGCGGTATCGGTCCAAGTAATCTCCATCAACACATCACCAGCGAGTTCGTCTTCATTAGAATCGCTTAGCGTTTTTGTCACTGCTAAAATGAGTAATGCCCCCCCTATAATTACTATCAATCCAGCCGGAGTAGGAGCTCCGGCAATGACTAATTTTGGCATCAAAGTCTCGGAAATACCCTTATCCTGCATCTCGTTACGTAAATTATTGTAAATAGATCCACATGCTTTATCGCGCGGATTCAATTTTATTGCATCGTCGAGTAAACCAGCTGCGCGTCGGTAATCACTCTTTGAACCTGATTCTTTAGCCATATCCCATATTGCACTACCTGCCAAGCGGAGGGTTGTGGCGTGCTCACCTTTACTATCTATATCCCTTAAAACCTCCAATACTGATTCAGGGTTTCCCTTTTTGAGTAACTTCTCGGCCTTATCCCATGCCTCGGCGCGAGATTTGCTTATGCTGTCCTTATCGGTTCCGGCCATGCTCCGCCGAGAATCGCATAGGTTTTGAGCACTACTCTTGCTAAAGTTGGATAATGTTGACAACAATACATTCAAGGAGCGATTCCATCCCACCGACGCTAATGGCCCATGCCCGTAGGGCACAAGGCGTCGGAGTCTGAACAAGATGAGCAATATCGTCAATGATTTCTGCATCAATATCGCTACTGCAAACGGAACCGGATCTCAATCAGCAAATCTGATATTGCTACAATCGTTTTTCGACATGGGAATCCCATCCAGTGGCAAGAACCTATTTCCATCCAATATCTCAGGATTACCAACTTGGTACATCATTCGTGTTTCGGATAATGGTTATCAAGCACCTGGAAATTCCACCCACATTCAAGTGCTATTCAACAAGGATACCTGGGAGGATGACCTCGCAGCACTCGAGCCGGGAACAGTGGTTGTTTGGAATACCGATAGCAAAATGCCAATGACAAGAGAAGATGTGATTTCATATCCAGTACCGATGACTAAAATAGCGAGAACACTCAATGCAAAACTTGCGAGAATGGTCGCTAATGTCATCTACGTTGGCGTGATTGCTGAAATATTAGACATTGACCAAAAAGTGCTTGAAGGGGCGATTACAAAGCAATTTGGAGGAAAGGTCAAGGCGATTGAACTCAATACAGAGGCCGCCCGACTCGGCCGTGAATACGCGCGGGAAAACCTGACCAAAACCGACCCTTATCTCGTTGAACCACGAGAGGCTGAGGGTGAACACTTCTTCATAGAGGGTAATGAAGCACTGGCACTTGGGTCGATTTTTGGTGGCATTCAGGTATTGGCATGGTATCCGATTACCCCATCCTCGTCAGTAGCTGAAGCGGCTATCAAGTGGTTGCCTGAATTGCGAAACAAGGATGGCAAAGCCACGTATGCAATCATCCAAGCTGAAGACGAACTCGCCGCAGCCGGCATGATAATCGGTGCCGGATGGGCTGGTGCTCGTTCGATGACGGCAACTAGTGGCCCGGGTATTTCTCTGATGCAGGAATTCATTGGCCTATCGTATTTCGCTGAAATCCCCTGCGTATTTTGGGACGTGAACAGAGTGGGTCCCTCGACCGGCTTGCCGACCAGAACTCAACAAGGTGACCTGACAATGCTCTACGAGAGCAGTCATGGCGACACCATTCACATAGTTCTAATTCCGGGAACAGTCGAAGAGTGTTTTGAATTCGGCTGGAAAGCATTTGATATTAGTGAACGCTATCAAACCCCAGTGATGGGTTTTAGTGATCTCGACCTAGGGATGAATCGATGGTCTTGTAAGGGCTTTGACTATCCTGATTTGCCAATGGATAGAGGAAAGGTTTTGCTGACTAAAAAACAGATGGATGCGATCGATAACTATGGGCGCTACCGTGATGTTGACGGCGACGGCATCCCCTATCGCACCTTACCTGGTAGCGGTTTAGACCCCATTCTATATCGTGGCACAGGACATGATGAAGATGGAACTTATAGTGAGAAGCCAGATGTTTACTTCAAATTGATGGCCCGCCTAAAACGCAAAATCATGGATTCTTCGGATAATTTGCCAGTACCTCTTTTCCGTGAGGAAAAAGAATGTGAAGTAGGTATTGTATATTATGGTTCGATGGAAAACATCATCCAAGAGATCGACGACATCTTGGAAGAGACCGGACGCAAGGTCAGTCAATGTCGGGTGAGGGCTTTACCTTTACACAGCGAGGTAAAAGAATTCATGGAACGCCATGAGACCATCATCGTCCTCGAGGTCAACCGAGATGGGCAACTCAATGGCATCATGCGAAAAGAGATGCCTACCGGCTTATTGACACGAATTCACAGCGTCGCCTATAGCGATGGACTACCACCTAGAGCGACCCAATATGCCGAAATGATTCTCGCGGTCTTAGAGGAGGTGGGTGCATGAGTGATAAACCTGTAAGAGCGGTAAAACTCAATGTGATAAACGAGCCAAAGGATAGTTATTCCGGCGGTAAATCTTCACTATGCCCCGGTTGCGGTCACGACCAAATATCATCGGTTATCATCAATGCAGCTTGGGAAAATGGCATTGAACCGCATCGCATAGCTAAGATGTCTGGAATCGGGTGCTCATCGAAAACCCCCGCCTATTACCTCGCCAAATCCCATGGATTCAACACCGTTCACGGCAGGATGCCAAGCGTCACTACCGGCGCTAACGTAGCCAACAAGGATTTACTTTACCTCGGCGTTTCCGGTGACGGTGATTCGGCCAGTATTGGAATAGGTCAATTCATCCACGCTGTTCGCCGAAATGTCAACATGGTATACATCATCGAAAACAACGGAGTATACGGTTTGACCAAGGGACAATATTCAGCAACCGCTGACAAAGGTAGCACGAAAAAGAAGGGTGAGATAAACGAAACCCAGCCTATCGACATGTGTGCCATGGCCATCAATCTCGGCTGTTCTTTTGTCGCTAGATCATTTAGTGGTGCAAAAAAGCAATTGGCATCTTTAATCAAGGCGGCGATGTCTCACAAAGGCTTTGCTTTAATCGACGTCATCTCACCTTGTGTTACTTTCAATAATAACGATGAGTCGATGCGCTCATATGGCTATGTAAAAGAAAACGATATCGAATTACACACCTTGGGCTATATCCCTCACTTCAATCCAGTTGAGGAAGTAGAGGTTCCCGCAGGACACTATCGCGACATCACCTTACACGATGGCTCGACCATTCGCCTTGAAACTATCAGCGAAGAGCACGACCCAAGTGATACAATGGCTGCACTTACCGCTATTCACAAAGCAGAAGTCGCCGCAAACCACGTCACTGGCCTACTATACTTCGACAGTAGTAGACCTGCCTTGCACGAGGATATGCAGATGGTGGACACACCATTAATCGACTTACAAGAGGATGACCTCAGGCCAAGCAAGCAAGCACTCAACGATATAATCGCTAGTTTCCTTGCCTGAATGGGGAATCACTGAGAATAATTCTGACAATCCCTTCTACCGCTGCTTTGAAGAATGAGGGGCTACTGGCCCGGCCGTCAGTCTCTTAGTGTAGCGGTCCATCATGGTGGGTTCTGGTCCCGCCGACCTCGGTTCAAATCCGAGAGAGACTATTTATGGTCGACTAGACGACTGACAAGCGAGGGTGATTGTATGAAGGATGCAACCGAGGTATTCGACCATTGGGCAAGTATCGGTAAGGACGAGGGCATGGAAAAAGGCCATGCTGCTGCAGTAGCAGAAATGCTTGAATTCATCGGCGATAAACGCGTAGAACCATTCAGTGCAATCGATATCGGTTGTGGAAATGGGTGGGTTGTTCGTAAATTGTCTGACTTTGCCAAATGCACTCACGCGATTGGCATAGATGGCGCAGAGACGATGATTGCCAAAGCCAAGACCATCGACGCCAAAGGAGATTATCACCTTGTGGTATTACCAGATTATCAACCGGATACAAAAGTCGATGTGATTCACTCGATGGAATTCATCTATTATCTACATGAACCAGCACAGATGTTGAACAATATTCACAACCACTGGTTGAACAGTGGTGGGCTAGCTATTTTCGGTATCGATTTCTATGCTGAGCACAAGGAAAGCCATGACTGGCCTGGATTATTAGATGTGCACATGACCTTGCTTAGTGAGGAGGAATGGCTCACGCTGTGGGCAGATGCTGGATTTGTCGACATCATAAGTTGGCGAGCAAATTCCAGTGCTGATTTTCCCGGAACTCTGGTTATCGCTGGACGTAAAATCTAGATTTGAATTATCAATCTCACAATGAATATCAAGCAGAAGAACAACACCGAACTCACAAGCACGACCTTCATACCTTTTTGACTGGCTTCTCCGCTCCATTGCTCAGAAAAGTTCGGACCCTTGATTAGAATCCTTGCCCACCAGATCCAGTAGAGCCATAGCCCGATTGCTAGGAAAAGGGGAATCATTTCACCACCGGGTAAATCAAGGTAGTCACGCCATTCAAGATGTACAATTCGCGCTATC
>Ga0302123_10002609_pt1 | contig 12228 bp, 14 predicted proteins | sample CB21_321_MG_FD_203109 | JGI IMG/M metagenome (GOLD analysis project Ga0302123, IMG submission 203109) | Marine microbial communities from Western Arctic Ocean, Canada - CB21_32.1 | ecosystem: Environmental > Aquatic > Marine > Oceanic | place: Canada: Western Arctic Ocean | collected 2017-09-28 | reverse complement strand
AGAGCTGTCTTGGCGCCCTTACGTTCGATCACTGCGTTGGTGGTGATCGTCGTTCCATGACTGATCCAGTCGAGCTCGGCGGCATCAACGCTGGCTTCGCCGAGCAACCGTTCGATACCTTCGACCACGGTCTCGGCGCGATCATGGTGACGGTTAAGAACCTTGGCAACCGAGACATCGCCGGTTGCGTTGCTGATCAGGACAACGTCGGTAAACGTGCCGCCGACATCGATCCCGATGCGATATCTGGAAGCGTTAGCCATCCACTTTTATTTCATGTAATCGGGCAAAAAGAAATAGCCGCACCCGACTGTTCGTGCGAGGAATATGTAAAAGTTCGCTGAACATGTTGGGCAATACCGCCCTCCTCGATGTCAGCGGCGACCCGGCTATTTCGATGCCCTTCGACATGGTCGACGGCCTACCCATCGGGCTGATGATGGTGAGTAAACGCTACGATGAGGCCACCGTTCTGCGGGTCGCCGAAGGGTTCGAGTAATCGGGCGTTTGGCAAAACAAGTAATGAATCCGGCCTATTTTCTGCGCACGTGCGGTTCTCGAATATTATGAGGTCGGAGCCAAGATTACCTGGAAGTTGGATGCGTTTTGAGCGCCGCTTGCTGGCCCACCTTCCTAGGCTGAAATTACACCTGTTTGCTCCATGATCATGAAGTTTGCGACCGTCACCCGTGTGCTCCTATAGATCATATTTTTAGACAAACCCGGGTTATTAACCATTGACTATTCGCGCGGCCAAGGCCGTGGACAAGGTCCAGCAAGGCGCTCCCGAAGATGCCTTGAAATACGTGGTCGATCGCTGCGCGGCGCTGATGGCGTAAAGGCAGCTCGCTCCGCGGCGTGCGCTTAGGAAACGATATTTCGGAGAGGTTCGCCCGCTTGATATCGCCTGAGGTTGTCAACGAAAACCTCGGCGGCAGCGCGCTGCCACCCCTCCCAGACACTCGAGATATGAGGCGTGAGAATAGCGTTATCGAGATCCCAAAGCGGATTACCCGTCTCTAGGGGTTCGGTGGAGAACACATCAATCACCGCGCCTCGCAGCCGGCCGGCCTCGAGGGCTTCCGCCAGGGCCACTTCATCCACAATATGCCCCCGCGCCATATTGATAAGTAATGCGTCCGGCTTCATCGCGGCGATCGCCCGGGCGTCGAACCACCCGCGGGCCGATTCCGTCAATGGGATCGCCAAGACCGCCACGTCGGCCTTCGCCAATACCGTATGCAAAGCCTCGGGTGGATAGACGGTATCGATCCCCTCAACCGACCCACCGCTGCGCCGCATACCGATTACCCGCATACCGATTAGTGTCGCGAGCCTTGCGATGGCTTGACCGATTGGGCCAAGGCCGATCATCAACAACGTACCACCTGCTGTCGGTCGTACTGGCTTTTCCGCCCAGCGGCGTGATTTACGATCGGCGATGAATTCCGGAATCCGTAGGTTATGCGCCAATATCGTACCGATGGCGTATTCGGCCATGACCTTTGCCTGGAAACCGGCACAGTTGGTAACGGTCACCTGGTCCTTGTCCCATGGTGCGAGATGATCGCTTCCGGAACCCGAGACGTGAACCCAGCGCAGGGAGGGTAAATCAATGAAGGCCTCGCGCGGGTATGGGTTTCCGGCGAAGCGAAAATTCATCACCACGTCAGGCTGGAAATCCCGCGCGACCTCCACGAGCCCGGCATAACGATCATGAACGATAAACGTGACGTTGGGCACGGCCTCCAAAAGGTCCCGATACAAATACGATTGGTCGTCGTGAACCAATACACGGGTCTTGGAAGTCATCATCGCTGGCCCCGGCAGTTCATGCTGCTCATCAATCCACTCAATATCGGCGATCCCCGGATAGAAGTTCCATCGCTCACACACCGACCGGATCGAATGCGACCACTTTGCCCGGGTTCATAATATCGGCCGGGTCGAGAGTTTGTTTTAACCGATACATCATCTCACGCTCTATGCGTGGCAAGTAGCGGGCAGCCGCACGGAGCTTGGAAACACCAATTCCGTGTTCCGCGCTAAACGACCCCCCATGTGCCACCGCCACCGCCTCGATCGCCTCGGTTAGATCGGACCAACGGTCGACAAAGTCGACGGCGGCCATGCCCGCTGGCGTATTGACATTCATGTGGATGTTGCCGTCGCCAACATGGCCGAAGGGTATAGGTACCGCACCGGGAACCAAGGATTCTATGGCGGCGGATGCCTCCTCGATAAAGGCCGGCACGGCCGAGACCGGCACGGCGGTATCATTCTTCAAGTTACCGGGCACCTCGATCTGAGCAAGCGCCAGACCTTCGCGAAATGCCCACAGCGCCAGACGTTGTACCTCAGAGGACGCGAGAATGGCATCGGCCGCCTCGCCAACATCCAGCGCGGCGGAAATGACCTCCTCCATCGCGCTACGAAGATCGAAATGCCGGCTCGCATGTCCAAGATCAACCAAGACCTGCCAGGTATGTCGAGCCGCGAAGGGCTCGGCCACGCCGCGTCGGGCGATATCGAGGTCAAGGCCAGATCGCGGGATCAATTCGAACGCGGTCACGGCTTCACCGAGCGCGTCCTGGAAACGATCCAACAAACACAAGGCTGCTGCCGGACTTGAGACGGCCACTAGCGCGGTCTCACGCGACCGAGGCTCCGGAAGCAAGCGAAGGACAGCGGCGGTGATAACACCGAGGCTCCCTTCCGATCCGATGAACATCTGTTTAAGATCATATCCTGCGTTCGACTTACGCAATTTGCGTAACCCATTCCAGACACGACCATCGGCAAGCACCACCTCGAGCCCCAGCACCAGCTCTCGAGCCATGCCATATCGCAAGACCGTGTTCCCACCGGCATTCGTCGCGAGATTGCCGCCGATCTGACTCGACAGACCACCATGGGCAATTGGAAACAAACAGCCGGTCGCGCGCGCGGCTTCCTGTACCTCGACCAACGGGCAACCGGATTCGACGGTGACGCAACGCGCGAGCCGGTCGATATCGCGGATCGCCCGCATCCGGTCCAACGCCAGCACGACCTCTTGGCCAGAACCTCGGGGAATGGCACCGCCGCAAAAGCCGGTCTTGCCGCCGGCTGGGACAACGCCGATCCGGGCCTCGGCGCAAAGCGCGACGACCCGGGAGACTTCGGTTACATCGGCGGGCCGCACCACGACCAACGGCTCGCCGTGGTGGACTTTCAACAGATCCTGGCTCCACGGCGCCATATCATCCGGGTCGGTCAGCAACCCTCGCGGACCGACGATGTCTCGCAATTTCGTTATCATTGGAAAATTAGAAGCCTCCGCTTCGCTTCGAAAAAATTCTTGATGGCGTTAAAGCTCATTTCCGAGGCGATAATTATTGACCGGACGCCACGTTACCAGCTTCCATGACGCTTCGTTTTCTCCGCTTTGGCTTGGAAACCCCGATGACCTGGATCGCCACCGTCGCCTACGAAGAGGCCAAGGGCCGCCTGAAGACCTTGTATGACCGCGTTAAGGGTCCCGACAACAATGTCGACAATATCATGATGGCTCATTCCCTGCGCCCGCATTCCATGGAAGGGCACATGCACATTTATAAATATGTGCTGCATCATTCGGCCAACAAAGTACCGAAATGGTTTCTCGAGGCGCTGGGAGTCTATGTCAGCCAGCTCAACGGTTGCCCGTATTGTGTCGAACACCATTTCTTCGGCCTCGTCCGTCTGCTCGGCGATAAGCCCCGAGCCGACGCGATGCGCGCCGCGATGGAAGCCGAAACTCCCGAAAACGCATTCGATGGCGATGAGTTGGAAGCAATGCGTTATGCGTGGGCACTTACCCGAGACCCGGCGAGCATGCATGAAGGCCTGATCACCGCCATGCGCGATGCTGGGATGGATGACGGGCGGATTTTGGAGGTCAATCAAGTCGTGAGCTATTTCTCCTACGCCAACCGGACGGTGTTGGGGTTGGGCGTGAACACCGAGGGAGATGTCCTCGGCCTGTCGCCGGGGGACAGTGACGATCCGAACAACTGGGCGCATGCGTAGGATTAAAATGTCAACCGTTCGACTGTTCCGTAAGTAATCGAAGTTCACCTTCTCACTGCACATTGGAATGACGAAAACTATGCAACTAGGATCATCTGTGATCCTCAAAGCAGACTGAAATCTTATCAAATTCAGGAAGCGAGAACGCGAGGTTTTTTGGGTCGAAAACCTTCGGAAATAAAAGATATCGTAGGTGCTAAAAATGAACTTCAGATCCAAAATTTATTGAGTGGGCACACATACTCCAAAATTAAGAAACCTCATTAAAAGGCCATTACCCATTCCGGGTCCTGTGCCTTTGCCTTTGCCAAAAAGTGTGCCTCGTGTTGGTATCACATGCAATCAGCTTGCATCTGACGGTCGCCCGAAGCGCGATCCGGTCGACAAAGGACCAATTAGCGGTCTTTCTATGATGAATCAGGTGCGTCGGCCACATTGTGGACGCACGGATGCCGTCGACTTCATTGCTGATTGACGTTCCGACCATCATGCGGGAGCTGGCTTTGGCCTGAGCCGCTCAATGCAGCTCAGTATGTCGGCGAACAGGTCTCTCGAGATTGCGACCTCCGACATCTGGGAGGTAACGTAGCGCCCGTGGCGCACGATCTTGCCGCCGATCTTGATTAACCTGTCTCTGAGCGTCGTCAGCGACCAGTGCCGCACGGCGTCGGGCCAGGCGGCCCTGGCGTGAGCGGCCCAAGCAGGGTGAGACGCCACACCAGAGACCAGCCCCCTCCCAAGCGCCGTGAATTGGTGACGCCGGGTAGGTGCAGAGCTAATTTCATTTCATCAGTGTCGGAATTTAACTACGTTTGGCTCCGACACCTAGTCCATTTAGGAAATGTAGGCTGAGGGTTTTTACAATTTAACCGTAAAGGAAGTTCGCCATGTCCTGGTTTCTTAAAGGTAAATTCTACGAAAACTGTTCTTGCACGGCGACTTGTCCCTGCACTTGGTCTTCCATGGTTCAACCGGCTACCAATGAATTTTGCCGCGCCATCTTGGCCTTCCAAATTGCGGAAGGAGAGATCGATGGCACTGCGATGGGCGGCGTGACTTTTGTTTTGGTGTTGGATACGCCGCCACTCATGAGCGAGGGAAATTGGCGCGTGGGTGTGGTGGTCAACGACAGCTGCACGGAACAGCAAATGGCGCAGTTGGGGATTTTATTGAGCGGCAAGATCGGTGGCCCTCCGGAAATGCTGTCGGAATTAATCAGTGAAATGTTGGGCATGGAGCGCCACTCGATCACCATTTCCGAACAGGAAAATGGCTTTCATGTGAAAATCGGGGAGGCCTCGGAATATTCGGCGTCGCTCGCCATCAACCCGTTTACAGAAGCGCCGGCCAAGCTTGTTGGCATGGCCCATCCGGCGGGTGATGAGCTGACCATAGCCAATGTTGACCGGTCCTCCATTTCGCTGATGGGCATTAATTACAGCGGTGAAAATCTAAGCGGCTTTCGAACCGATTTCGCCTGGGTCGCCTAAGGTCGATTGGCGCGGCCCTTGTTTCCTCTGAGTGCTCGCGCCCATCTGGCGCTGGCGGTTCTTTTCGTGGCGCTGGTCTGTTGGTTGGCGTTGTTGTGGCTGGTTTTTGACCACTGTCATCCCTTGGCTGTGATGACCATGCCGATGTCGCCGACTTGGACCGCCGGGAACGCGCTGGCGGTCCTGGTTATGTGGTTTGTGATGATGGTCGGGATGATGCTGCCGTCGGCTTGGCCGATGGTGGCGATGCATAAAAAGATGGCGACACGGCAGGGGCGGATCAAGGAAAGTTATCTTTTCGCGTCTGCCTACGTTTTTATGTGGCTGTTTTTTTCCGTCGCGGCGGTACTGCTGCAATGGGTGTTCCAGCTGCAAAAAGCCATAAACCCGGCCAGCCTAACGACTAGCACGACGATCTCGGTGTTGTTGTTGTTGTTGGCGGGTTTGTTCCAGTTTTCGAAATTGAAAGCGGTGTGTCTCGAAAAATGCCGCAGCCCGGTCGGCTTTTTTATGACGCACTGGGCCGCTGGTCCGACCGGCGCCCTTAAAATGGGGCTCCGCCATGGTCTGTTCTGTCTCGGATGTTGCTGGGCGTTGATGCTTTTGCTTTTTGTCGGCGGGGTCATGAACCTGTTTTGGGTGCTCATTCTGACGATGGCAGTGATTGCCGAGAAAATTTTCCCGTGGGGCCTGTTGATGAGCAAAGCGTTAGGCGGCGTGCTGCTGGCAGCCGCGGCTTATTTGGCAATCAGCGCTTATTTCTCCCCCACGGGGAGCGCCATGGGCAGCCACGCCATGGGCTGTATGGCCGGCGCCTGACACGCCTTTCCAGGCCCATCCCTTAAGTCCCACATGATGCACGCTCCGTCACTCTCCCCAAAAACCCCCGCGCCAGCGCGTTAAACTGGTCTGGGTGCTCCAGCGTCGCCAGGTGCCGGGCCGGCTCCAGCCAGTGCAGCACGGTGCCCTCAATCGCCGCAGCCATCTTCCTCGAAACCGCCGTTGGCGCGCCGGGATCATCCGGGGTCGCCACCACCATCGTCGGCACTGTGATACTGGGCAACCGCGTGGCCGTATCCAGCCCCCGCATGGCCTCGATTACGGAGTCGAAACTTGATGGCTTGAAGCGGTGGAAAGTTTCGGCCATATAGCGGTAACCAGGGATCTGTCGGTCGGCGGCGTCTTGGGTGAACCAGCGGTCCATCAACACCGCGTGCACCGCCTCGATACCTTCGCGCAGCGCCAGATCCGCCCGCTCTCGCCATAGTAACCGCTGCGCCTCGGTATACTCACAGGTCGTGTTGATCAACATTAGCGAAGCAACGTGCGCGGGGTGCTCCAGCGCCAAAGTCTGGGCAATCATCCCCCCCATCGACACGCCGCAAAAATGAACCCGCCCAAGTCCGAGAGCATCGAGCAGCCCGACGATATCCGAGGAGATCATCGACAGAGTGTACGGTCCTGACGGCGCATCGCTCTCGCCATGGCCCCGGGTATCGTAACGCAGCACCCGAAAACCCTGGAAGGCGACCATATGCGGATCCCAATAGCGGTGGTCGGCTCCGAAGCAATGGTTGAGACAGACCACGGGCGCGGCTTCCGGACCGGTCAGATCATAATACATCTCGACCGCGCCTGTATTGATGCGTCCGGTTGCCATCTACCCAGCCCTCGCCTAGTTTGTCCCGCTCCTCCCTAACATGTTACCCGCGTGGCCGTCATGATCCAGATCGCCGACACCAACCGTCAGTTCGTTCTAAAATCCCGACCAACCGGTCTGCCCAGCGACGCCAACTTCGCGATCGAGCGTGTGCCGGTAGAAATGCCCGGCAAAGGTCAAGTACTAGTAAAGATCCTGATCGCTGCGCTGTCGCCCTGGCAAAACCAGCGGCTAAAAGACTTTACGAACTACACCAAACCCTTCGCGATTGGCGAGTTAATCGACTGTGATGTCCTGGGCCAGATCGTCGCGGGAGAGGCTGTCGACTTCAAACCAGGCCAATTGGTGACGGGTCGGCTCGGCTGGCGGGAGTTTGCACTGGCGACGCCCAACCAGCTACTGGCGGTTACCGATGAATTTCCCGACACCCTCTGGTTGACGGCTCTGAGCTCACCAGGCCTTACGGCCTATTGTGGGATGGATCTATTTGCCCGCCCGATGCCGGGTCAGACCATGGTGGTGACCTCAGCCGCCGGCTCGGTGGGTAGCTACGCGGTGCAGCTTGGCAAGCTCGCGGGGATGCGGGTTGTCGGGCTCACCGGCAACGCGAACAAGGCCGCGCTGGTGGTTAGCCGGCTTGGTGCCGATGCCGGCATTGACCACACCGCGCCAAATTTCCTCAACCAATTGGCCGAGGCCTGCCCCGATGGCGTGAACTTGTTCTTCGATACCACCGGCGGGCCAGTTGCCGATATTGTGTTTGACACTCTGGCGAAATACGCCCGGGTACTTGTGGTTGGCCGGACAGCCTCTAATAACAGTGAACGGCCCGACCTCGACCCTGTCAATATGCGCCAGCTCTGGGCACGCGAGGCTAGTATCCAGGGTTTTTCTCGGTATTCCCACCCCGAGCGCTGGGATTTCGCGCGGGCGCGGATGATAGCGCTGTGCCGCCAAGGGTTGATCAAAACCATGGACCACCTGGTCCACGGCTTTGAGAAGACACCGACGACGCTACGGGACATGCTGAGCGGTCAATTCACCGGCAAGGCTCTGGTACGTTACGCCAACGCCGCCCCCGAGGAAAAGGACTGAACGATCATGGCTATCCAGAAGACTCGCGTCGGCGATATCGAGATCGCGCATCGCTGGGACGGCAATCCAGACGGCCCTGTGGTGATGATGGCCCATGCCATGGGTACCAGTCATCGAATTTGGGACCTCCAGGTTCCGGCATTGGCGGATAAGTACCATCTGCTGCGCTACGACTGGCGTGGCCACGGCGATACCAGCGCTCCCGAGGGTCCCTACACGCTCGCCCTATTCCTTGAGGACGCGATCGGTGTGATGGACGCCTTGGAGCTGGATAAGGTTCATTGGGTTGGCATTTCCACGGGTGGCATGATCGGCCTAGGCCTGGGCATCCACTTTCCTGAACGGATACTGTCACTCAGCCTTTGCAACACCACCTCTCAAAGCAATGCTTGGTATCGTGGCTCAGTAGTCGAGCGTCGAGCTGTCGCCCTGAAAGGTGGCATGGAACCTGTTTGGGAGATGACCAATCTCTTGTGGTTCAACGACGCCTTTGTTGAGGCGGAAAGCACCACATTTCAAGAGGTGCGTGAGGTGCTTGTTCGGACCCCCATCTCTGGCTATCTCGGGGGCATGTCGGCGGTGGCGGATCTCGACTATCTCGACTCACTTCACAAGATCACCACGCCCACCCGGATCATTGCCGCCGGCGCTGATCCGGTAACACCGATTGAACGATCCGAGGAAATTCGCGATCGCGTTCCCGGTGCTAAACTAACGGTAATCGAGGGCCAAAGGCATTTCTCCAATGTCGAGGTCCCAGACCGGTTCAACGCCATCCTGCGTACCGGGCTCGACGAGATGAGCGGCTGAGGCTGCCAACTGGGCGGTAGCGTTCTTGCGGTCTATCTAGCACTTCTGCACCGACTGGACGCAACGAGACAGCCTGGCGTTACCCTCTCGTCTACTCTGCTTCAGCAATCGGCGATTGAAACCCGAGCCGCTAAATCGCGGGCGTTAAAGCGGATCGAACAAATCGCCCACGCTCGTTGGTGCAAAAGGCCCCCCCGCGACTAAGGTTCGCCGGTGGTCCGCGGTTGCCAGTGGCATTTGGATTGCCTTCCCAGTTTTTCTACGTCAGAGTTTATATTGCTGGACGCGCCCATATCGGGGCTTCCGGACTAGATTGTCGCCGATAGGTTGGGGGCCGTAATGCTCCCCGGCTGATTGACAGGGCATTTGCTTCGTGAAGGGTATAGCTCACCATGAAGCGTAAGATGCATCTGGGTTTTGTTCTTGGTCATGGACCCAGCCAAAGTTCCATTGGCGCCTGGACTCTTCCGAGGGCCTATCGCGGCTTCAATTACACTCAGCCGGCATTCTGGGAACATCTGGCCCGTACCCTGAGCCGTGGCTGCATCGACATCCTGTTCTTTGCCGATATGTACGGCGTCTACGATGTCTTCGAGGACAGGCCGGATGCCGCCGTACGTTACGCGATCCAGTTTCCTCTGCATGACCCCGTTCCGTTGGTGCCCTTGATTACTCGGGCCAGCACAGGGCTTGGGGTCGGCATCTCCATCTCGACCACTTATGTGCCGCCCTATCACGCGGCGCGGTCTCTGGCGACCCTAGATCATTTGAGCGAGGGCCGGGTCGCCTGGAACGTTGTCGCCAGCTTCGGCCGCAACGCGGCCGCGCAGTTCAACATGTCGGAAGAACTATCGAAGGAGGAACGGTACGCCCGGGCCGAGGAATACATGCAGGTCTGCTACAAGCTGTGGGACAGCTGGGAACGTGATGCGCTGGTCATGGACCGAGACGGCATGACCTTCGCCGATCCGGAAAAAGTGCACAAGACCCATCACCAGGGTGCGTATTTTCAGGTCGAGGGTCCGCTGAATGTTGCGCCAAGCCCCCAGGGCCGTCCGGTCATCATCCAGGCTGGTGGATCGGGGCCTGGCATGGCCTTTGCGGGCCGTCACGCCGAAATTCAGCTGGCGACCTCGTCCAGTCTGGATGGCATGGCGGAACATCGGGCGCGGGTCGACGACGGTGCTCGGGCCGGCGGCCGGCGGCCGGAAGACATCCGTATACTCTGGACCAGTTCGGTTTTTGTCGGTGAAACCGAGGCGGAGGCCCATGCCAAGGAAGCGGCCTTGCGCGCGGCGGTGCCTCCTGAAGGAGGCCTTGCCTTGATGTCGGGGCATTTCGGTGTGGATTTTTCCACCCTGCCCGCAGATCAGCTTATCGAAAACACAGGAATCGAAGAGACCCCGGGCATGCAGGGCATAGCCAACATGCTGCTGCGCGATTACCGGGGGCAGACCCTCGCCGAGGTGGCTCGCATGTACGGCAACGGTATGGGGGGCTTTCGTGCCATTGGAACCGCGGCCCAGGTCGCCGACAGGATGGAAGAGGCCTACGAAGCGTCTGGCGGACATGGCTTCATGCTTCGCTGTGGCGAGGTACCCGGCAGTGTCGGGGATGTCGTTGATCTATTGGTTCCTGAACTGCAACGCCGAGGCCGATTCCGTACCGCGTATGAAGGTGAAACCCTACGTGACCGATTGTTGACTGATTGAAACCATCAAACCGAGTGGTCAACGACGTCGCTATAAGTGGCGTCACTCTGCTTGGGCCGCTGGCGTCACGCGATCGCCTGTAGCGTCGTTGCCCCGGCGCTGCTAATTCCTCGGGACTTAGGGGGCTGGATACGTAATGCGCTACATCCCTGCCACATCGCTGGTTGACCGCACAATCCTACCTGCGGCCGCTAGCTCAAGTGGTGCAGAATGGACGGACATGCCCTACGAACTCGTGGGGGGCACCAACCGGCATTCAGGCAACGGTTTCACAGTCGGCTACTGTGGCATACTTTGGCTGAATGCGTAAGGATGGGGGACTGGGCGGTGCTAAAATCTTCGTTCTATACTTCAACGACTGGATCCTTGTGGAGTTGCCCAGAGCCAGAACAACGTGGGGCTCGCCATTGCTGAGGAAGTAAATATGAAGGTATATTTTGCCCCTGGATCGCGTGCCGTTCGCACAGTCTGGCTCTTGGAAGAAATGAGCCAGGCCTATGAGCTAGTGCGTTTCACGCTGGGTCAGAAAGAAATGCGGGGGCCCGACTACGCGAAGGTCAACCCCAATGGTCGAGTGCCGACGCTCGTCGATGGCGACACGACGATCTCCGAAAGTACGGCGATCGCACAATATCTGAGCGCGAAGTATGCGCCAGAACTTTCCCCCAGCCCGGAAAACGAGAATTTTGCAACCTATCTGCAATGGCTCAATTATGCAGAAGGCATGATCATGCCCCCGATCAACAATTACGTGGTTGAAACGATTTTGCTACCGCCAGAACGTCGAAACGACGAAATCGCGGCGCGCGCTTTGAAGCTTCTAAACCGGACGCTCGGTGCCGCTGAAGCGCATATGGAGGGGCGGGAGTTCCTTGCAGGCGACTTTACCATCGCGGACACCATTACTGGTCATGCCGTAATCATGTCCCGTCGTCTTGGCGCCGATTTTAGTGATCGTCCGAACCTTACTACCTATGCCGACCGACTTGAAGCGCGTGCCGCGTTCAAGACGGCGGACTCAGCTTGACGGACCGGTCGGGCCATAGGTAAATCGGTGGTACGGCTCTTCCCAGCCGAATATACCTGTGACCGGATGAGGAAGAAGAGAAGGATGGGGCGGTGCGCGGGACTTTCGAAGTCCCTCGATAACCCCTAAATCACCCCGCAGCACGCGCCTAGGCCCAGGGCCGCCCGAACTCGCCTGGCCCGAAGTCGTTGTCTGGGTGCTGGTTGACGCCGCGCACCATCTCCATCGGCATGGTGGTCCAATTGGCGGCGGAATTTTCCTGCTGGCGGTACATGCTCGAGGTCGCGGGCATATACCGCAACGCGAGCCCCGCCCGGCGCCTGGCCGAGCTGTTAGCCGCCGAGCCGTGGATGATGCCGATGTCATGCAACGACACCTGACCGG
>Ga0302123_10002604_pt1 | contig 12241 bp, 10 predicted proteins | sample CB21_321_MG_FD_203109 | JGI IMG/M metagenome (GOLD analysis project Ga0302123, IMG submission 203109) | Marine microbial communities from Western Arctic Ocean, Canada - CB21_32.1 | ecosystem: Environmental > Aquatic > Marine > Oceanic | place: Canada: Western Arctic Ocean | collected 2017-09-28 | reverse complement strand
GGGTTGCCCCACAATACCAATGGTGGGCAGCTGTCGGTGGGCCAGGCGGGCCTAGGCTTCCTGGGTGTGGTGGAATCCATGCGCCAGCTGTTGGGTGCGGCAGATAAGCACCAGGTGCCGGGGGCTAAACTTGCTATGGTCAGCGGCTACGGTATGGTTAATTACGATCGCGGCCTGTGCAGCGCCGCGGCTATTTTACGCAAAGGGGTGTGATATGAGTGTTGGACCTCCGGCGCTTCGATCACCACAGGGAATCAAACTGGATGAGCACGCCGTCGACGGCGAATTAACCCTGCAACAATGCAGTGCTTGCCAGACGGTGCAATATCCGCCGCGAGAGTTGTGCCACCATTGCCTGGGGGATGAACTCAACTGGTCTGCGGTTTCGCGCGGCGGTGACTTGCTGGCGTACAGCGAATTACAGCACAGCCTGGAGCCTTTTTTCCAGGAACAGCTGCCCTGGCGGCTGGCCTCGGTAAAGCTGGATTGCGGACCGGTAGTCCTGGCCCGATTGACCGCCAGCTGTCCACCGGGAATTATACGGCTGGAGGTGAGTCACGCTATCCAGGCCGGCAGCAGCATTCTGCAGGCATCGCCGGCCAACACGGTAAACAAAGCCTAGGGAGGCTTCATGCACGAAAGAACTGCTTTGGTAACCGGTGGCAGTACCGGCATCGGCGAGAGTATCTGCAAGCATTTCCTGGAGGCGGGTTATACCGTGCTGAACCTGGCGCGTCGACCCGCGGTCATCGAGTCTGATCGACTGCACAATTTCGCGGTGGACCTGGCGGACAGGGAAGCCACGCGCGCAGTTGCCATGCAGGTGAAGGAGAACTACGCGGTGGACACCCTGGTGCACAACGCGGGCCTGATCCGCGCGGCCCTGGTTGAAGATGCGCAACTGGAAGACCTGGATTATCTGTCGGAAATTCACCTGGCTACCGGCATTACGCTGTTGCAGGCTTGCCTGCCCACCATGAAAGAAAACAACTTTGGCCGGGTAATTAACATGTCCTCCCGCGCGCTGCTGGGGCTGGAAACCCGCACCAACTATTCGGCGACCAAGGCCGCTATTATCGGCCAGACGCGAACCTGGGCGCTGGAGCTGGGTCGCTACGGTATTACTGTGAATGCAGTGGCCCCAGGGCCAATTGCTGCAACAGAAATGTTCCACAATGTGTTCCCGGAGGGCGATCCCAAAATCGATGACATCGCGCAGACTATTCCCATGAAACGGGTGGGCAAGCCCTCCGATGTGGCCAGGGCAGTGATGTTCCTGGCGGATGAACAAAACGACTTTATTACCGGGCAAACCCTGTTTGTCTGTGGCGGGGCGAGTCTCGGCTCGCTGGCACTATAGGAGAAAAAGAGATGAGCTATTCTCAGGACAGACTGGACAAGCTGGTGGAAAAAAACCGGGTACATAGGGATGTCTACACTAACCCTGAAGTGTTTGAGCTGGAAATGGAGCGGTTGTGGGGCAGGGCATGGATCTACGTTGGCCACGAGTCACAGGTGAAGCAGGCGGGCGAGTTTATTACCACTACCATCGGCACCGAACCTGTGGTGCTGTCGCGCGACAAGTCCGGACAGGTCCATGTGCTTTACAATCGCTGTGGCCACAAGGGCGCCAAGGTGGCCGCGCAAAAATGTGGTAAAACCAGTATGTTCCGCTGTCCCTATCACGGCTGGAGTTATCATCTGGATGGCAAACTCAACGTGGTTCCCCACGCCTGTGGCTACGAAGATACCGACTTCGATATGGAAGACCCCCAGTTCAGCATGCAGCCTGTGGCGCGTATGGCCAGTCATCGGGGCTTTGTGTTTGCCTCACTGGCAGCAGATGGCCCGGACCTGAAAACTTTTCTCGGTGCTACCATCGCTACCATTGACAATATGTGTGATCGCTCACCGGTGGGAGAGGTTGAGGTGGTGGGTAGTAGCCTGCCCTATATGCATGACTCTAACTGGAAGATGTTTATTGAAAACCTCAACGACGCGATACATCCCATGGTGGCCCATGCCTCTGTGGGACACTCTACCCGCAAGGTAGTGGATCGCCTGCCCGAGGGCGCACCGACACCACGTGAGGCGGAAATCATTTCCCCCTTTGGTGGTTCCTACGAATTCTTTGACAGCCTGGGTTGTCGCACCATGCCCTACGGTCACAGCTTCATGGGTGGCAAGGGCAGTATTCACAGTTCCTACTCCGAGATTCCCGGCTACATGGAGAGCATGGTGGCGTCCTACGGGCAGGAAAAGGTGGACGAGATACTGTCGCAAAACCGCCACAACACCACGGTCTATCCCTCCTTTACCCTGAAGGATGCGGTGCAGGTCGCACGGGTGTGTCGCCCCATCGCTGTGGACAAAACACTGGTGGAAAGCTGGCACTTCCGCCTGGTGGGTGCGCCGGAGGAAATGCTGCATCGCACCATTACCTATTCGCGACTGATCAATTCCCCAGCTTCCATGGTAGGACCCGATGACTGGGATTGCTATGAGCGCATGCAGGATTCCCTTCAGTCCGAATCGGCGCATTGGGTAGATATGCGACGTTTTATTGGGCAGGAAAAACCCGAGGGGGATGTGACGGTGTCCCCGGGTACCAGTGACCAGGCCTCAAGGAACCAGTACAAGGCCTGGAATGAGTACATGACGGGGGAGGTGGCCTGATGTTGGCGGCAAGTAACAACGAAACACCTGACCTGCAGGAAATCGAAGCCTTCCTGTACCGGGAAACCGATTTGCTGGATGCCGGTAACCTGCACGCCTGGCGCGACCTGTTTACCGAAGACGGCACCTACTGGTTGCCTGTTTCACCAGACCAGGATGACCCACTGGGTCACATCTCCATCATTTACGAAGACAAGATGATGATGGCGATCAGGGCCGAAAACTTTGGTCATCGCCTGGCGGCTTCCATGCAGTATGCGGTTCGCAGTTCCCACGTACTGGCCAACACCCGCCTGCTGGAGAGCTCCGCAGATGGCAGTGAGGTAATGGTCAAATCCAATTTCCAGACGGTGATTTATTACCGCATCCAGAGCGTGTATGCCGGTACCTGTACTCACAAGCTGCGCCGGGAAGGGAGTGACTGGCGGATCGTGCAAAAGCGGGTTGACCTGATCAACTGCGATGCGGATCATAAATCCATCGTCATCTATATCTGAGCCAGAAGGTCTACCCCCTGTACCTGCAGGGGGTACTGGTCACGACACAGGGCAATGATAATTTCCCGCAGCTATTTGTGACCGGAATCATCTTCAAGCCCCCGATGCCACATCAGGTAATCCTCGAACCCCGTGACGACGTAGCCTGCTCACTCGACGAACGTTGATATGACATCAAGCGGTAGTTTTTCAATTGCCGGGACCGTGACCTCGTCTGCAGGATAACCTGTCACCAACAGAAGATAGGGCCTTTCAACACTCGGCCGCCCGCAAAGTTTGCTCAAAAATTTCATCGGACTAGGCGTATGTGTCAACGTCACAAGCCCTGCATTATGCAAGGCACTGATGAGGAACCCGGTCGCAATACCTACAGATTCGCTCGTGTAATAATTCTTCAATCTAGTTTTGTCTTTGCCTTGACTGAACTTCTGCAGAAAAATGACTATTAGCCACGGTGCAATTTCCAGAAACGGTTTTTCCGAATCTGTACCGAGTGGTGCAAGTGCTTTAAGCCACTCATCAGACGCGCGTCGCTCGTAAAACGCGCTTTCTTCTATTTCTGCGGCTTTTCGAATATCGGATTTGAGCGTCGAGTCACTGATCGCGACAAAGTGCCAGGGCTGCATATTTGCGCCGCTCGGGGCTGAACCGGCTGTTTGAATGGCGTTTTCAATCACCACACGGTCGACCGGACGATCGCTAAAATCACGAACAGAGCGTCGACGGCTCATCAACTCGTAATAGGCCAAGGAGTCTGCCTTCATCTGACTGAAGGGTTTCTCCTTAAATGTTAAGGGTACAAAGCGATCACGCATCGACACAACCATTGGATAATAGCCCTCATCATTTCAGAAAGCCGTGTGAAGCACCAGACTAACGACATCGTTGCTTACAGCCTGTACCGAAGGTTTCCTGGTTCGAAAAAATCAAGGATAAGCATTGGCTCGCTGGCCTGTCTTCCCATGGATAAACAGGTTTAGGCTGCTGAAATATGCAAAAGGAGTATTCAGCACTGTGCGACGTATCGCGCCTCTATACAGGCGATGATCTTCGCGGGGCGGCTCCTCGCTTTGCCACCGCACTTTTCACACTTCTCTATCGGGCCGAGTTCGGATCTATAGAAAACACCCTGAAACCTCGACCAAGCGTCCCCCTTTGAACTGGTCTTTGATCAGTTTTTGTAAGGCAGGATGACTGAGCCGCTAGTTCTAGGTTAACTTGTAAATTCGTTTTACGTTTTCCCCTAAAAATTTCTGTCGATCGTCTGCTGACAATGGTTCAACAAAATTGGTCAGGGCGTCCACCCATGTATGGGGATGGTCAGGGTGGGGGTAGTCGGTTGCCCACATAAAATTGTCAGCGCCGACGTGAGCGATGGTATGCGGCGCAGTGGTCTCGTCAGGATCGCCAGAAATGAAACACTGCTCGCGAAAATAGTCAGATGCCGATCTTCTTTTGCCAACGGCGTTCATGGCGTCTGTATATGCGTCAAGCCGATCCAGCATGGCGCCAATCCAGCCGCAACCAACTTCCAGAATACCAAGTTTCAAATTGGGAAACCGGTCCAGCGTCCCAAGTGCCATGTAGGATATCACCACCTGTTGGACCACACTGCGCAGCCAGATCATCTCACCCCATGCGCGACCCTGCCTTGGCCAGTTGAATATGCCGTCGGCGGCGCCGTGAGGAATGAAAGTTGGGTGAATAGCAATGGGTACATCCAGCTCCTGACATTTTGCGTGTAGTATGTCGTGTTCTTCAGCGCCGTGAATAATCCCTTTGTGATTAAACGGGTTAATCCATGCACCTTGGCAACCTTCCTTTACCGCGCGTTCCAGTTCCGCCGCTGAACCTTCCGGGTCGAGAAGGGTTAGCTGGGCGATAGGGATTAATCTGCCCCCTGAATCCTTGCAGAATTCCGCAATCCAGCGGTTGTAAGCCCGTGCATACGCAAGGCTGATCTCCGGGTCGTCTAACTCACATTCCCATAACAATCCGATAGTAGGGTACAGCAGACAATGGCTCAGGTTTTCCTGATCCATAAGAGACAGGCGCTCCTGCGGATTGCTTGAGCCAAAAGGCATGTTCTCGGAATAGCGGCGGTCAGGTCGGGGGCGCATATCTTCTTCACCCATGGCACCCAACAATCCAAGGCTGCCTCTGACACTCCGTTTTGACGGTTTGCCGTTGATTTCCAGATATTCGAATCCGTCGTTATCAACCTTAATTCTCAGCGCCCGGTTCTTGTATTTATCCTCCAGATAGTTCTCCCACAAATCCACGGGTTCGAGGATGTGGCCGTCGGCGTCAACCGTACCGTCGTAAGGGAATTTTTTGATTTCGTAAGCCATTAATCATCTCCGTGCAGTTGATCAACCCATTTTGATCAAAGCATGTTGCTAAAACCACCCGTTGCGGTGACCGCTATATCTATAAAACCAGATATAACACAGTGGCCAGAAGAGGACCATGGCGCTATCCGTACATTGAAATCAACAGGCGGTTAGTCAAACGCGGGCATTATCTGGTTATTGGGCCGTTTTAGAAATGATTGGGCCGGCACGGTCGTCACCAACAAAATCACTAACATCGTGCGATGGTTGATGTCGTTTTTGATCCCTGCCTGGAAAGGTGCAAATGCCTAGATATTGAAGGTGGCTGCGCCGTTGTCATAGTATTGTTGTGCCAGAGTTCTGGCAGCGTCAAAATCTATCATCGTCATTCCTGATTAACGATGTAGTTCAAAAGCTCAACAACCTGCTCTGGGGTTGTCGCCCAGGCTTGTGCGGCGGCATCAACTTCTTTTAAGGGGTGGACAATATCTTGGTCATGAAGCGTGATGTAAGGCGTACCAATCGCTGCACAATAACCGGCATCAAAAGCCGCGTTCCATTGTTTGTACTTGTCACCAAATCTTATAACTGCGATATCGCAATTTTCGATCTGAGTCTTCGTTCGGATCGCATTCACTTTGGCTGATTTATGGTCTCGCCAGAAACTCACCTCTTCGGCTCCCAGAACATCACCTGCAGCATCGCTTGCCTCATGATTGGTGACCGCTGAAGAAAACGTGCATCCGTTACCTTCGCAGGCCGTAATAATTTTCTCTCTCCAATCAGTATGTATTTCACCTGAGAGATAGACATGCAGACTCATTTTATTTCCTTGATTTTTTAAAACCAGCTTAAAGCGCTATTCTGACATTTCCCGGTGGTATCATAGCACCAGAGGACATCAACAGTCGGCCTGTCGGCTTTGGCGGAGCCTGTTGAATTGCCATAATATAAAGGTCAACGTAGTATTGAATTAACCTGTCGATGGGTAGTCATTTGGTGGGTCGGCGTTTCTCGGTATGCAGTGGCGAACCAATGTGTTCGAGCATAGTGTCGATGAGATTGAGGTCGATCGATCATACAACATCAAAATAATATCAATTCATCCAGGGAATAGGCATTGGCCTTGAGCGCTTCCAGGCTTTTCATCATTAGCAGTTTTAATTTTGCTGTTGTTGTTTAAGACCTTGGTATTGATATCTGTAGTAGGAACACAATATGACAGTCTTGTCTCAATTTCTTAGCAAATTAAAAGCTAAGCCTAAAACCCTGGAAGAACAGCTCGCCGAGCTCGATCAATTACCGGTAGAGGTGCTGGTAGCCATTGCTGTAGAAAACGAGAGCGATGTTTTGCGTCTGGCGGCCATCGCTCGGTTGGACTATGGGCCAGCGCTAATTGAGCTGGCTTATGACAGAGGTATTGCCGGTGTGCAACAAGGTGTGCAACAAAAGGCCCGGCAGCGTCTTGCGGAGCTGGCTGATCAAGGCGCAGTAACGCTGGATCAGCTTGCTGCTGACGGTGTTGATCTTATGGCGCAGTTTGCGGTGGTCGGGTTTTGTCAACAGGATGATTTACTAGAGCAGTTGTTGGACTCGAACAGTGACGAAAAATTTTTCTATCAAATAGCCTTGGAAGGCGTGTCGATTAGGTCTCGGCAGCTAGCCGCAGAAAAGATTGAAGATGAAGAGCGACTCCAATCTTTATTGAAAAAAACCAAAGGTAAAGACAAGCAAGTCTATAAAATTGTGAAGAGGAAGTGTGATGGTTTCCGCGATCGGGACCAGCATGCGGCACAAACCCAGGCCGAGATTGTTAGCCTGTGTGAACACCTGGAAGCCCATAGTACACGTCCCTTCGATAATTTTTACACTGCCCGTCACCAACATTTTCAAGAGCAGTGGGCGTTACTGCAAACGCAAGCTCATGAACCTATTGTGGCGCGGGTACAGCAGGCCACGTTGGAATGCCAACAAACCATTGATGCTTTTTTGAAACAGCAGGCTGATGTTGAGGCACGGGAGGTTGCCATCGCCAATGCTGCTCAGCAGCAAGCTGCGATTATCGACAAACTCCGTGGCTTACTTGCTCACCTGTTTGATTGTGTTGCCACTGAGAAAGAGTTTGAGTCGACTGAAGCGCTTTTGGAAGAATGCCGTCAGCAGTGGCTAGGCGCCATCCAGTATAAACCTGCGCAGAATTCGGATGAAAAAGCTTTTACGCAATTAGGCAGTGGGATCGAGTTTCAGTTACAACAGTTGCAGCAGCATGGCAGTCTAATTGATCAGCTGGCAGGCTTCAGTGACCTTCAGGCTGAAACTGAAACTGAAACTGAAACTGAAACTGAAACTGAAACTGACATTGATAAGGCCAATGTCGACACGCAAGTATCCAATGCTTCCGGCTATGACGATTTACGGGTACGGATAAAAACGGCGAACCTACTTACCGCAGATTTACAGCCGCAGCAGTTGTTAGATGCACTGGCCCTGATTTCAAAACGGGAAAAACAAGGGGCAGAGCAAAAACAGGCAGAGAAAAATCAGTTGCGTCAGCTGAGTACTTTGGTCCGTAAGGCACAGTCTGCAACTGATTCCGGGCAGTCCCGTCCAGCTGCGGGTATTAGGCGCACAATTGAAGAAAAGCGATCGGAATTGGAGGCCATGCCGGCTTATTTATCCAAGCAGTTGGAGCAGTTGGATACTGATTTAGAAAAACTACTGGATTGGAAAGATTATGTGGTCGAACCAAAAAAACAACAGTTAATTGATCAAATGCGGGCACTGGTCGACAGTCGAGAAAACCCGGAAGCACTGGCAACTAAAATCAGTCGCTTACAGAATGAGTGGAAGGGCCTGAGTAAAGGCGCCCAGGATCAGGCCTTGTGGGAGACGTTTCACCAATTGGCGCAGCAGGCGTACCAGCCTTGTAAGGTTTTCTTCGATCAGCAAGCCAAAATTCGAAGCGATAATTTGGAAAAACGAATCCAGATGGTCTCTCAATTAGAAATTTATTTGTCAGCGCAGCGGTGGGATGGAGAAGAAGCAGAGGCCATTGACAGTAGTGCCGTCGAAAAATTAATCACTACCGCGATTAGACAATGGCGCAGTTATGCCCCTATTGAGCGAACCGGGAATAAACCGGTGCAGCAAGGTTTTGATCGCGTGTTAGATGCGTTAAGAGCAAAGTTGAACGAGCACTACCAGAAAAATGCAGACATAAAACATCAGTTTATCGACCAAGTACTAAAGTTGGTGGATCTGCAGGATAATCGTCAGGCGGTAGAAGAGGTTAAACGGTTACAGGCACAGTGGAAACTGGCTGGGGCTGCTTTGCGTAAAGATGAGCAGGTTTTATGGAAGACCTTCCGCAAAGGCTGCGATGCAATATTTGAAAAACGACAGCAGCAAACGGAAGAGTTTAAAGCAGAACTTGATGTGAATAAAAATGCTGCGTTGGCACTACTGCATGAAGTTGAGGGCTTGCTGGAATTTTCTGGTACAGCCCTCTTGGACGCCAGAGCCCGGGTCGCAGAATGTCAAACAGAATATAAAGAGTTGGGTAGTTTACCCAAGGCGAAAGAGAATAGTTTGAATCAGGCTTTCTATAAATCTATCGAGCAATTTGATAGCAGGGTGTCGCAGCAATTGAAGGCATCTAAGGAACAAGTGTGGCTGGATTATCTGACGGCGGCGGATAAAATTCGACTGTATCAAATCGCTGAGAGTGCAGCGACTGCGGTAGTCCTTGAGCAGGAGGCCAGGGCTTATATATCCAGTGTTGAGCAATGGCCCAAAAATGGATTGGCGAGCCTTGAACGGAAAATGGCGCAAGGGGCTGGCGATGCAACGCAAGAAGAGAATGAGCAGGCGCTAAAAACGTTTTGTATTCGTGCTGAAATACTGTGCGACCGGTCAACGCCAGATGAGGATAAGTCTCTGCGTATGCAGTATCAAATGTCGCGTCTGCAGCAGGGGCTTGGGCAAAAAATGCCTGACAAAAATGTTGAAATGAACGCGATGGTATTTGAGTGGGTGGCAGTGGGGCCGGTGTCGACGGTGATTTATCAACCGTTGCTTGAGCGTTTTCAGCAGTGTCGTTAAAAGATAACAAACGTTCTAAGTCATGATTAAATTTTTGTTGTTGGCGATTGCGATCTTTAGCGCCGTGATAGTCGTCGCGCTGTTGTTGGTAATGACGCCCATGCAGCGTCTGGGCAACGTTGATGATGTCTTCGGTTTTGAAAACTCTGTGGAGATAAAACCGAGCGAGGCATCGACCCCAGTGGCGATACATAGATATATGTCCAGGGATGGTGAACAGCTGGCCTATCGGGTGTACCCGTCATCGTCGGCGCGGATCCTATTGTTTATTCACGGTTCTTCCTACCATAGCGCTGCCTATGATGGGTTGGCTAAGTCGATTAGTGAGGCAGGTCTGGCGAAGGTCTATATGCCAAATTTGCGCGGCCATTACCTGTCTGGTGCGCGTCGAGGTGATATAGATTACATGGGGCAACTCGAAGACGACCTTGCGGATTTGATTGCTCATGCGCGCAGCGAAGGCGATGAGGGAGAGATCATTATTGGTGGTCACTCCAGTGGAGGTGGATTGGCAATTCGATTTGCCGGTGGTGAATACAGTGCCCTGGCCAGCGGATATTGGCTGTTGTCACCTGTTATTCCAGGGGCTCCGAGCGTCCGCGATGGAGATGCTGGTGGCTGGGCTATGGTAAATAGCGGTCGGCTCACAGGATTGCTAATGTTGAACGCATTTGGCATTACCGGTTTAAATGGTTTGCCGGTGATCCAGTTCAATAAGCCAGTCGTTTTTTGGGACGGTACTGAGACGTTAGCCTATTCCTTTCGGTTAAATCAGTCTTATCATCCTCGCTACGACTATGAACAGGATATTAAGGCGATGGGTGATCTTGTTGAAGTATTCATCGGTGACCACGACGAGGCAGTAGACCCTGAAGCGTTGAAAATTGTTTTTGCTGATGCTGGTTCCAAGGCCAACGTTCATGTTTTTCCCAACGTCAATCACTTTGGTATTTTCGGCTCTCAGGCGGCAAGGCAATCGATTGTTGACGCGTTACGTTAAGTTCCGTTTAATTTACGTGACCAGGTTGTTGACTAGCTGCGGTGTCATCCGGGTTCACCGAATGGTGCTGACAAGTTAAAGAGTCGTTGGCTTTTGTTTAGTGAGCAACCGAAACTGCGTCAGGGTCTCCAATCGGTACAGCAAAAGCATCTGAAACCAGTATCCTCACATTACTTCCAGTCAGTGATTTTAGAAAATCTACCAACGCGGCGCGCTCTTTATCAACCAGACCCAACGGTTTTAACAAAGGGCTGAGCAATTCATTGGGGATACCGCCGCGATTATAAAAATCGACTACAGCCTCTAAGGTTAACAATTCGCCGTTATGCATATAGGGTGCGGTTAGTGCGACGTTGCGCAAACCTGGCGTGCGATACTTCCAACGATCACTTGGATTCAAGGTCACTTCGTAACGCCCGACATCGTTCGTCTTAGCTCCGCCAACACTCGCGATTCGGGTTCGATCGATGTTAGCAGTAACCCCCGGAGCCAATTGCACTGCCACCTCCCGGGATGGTCGGAGCATGGAGTCCCAATAGCCAATACCGGTATTGTGTGCCAGCTGATCTGTAAACAGTGCGTGGTCTTTTTGAATTAAATGACAGCTCGAGCAGCCGCCTTTGCCGGTAAATAGCTGGTACCCCAAAGTCTCACTGCTACTGAGTGCCAGGGATTCATTAGCGTATAGCCATCGGTCAAAGCGAGAATCTCCAGAAAGCAACGTGCGCTCATATTGTGCAAGCGCCTGCCCCACGCTTTGCATGGTCACCGGGCCACCAAAAGCCTGTTGAAACAGACCGGCATAGTCCCTGGCGTTCAAAATTGTTTCAATCACATAACCTATCGAAGGGTTATTCATCTCATTGCTCGCCAGCAACGGTGACCACACTTGCTGTTCGAGACTAAATTCGCGCAGATCGACAAATAAACGCTGATAGTAGGCAACATTCAATATAGTAGGGGCGTTCCGCTTCAGTCCGCGCCCTTGAGAACCGATGGGGCGAGCTAACTCATTGTTGGTAAAACCTTGCTCAGGGATATGGCACATCGCGCAGGACATGGTTTTATTTCGTGACAGGCGGCGGTCAAAAAACAATTTCCGCCCCAGCGCTATTTTTCGGGCGTCGGGTTGGTTGTCAGCCGGGGCTGTCAGTTCTGGTAACCCTAGTTGTTTGGCTTTTGTTATTTCCAGAAAATTTGCGGGAGAGCCGGACCGCAAGCTCAGACTCAATGAGTCTGTTTTGTAGTTCGCATTGTTATAGTTGGTTTTATAGTCGCCGGGTGCCAGACGTATTTTATCGTCCGCCTTTAAGCTCAACGAACTAAAACACAAGCCGACTAACGCAAGTGCACAGATTAATGAAACTCGCAACCGTTGACGCACAGACTGCCTAAAGTGAAACGACTTTCGGGTTAGATTTTTGGCCAACCTGTTCTTCGTTGAGCAAGGTGAGTACATCATTGATCAAGATGTCTGGATGCAGAAAGGAAACATTATATATGTTGCGAATTTGTTTTTTCCGATCAATTAAATACACACGCAAAATATGCGAGTATTTCTTTCTGCCATCGGCTTGGGTTTGCATATCCGGAATTACACTCTGTTGATACGCATCCAGAATAGGTTGGATCGC
>Ga0302123_10002601_pt1 | contig 12243 bp, 9 predicted proteins | sample CB21_321_MG_FD_203109 | JGI IMG/M metagenome (GOLD analysis project Ga0302123, IMG submission 203109) | Marine microbial communities from Western Arctic Ocean, Canada - CB21_32.1 | ecosystem: Environmental > Aquatic > Marine > Oceanic | place: Canada: Western Arctic Ocean | collected 2017-09-28 | reverse complement strand
ACGCTCTGGTTATTCTGGGTCAGGCGGTGGGGGCATGCGCGAGCCGCCTAATCTGCTACGCACCGCGGCGCTGACGGGAGTAGGATTCCTCGCTATCAGCCTTGTGTGGCTGCGGTTCTCCTCCATCTACGACAGTGCGATCGTGTCGGGCGCGAATGCGCTGTTGCCGGCAGACCTGTGGCTCAGCCGCTTCGGCGGGACACTCACCGTGCGGATTGTGGCCGACACGAAGGAATATGGCCTAGCAGTGGACGCGCTGATGCTCCACTCTGGGCTAATCATCGTGCTCGCGCTCGTGGCTGGAACACCGCGCAGATCTTGGACCTGGCGGGGAGGCGCGGCCGGTATCGTCGTCGTTCTTTTCTACGTCCTCCAGGTGACGGGGATGGCCGTGTATGCCGTAACGCTGCGGAGTGTGCTTGTTGGGGAGAACCTGCTGGGCGACGTGCAGATAGGGTTCGCGATTTTTTGGGGGCTTACTCCACTGGTGGTTGGTGGTCTTGTGACGTACCGGTTCTGGTTGCCGGTGTTCCGGCGGCCGGGGAGACCGCTGTAGTCTTCGCGTAGGTACTGTCGAACCTAGACGAGCGGGCGCTCCGTCAGGGGCGCCCGCTCGTCTAGGTTGACGCTCGACCGAGAGTGGCGGGGCCTCGCTCGTGTTCATGGTGGAGATGGACTAGAGTCGATCCCCACGGAGGTGCAGAAGTGACGCATTCCTATGTTGAGTGAAATGCCCAACGGGATCCGCCCCAAGCTTTAGCCTGCTTGGCCACCTTGCCGTGGCATCAGTAACCTACAGGCTTGGTGCCGCTGGCGGCTACCGGTGTCTCCCCCGGCCACGCATGCCGCCCCTGCGACCAGCCATTACCCAAAGGAAGCCGCCGACGCCCAGCAGGGTCCAAAGACCGGTGCCAGCGGCACCACCAGACCCGCTAGGGGGCAGTACCCTTTCTAGAGTGACCTCGGTGGCGCCCCTCGGTCGCTCTCTCAGCTCCGCAGTCGTTACCTCTCTCGCGGCGATCGGCCCATCCAGCAGCGCTTCGGGCACCCAGCCGAAGGGGTTGGTGGCTCCGGTGGCCTCGGCCCAGACCCAGCCGGGCTCTCCCATGAGCGTCATCTTCCGAGGGGCCTTCTTATAGTCGGGCAGGTGAACCAAGGTAGCCACATGGCCTGGAAGGAGCACTATGGCCGAACGGTAGCCTGCCGCTTTGTACATGATGGCCAACAGGATCGAGATATCCTCGCAGTCTCCTTTGGCCAATCGGCTGTTCACGATGGTCACCGCCACCTCATCGGCGTTCTGTGCGTACTCATCCGTGCCGAATTGGTCCCGGTCGGAGGTATACAGGACGCGGTCCCTGACGAAGGTGAAGATGCGCTCCGCTCGCTGGTTTCTGTCGGGGTACTTGTGGGCCAGCTCGAGGCCTAGATCCCAAGCTATGTCCACGTGCTGCCCGAGACTCTCCGGGGCCAGGAGCGGATCGAACCCCGCCGATGTGATCCCCAAGAACCCGTCCGTGCCACTCGCCCGGGTCCGGGCTATCCCCCATTGGTCGTGAATGTCCTCGCCGACCCGTTGGAACTCCTCGGACGGGGAGGCGCGTGCCACGGAAGCCGGCAACGCGCCAGCACCCGATGCGACGATGATCAGAACGACTAGCCACCGGGCGCTCATTGGAGGCAGCTCAGAGGGGCGAAGTCAGGGCAGCGTGGAGAACAAGCCCGAAGAACACGAGGTAGCCAAAAACGTACAGGCCAATTGCCTCCGGGTGGCCTTCAATGCGGATGAAGGAAATTTTGGGCGTGAGCTTATCCAGGACCAGAAACACGGCCAGCAAGATCAACAGACTCACGAGGAAGCTAGCGGCAACTAGGCCCAGTCGCCGAAGGTCGATGAGGTAGTCCAGGACCGGGCCCCCGATAACGCCGGGGGCGGTAGCCCCCCCGTGGATGGCCATCCCCATAAGGATGAAGAAGCCGGCGATAAACCATGCGGTGGCGACGGGGCTCTCGCCAATATGTTGCCGCTCATGTAGGGGGGTGAGCGCATCGATGGCGCGGACGCCCAGCCACGCCAAGAAACCGGAGAGGAGGGCCAAGATACCGGTCTTGGCCAGCCACAGCAGGACGGTCATATAGTAGGGATCCGGTGAACTGAGTTCAGACATTTCCACGATACTCAAGGAGCGACTTCTGTCCGCTCAAGGCGTTTGGTCGTCACCATACTGCACTGGCTTCCCTGTTGTACCACAGTGCGGCATGTGATCCATGGGGTTGGCCATAGGGTTTTAGCCGCGTCTGGAGCCGGAGACTCACGTAAGATAGGCGCCGATCGGCGGGAGGTAAAGGCACAGGGTATGGCATCACGATCGTCAGTTATCGGAGCGCGCGTCGGGCGGATCGAAGGACCCGACAAGGTGACGGGACGCACTCGGTTCGCGGGTGACGTCAACCTTCCACGGATGCTTTGGGGCGCGATCCTGCGGAGCCCGCATCCCCACGCGCGCATCGTGGCGGTCGATGCGTCGGGGGCTTGGGGGGTGCCCGGCGTGAAGGCGGTCGTTACGGGAGCGGACGAGCCTGGCCTGTTGATGGGGAAGGTGCTCCGCGATATGCCGGTGCTTTGTTGGGACCGTGTCCGTTACGTTGGGGACCGGGTGGCGGCGGTGGCGGCGGAGACGCTTGAAGCGGCAGAGCAGGCGCTTGGCCTGATCGCGGTGGAGTACGAGGTGCTGCCGGCGGTGTTCGATCCGCTGGAGGCGATGCGGGCCGAGTCGCCGCTGCTGCACGACGACATCGCGGCCTACGATGGCGCGCCGCTTCAGCGGTTGGCGACGGGTGTCCACAACGGGCAGACGCGGTTGGCGTGGACGAAGGGAGATCTGGATGGCGGGTTCGCGCAGGCGGACCTAGTGATGGAGCACACGTTCACGATCCCAAGCCGGCATCAGGGGTACCTGGAGCGCTACGCCAGCGTAATCGCCATCGGCGACGATGGCCGGGTGCAGGCTTGGTGCTCCAGCAAAGCCCCGTTCCGGGCTCGAATACAGCTGTCCAAGGCTGTGGGCATCCCTGAGGAGCAGATTAGGGTGAATGTGGTGGCGGTCGGCGGGGATTTCGGAGGGAAGGGAGATGCCCGAGATCTGCCTGTGGCGTACCTCCTCGCGAGGCAAGCGGGTCGGCCGGTGCGGATCGAGATGACCTCCCACGAGGAGATGACGGCTAGCAATCCGACGCATCCGACGGTGGTGTTCGTGCGGTCGGGGGTCATGCGCGATGGCCGTCTGGTGGCGCGCAGGGCGCAGATGGTGCACGCGAGTGGGGCGTACGGAGCGATGAAACCGAATGCGGCGCTTTCCACGTGGCACTACGTGGGAGGTGGCTATCGCATACCGCATACGTCGTTCGAGTTTCTTCAGATATACACGAATACGACCCCTGGCGGTTATTTCCGGGCGCCGGGGGCGCATCAGTACACGTTCGCGATTGAGTGCCACATGGACCTGTTGGCGGGCGAGCTCGGGATCGAGCCGGCGGAGTTCCGGTTGATGAACATGCTCGACGTGGGCGAGGAGGACGCGGTGGGCACCCCACTGCGGCTGATCAATGCCAGGCTCGTACTGGAGGCGGCGATGGCGGCAAGCGGATGGGGCCATCGCGATGCGGTTCCCGGCCATGGCAAGGGTATGGCGATCTTCGGGCGTCAGATCGGGGGAGGGCCGGGTGGCGTGGTGATGACGGCTGAGGCCGATGGCACATTCAGCGTACTCAGCCCAACGGTCGACGTGGGCACGGGGACGCATACGATCGAGCAGCAGATCGTGGCGTCGGAGTTGGGAGTGGGGCTCGCGCAGGTGCAGGTGCGGGCAGGGGATACGGACAGCACGCCGTTCGATGAGGGACCGCGGGCGAGCCGGGTGACGTATACGGAAGGCACGGCTGTTGTGGGCGCGTGCGCGCTGATCCGCGAAGGGCTCGATGAGGGTCGAGGGCTGCCCTTCAGCGTGCGCTTCGCGCACGACGCTCCGCAGCCGGGCGACATGATGTATTTCAGTGCGCAGGTAGCGGATGTGCACGTGGATCGCGAGACGGGGCAGGTGCGAGTGCGCAAGCTGGTGACGGTGCACGACGTCGGCACAATCATCAATCCGATCGGTCATCAGGGGCAGATCGACGGTGGCGCGGTGACGGGCCTTGGCCTGGCGGTGACGGAGGAGTTCATGGCCGAGGAGGGACGGGTGCTTAATGGCAACTTGGCCGACTATAAGCTCCCGACGATAGCCGACATTCCTCCTCTGGAGACCGTGCTGATAGAGACGGCGGGAGGGACGGGACCATACGAAGCCAAGGCGATAGGCGAGCTCGCCAACAATGCGACTGCTGCTGCCATTGCGAACGCCGTTGCGGACGCTATCGGCACGCGCGTTTTCGAGTTGCCGATCACGGCGGAGCGCGTACGGGCGGCCGGCCAGGGCTAGCCTGAGATCGTGACGCCGGTAATTACGAACACTGACAAGGAGCCCCGGATGTCATCCGACAGTGATAGCTCGCGTCCCCGAATGACTGCGGTGTGGGAACAACTCTTAGCGGAGCCTCGTTCAGTGGTCGAACCTGCGGTCAAAGATTCAGCGGCGATAGCTGCTGCCGATCATGCCATGGGCAGGAGGCGCACCAATCCTTGAGCGACCAACCCTCCAAAGTGGCTAGCTATGGTCTCGGCCACGGTACGGTCGCCCCTGCTCAATACTACGGTCAGAGGCAGCTTCAGTGAGATCGGCCGAGGTGACGAACACCATCTCATCATCTCTCCGCTCCCTCTACTCCGTCGTCAGCAACGCCCCCAGCGTTCCCACCGTCCTCCCTGCCGCCGCGGTCGCTTTCGCCGCCGCGTCCGCCCGGTACAGGTAGGCGCCCCCCGGCGCCAGCTCCTCCATATAGAGCACCTGCTCGTGCCCCGCGTACCTGATGACCAACGCGTACCAATCAGGCCCCGGCAGGATCAACTCAGCGTAGCCGTCCGCATCCGTGGTCGAGCGTCCAGCGCCTACCAGCGTCACCGCAGCGTCGGCCACTGGCTCCCCCTCTTCATCGAGCACCCGTAGCCTGCATGGGCTCCCCGCAACGTCCATGCTCGGAATCTTCTCCACCACGTCGATCTCATACGCCCCCGCCCGCTTCGGCGTGCGCCATGCCTCGCCATACTTCAGGCGGAGGTACTCCTCTGGCGGATTGGGTACGAGATAGCGCTCACCGAGGAAGGTGATCTCCCGCGGGTTCAGCAACAGGCCGAGCGGTATCACCGTCTTCGGGTACACCAACACCGAATCGCCATCGTTCTGATAACAATCCCATCCCATCCGGACGTAGTCCTTAATCATTGAAAACGCCTGGTGCTCACCCTCGGGAGCGTAGACGTAATACCCGCGCGCCTCGAAGGCGGCCACCGCTTCTCCGACTTGCGCGTCGGTGAGCCCGTTCGCGCCCTTGATTGACATGATGTCGATGTCGTCGTCCCACGGGATGATCGCGTTGTCCCTGATTGCTCCCAGGCATGTACCCGACGACAGCAAGAACTGCACCCCCAATAGCCCGAGCACCTCTTTCGCTTCCTTGAGCGCTCGCTCCGCACTCCCCGGTGCCATCGGCGCGTTGTACTTCAGCGTGAAGGCCAAGCTCTCCTCGTCAGACCCATTGCCCGTGGTCATGCGCGCTCCTCTTGGTTGATGTGTTCGCCTGAAAACAGCCGCGAGTATATGCCCAGCGCCAGATCCCAGCGTTGGATGAAATCAGGCTGGACACCCGGATCTCGCTGCGCCATAGTCCTCCCCATGCAAGCTACCTCCCCCGCCGATCTCACTCTCCTGCGCTTGTCACCGAGCGATGACAACCTCGTCTTCTTCATCGCACGCTCAAATGAGCCACGATTACGCCGTGCGCGTGATGCTCTCGAAGCAGCTACTGGCGGCAGGCAGGACACAGACGGTTAGGTCGGGTTCTCGGTATCTTCTCGCGGCTTGGAGCGGGGGCCGAAGGGTTCGGGTTGGAAGGGGGTATCGCGGACGTCGATGTAGCCTTTGGCGCCGCGTTCGCGCGCGGCTTCTTCCATGGGGCGGCGCCATTCTTCGCGGACGGAGGAGTGGACCATGCCCGAGAGTTCGGCGTTGAGTTGCCAGGCGTTGTTGAGGCCCATGAGGTCGAGTCCCCGCGTGGCGATGGCGAGGTTTATGGCGATGGAGTCTGGGCTGACCATGGCGATGCGCTCGACGAGTTCGAAGCAGGTGTCGATGAGTTCGTCGTGGGGGACGACGTCGTTGACGAGACCGAGGCGCTTGGCTTCCCAGGCGTCGATGTGGTCGCCGGTGAGACCGTAGCGCAGGGCGTTCTTGAATCCGGCGATTAGGGTCCACATGAAGTGAGTGTTCGATATCTGGCGCACTTCAGGCTGCGCGAAGACGGCGCGCTCCGACGCGTAGGTCATGTGGGTGCAGATGGCGAACCAAGACCCCCAGCCCATGGCCCAGCCGTTGATGGCGCCGATGACGGGTTTGTTGAGCTCCCACATGCGCTGGAGTCGCTTGGAGCCGGTGCCGTCGCGGTTGCGCCAGCCGGCGATGTGCTCGCCGACGGCCATGCCTTCAGGGACGCCGGAGGGCCAGGAGGTGGGGGCGCGCTCTCTGCCCATGTCGGCTCCGGAGCAGAAGGCGCGGCCTGCGCCGGTGAGCACGATGGCTCTAATCTCGGGGTCGGCCTCGGCTTCGGCGAAGGCCTGATCCATTTCTACGCGCATCTTTTCGTTGAGAGCGTTGAGTTGGTCGGGCCTGTTCAGGGTAATCAAGACCCCTTGGCGCATCTTCTCGTAGAGGATGAATTCGTACTCCATGATGGGCACTCCTGTTGGCGCTAGCGGATGGCGCCGTTTTCGGTTTGCGTGGCGATCTCGTCTGCGGACAGGCCGAGGATATCGCCAAAGACCTGCGCGTTGTCATCGCCGGGCCAGGGGGGCTTGCTGTTGGCGCGCGCCGGAGAAAGTGAAGGAATCGCGGGAACGCCCTGGTGGGTGAGGGTGCCCCACGGGGGCTCGTTGATCTCGACGAGGTGGCCGCGGGCGCGCAGGTGGGGGTCCATGTAGAGCTGCTCGCTGTTCATGACGATGCCCGCGGGCGCGCCGGCGTTCTGGAGCAGGCGCAGGGATTGGTGCGGCGTGAGCCCGACGGTCCACCCGGCGATGTGCTCGTCCAGCGTCGCTCGGTTTTCCCGCCTGCCTGCGAGCGTGGCGAAGCGCTCGTCAGCCCACGGTGGCTCGCGCATGGCGATGACGACGGCCTGCCAGTCGGCATCAGTTTCGCAGGCGACGACGAGCCAAGAGTCGGGGTGACGGGTGGGGTAGCAGCCGTACGGAGCCAAGTTGGCGGTCAGGGGTTCGTCGTAGCCGACGGGGCCCCAGGAGCGCTGGTTGACCGTGTAGTCGAGCATGGCGGGGCCCATGAGGGCGGCTTGGCCGTCGAGCATGCTGACTTCAAGCTCTTGGCCCTCGCCAGTGCGATCGCGATATTCGATGGCGGCGAGGGAAGCGAGAGCCATGAAGACCGCGCCGACGTAGTCGGGGGTGGTGCCTTTGGCGTGGGCCTCCATGGGCGATGCGGGGTGGCCCCAGAGGTGGACGAGGCCGGTGTAGGCCTGGAGGGAGTTCCCGTAGGTGACCCACCGGGCCTGGGGGCCTGTGGAGCCCATGCCGGGCATGCCGATACGGATGACGTCTGGCCGTACCTCGCGCAGCGCCTCGTAGCCGACGCCGAGGCGATCCATGACGCCGGCGGAGAAGTTGTCGACGACGATGTCGGAGATCTGGACGAGCTGTTTGAAGAGCCCTTTGCCGTCGTCATTGCGCAGGTCGATGGTGCAGCTGAGCTTGTTGCGATTCATGTCGGGGTAGATGCCCCGGGATGGGTCACGATTGGCGGGCAGGTCGGCTGATTCGACCTTGATCACTTGCGCGCCGTAAAAGCCGAGGAGCTGGGTGCCGATGGGGCCGACGAACACTCGGGTGACGTCGGCGACGCGAATGGCGTCGAGGAGGGCGACGGGCGTAGTTGGGGTGCTGGTTGGGCGTGGGGGAAGGCTCGCCAACTCGGCGATGACCTCGTCATGGTGTTCGTTGAGCAGGGGTGAGCGTCGGAGGAGGCGGTAGGGCGTGCGGGACATGATGAATGGCGCGCCGGGCGCCTGGTAGGCACCGATGACGGGGTGCTCGACGGTCCAGAACCAATCCCGCTGAGTGAGCTGCTCGGCGTGGGTGAGGTCTTCGAGCGTGTTCACGGGCGTGCAGGCGATGCCCTTGGCCTGGCACTGGGCGACGAAATCGTCGGCGTCGAAACCGGCGATGAACTCGCCGATGAGCATCTGGATGACGTCGACGTTATCGATACGGTACTGCTGGACGTCCCACTCGGGCGCGGAGAGGACGGGGTCCTGCATCCAGTCGCGGGTGAGTGTGTGCCAGTGGGCGGCGAAGTAGATGGCGATGAACACGTAGCGTCCATCGCGGGCTCGATAGATGTTGAAGGGCCCGCCCTCGCGGCCGGGTCGTTTGACGACCTCGCTGCGCTGAGAGTACTTGGCTACGGACTGGACGTTGGCGTAGGTGAGCGCTTCTTGGAGGGACAGGTCGATCTGCTGGCCGTGGCCGGTGAGGCGGGCGTGGCGGACTCCGGCGATGGCTATGAACGCGGCTTGGATGGCGGCGAGCTGGTAGCTCATTTCGCAGGGGGGCGCGACGGGCGGGCGTTGGTCGTCGCCCTGGTTGGTCATGAATCCGGACATGGCGGCGGCGACGGCGTCGCCGCCTCGATAGTGGGCGTATGGGCCCCACTGGCCGAAGGGCGTGATGTTGATGGTGACGAGGGTCGGGTTCAGGGTGTCGAGGGCGGTCGGGTCGTAGCCAAGACTGGCGAGTTCGCCGACGCCGAGGGCCTCGATCAGGATGTCTGCTGAGGCGATGAGATCGCGCAGCGTGGCGGCGTCGGCGGGTAGAGTGTGATTAAGGGCGATCGAGCGCTTGTTGAGGTTGGCGTTGGCGAAGGGGAGGGAGCGTTCGATATGCACGACGTCGTTCGCGAACGGGGGGAGGCGGCGGGCGGGGTCGCCGGTGGTGGGCTCGACTTTGACGACATTGGCGCCGAGGCCGCCGAGGTAGGACGCGGCGTAGGCGGCGGGGCCAGCGGCATTCAGCGCGAGCTCAACGACGCGGAGGTGTGCGAGGGCGGTGGGTTGGGTGGAGGAGGTCATAGTAGAGCCAACGATACGTTGCGGCGTTGGATGGGGCAACCGCATCGTAGCGCTGGCTCGGTGTGGTGAGGGAGGACCAGAGTTCAAATCCGGCCACCCCGACCATCACCTTTTCATCCGCCGTCACGGCGGATTCTTTTTGCCCTCCGTCAAGCGCCGATTGAGCGTCTGGGGTCTAGTGGTGGGCGGTAGCGCGCGCCCCGATTTCTGTGCCGCCCTGGGCCGATACACTGCGGAGGTTCTGGGGTATGCTCCGGTGGACAGGTGCCCCAGGACGCTATGAGCCCGCCGAGTTTGTGGCGGGATGAAAAGAGGTTCGCATGCTGACCCAGGCGCAAAACGACCGATTGACCCAGGTTGGTCCAGGCACACCCATGGGCAATCTCATGCGGCGGTACTGGCATCCGATCGCGGGCAGCGTTCAGATGGACAGGGAGGAGCCAACCAGGCCGGTCCGTCTCCTTGGGGAAGACCTCGTCCTCTACAAGACCCCTAATGGCAAGCTCGGTTTGATAGACCCTTCATGCCCTCACCGTGGCATGAATCTCCTCTACGGCATCCCGGAACCGGACGGTATCAGGTGCGCCTACCATGGCTGGATTTACGGATTTGATGGCAAGTGCCTTGACCAACCAGGCGAGCCGGCCGGCAGCACGTTCAAGTCCAAGATTCAGGCCAAGACCTACCCGGTTGAGGAACTTGGAGGCTTGATCTTTGCCTATCTCGGTCCGGAACCCGCACCGCTGCTGCCACGCTGGGACCTACTGGTCTGGGAGGGCGTCGAACGCTCCTTGACTGAGTCCGTTTTGCCCTGCAATTGGCTTCAGGCCGTTGACAACGCACTGGACCCTGCGCACTTTGAGCACCTCCACGGTTATTGGGGAACCTGGGTCAACGGGCGCCGTGGAAAGGGTAAGGAGTGGCGTGATGTCCTGCCGCAGCGGGCCAAGCATCATCTGAAGATGGGCTTCGAGCGGTTTGAACACGGGATCATCAAGCGTCGCGTAACAGTCGGCGCTGACGAGAGCCACCACGAGTGGCGAATTGGTCATCCCTTGTTGTTCCCGGCTACTTTGCGCGTAGGGGGCGGTGACGGGCGTCACACATTCTTAATGCGCACGCCGGTCGATGACACAAATACGTTGTATATCCGTTACCAAGTTCGGGTCCCTGCTCCAGAGGAGTCCATTCCATACCAGGATGTTGTGCCAATGGAGGAGCTGCCCCTGTATTACCCTAACGGTCGGCTTATCAGCCACAACGTGCAGGGCCAAGACGCTTCAGCGTGGATCGCCCAGGGTGCGGTGGCGAATCGGACCGCCGAGCACCTCGGAGTTACCGATGCGGGCATCATCTTCTATCGCCGCATGTTGGAAGAACAAATGCAAATTGTTGAGGACGGGGGCGATCCCATCAACGTCATCCGTGACGAAGCGAAGAACCAGTGTATTGTTCTGCCGATAGAACACGGGAGATACCCTGGTTACTTGGAACCGGGTGGCCCCTTCGCCAACATGGCCCCTCACCCGGACATTGAGGTTTCGCTGCTGTAGCCCGCTGGGTCTGGCAGTACTCCGCAATTGGGCGGCGCGAGGGCAATTCGCCTGCTGCTCTGAGTTCCTCGATGGCGTCCCTGAGTCCATCGGCTATCGAGGAGTGGGGCGCCCAATCGAGTAGGGGCGGGGCCCGCGAGAGGCCCATTGGCTGTTTGACACCCGCCTCCATGGGGTCTGACACAACCGAGATTTGAACCACGCTCCTATGAGCTAACGCGGGGTCGAACCGAAGCAGCTAGGCCCCCCCCCATACGTCTAGCCAGATGCTTATGCTGTGCACTCAGCTAGCACAACCGCCAAGCCGGTTTTCAAGATCCGTCGTTCAACGCAATCGAAACCCGCCTCCCGCTCCAGGTGGCTTATTACCTGCTGAACGACCTTTCCCGCTCGTTGCCCGACGACGCGTAGCGTGCTCCAGCCTTCTACGTCGTTCGAAGCGCTTCGGTCGGGGACAAGTGAGCGGCTTTGACCGCAGGGTAGAGCCCTGCAACCCCGCTGGCGACGAGTGAAACGCCGAGGCCGCCGAGCAGCGCGAACGGTGGGATGAGGGGATCCCACCCCTTAACGTTGGCGAACACGACGGTCGTACCGACGCCCAGAAGAACGCCACCGATGCCTCCGATTAGGCCTAACAGCAAAGCTTCGCCGAGGAATTGAGCGGCGACCTGACGCTGCGTCGCGCCAAGCGCGCGCCGAAGGCCGATCTCCCCACGTCGTTCGAGGACAGAGATGACCATGACGTTGGCAACGCCCACGCTTCCTACGAGCAACGCCACCGCTCCCAATCCAAGGAACAGGGCCGTCAACGTATCGTTTGCCGCCTCCTTTGCCTCCAGGGCGTCAGTGGGTTTGTCCACCTCCACCTCCTCTGGAAACTCTGGGTTGGCCGTCGCCGCTAGCACCGTGACCACCTGGTCGACCCTTGCTGGATCGACGCGGGCCAACACTCGGGTGGGCAGGTTCTCGTGGTCGAGGAACGTCGCCGCTGCCGCGTGGCCGATGAGCGCCGATCGATCGAGGTCCGGCGAAAGCTCGAAGGTGTTTAGCACGCCAATGACTGTGAACCATCGCCCCCCAAGCCAAATCGGCTGCGTGCCGGTGACTTCGCGAACGCCCAGACGCCGCGCCGCGACGGACCCCAGAACGACCGTGCGATAGGAGGCCTTCGCATCGCCCAGCCACACGCCATCGGCGACGGAGCCCGCGAGCACGTCCAGCAGCCCGGTATCCACGGCTTGGATTGAGATCCCTCCGGTCCGTCCCTCGGGAATGCGGTCGTTCGTGTATACGCCGCCGCCAACGAAGCTAATCATGCTTGTGCTCTCTACCGGCCCAATGCGAGCGATCATGCCGGTCGCCTCTGTCGGCAGCGCACCCGTGCCCAGGCCAAACCCTGTTCCCG
>Ga0302123_10002600_pt1 | contig 12245 bp, 11 predicted proteins | sample CB21_321_MG_FD_203109 | JGI IMG/M metagenome (GOLD analysis project Ga0302123, IMG submission 203109) | Marine microbial communities from Western Arctic Ocean, Canada - CB21_32.1 | ecosystem: Environmental > Aquatic > Marine > Oceanic | place: Canada: Western Arctic Ocean | collected 2017-09-28 | reverse complement strand
TGTCACCATTACACAAAGACCGAATCTCCTAGAAGACCTAGGCTTTCAACCTACAAATCAACAATCAACAATCCCTACTACCACTACTAGTTTTAGATATAAGAAACTAAGTAATAACTACGAAGGACCGAACTGTGCATATCAGAGCTGACAGAGATGATCTCGCCGACGCATTCGCTCGAGCTAACCGAGCAGTTGGCATGCGCCCAGCCTTGCCGATCCTGTCGGGAGTGAAGTGTGAGATCAAGGGATCCGATCTCCATATCACCGGCACCGACCTGGACGTGACTATTCGAACAGCCGTCGTTGTCGAGGTGATGGCCGAGGGGTCGTGTGTCGTTCCGAGTCGGTTGGTGACTGAAGCCATCAAGAAGATGCCGGCTGGTGTTGTGTCGCTGAAGTCTGACGGACACGAGCTTGAGATCACGGGAAGAGGCCCCAAGTTTGCAATCAGAGAGCTACCGGTGGATGACTTTCCAGAAGTTCCTGCTCCAGACTTCTCCAATTCCGTCGATATCGACGGAGAGAAATTCGCCGATGCGGTCAAGCAGGTTGGTGTAGCCGCGTCCATCGACTCAGCTAGGCCCGTGCTTACAGGGATCTCTCTGGAAGCTACCGAGACAGGATTCGACATGGTGGCTACCGACTCGTATCGGCTGGCCATCCGTAACTTCGATGGGGTCACGATTCCCCAGTCAGGTCTGGTGCCCGCACGAGCCCTGTTGCAAGTAGGACCAGCCATTGGCGCACCCAAGGTGCAGGTTGCGATCGGCGCCAGGGAAGCTTCATTCGGCTCAGAGCGAGGCACAGTTACGGTGCGGTTGATCGAAGGATCCTTCCCCGAAGTTCGACGCCTTATCCCTGACGCCTATCCAATCGAGTTTCAGGTGAACAAAGCCGTGTTTACGGAGGCGCTCGGCCGAGCCGGGCTCTTTGCTGAGGACCATATTCCTGTTCGCCTGCACTTGAGTGAGGCCGGCATGGAAGTGAACGTAAGCCGCCAAGATGTTGGGGGTGAAGTGGAACACGTAGATGGAACCTACAAGGGTGAGGAGCCCGAGGTAACCATTGCCTTCAACCCTAAGTATTTGGGTGATGGAATAGCCGCTCTGGTTGGAGACGAGGTCTTGATTCAGGTGCGAGACGGTCAAAAGCCGAGTGTGCTGCGCGGGTTGGATGAAGAAGACTTCTTGTACCTGCTCATGCCCATCCGGATCTGAGGCAACTGTGGAGCTGGCCTGGCTAGAGCTCAGCGACTTCCGTTCATACAACTCCCTTCGTTTCAGCCCTGAGAGAGGGATCAACGTGCTGGTGGGTAGCAACGCAGCTGGGAAGACCAACCTACTTGAGGCAGTTGGGTATCTGGGCCTATTGTCCAGTTTTCGGAAGGCTTCAGATGAGACGTTGATCCGCGAGGCCAGCGAGGGCGCAATTGTGCGGGGAGAGTTTCGTCATCTCGATCGCTTGGCTCTCGTAGAAGTGGCGCTCCATCAAGATCAGAGAAGAAGGGTGCAAGTGAATGGCCAGCGACTTACGCGGTTTGCTGACATCTTGGCTCACGTAAGAACTGTGGTCTTCCAGCCCGATGACTTAGATATTGCGAAGCGCTCTCCTTCCTATAGGAGAGACTTCTTGGACAATGCAGCGGTCCAACTCTGGCCGGGCGCAGCCAAGGATTTGGCTGACTATCAGCGAACGCTCCGCCAGCGCAACGCTTTCGTAAAACAAGCGGGGCCGCTGGCTGATCGGAAAAGCCTTGATGTATGGAACGAGCGATTAGCCGAAACGGGGGCGGCTCTCTTCTCTCGGCGGGCCGCGACGATAGAGACTCTTGCTCCGTTCCTCTCCGAGGCATATCGACATCTCGCCGGCGCTCCCACCGAGGCCCACGTCGTCTATGCGTCTTCCTGGGGCGGCGGTGCAGTGGCTGCAGGTGACGCTGAAGAGTGGAAGGCAAGGCTCTGGGAAGCTCTTGAGAACGCCGTAGAGAAGGATCTGGTGCGACGAACGACCACGGTAGGCCTGCACAGGGACGATCCGATGCTCCTGTTGGGAGAGCGCAACACCCGGACTCACGCCAGCCAGGGAGAACAAAGGTCGTTGGTCCTGGCCCTGCGGCTTGCTCAACAATCTGCGATCTCACAGGGAACGGGCCTTGTTCCGGTCACCCTGCTCGATGATGTGTTTAGCGAGTTGGATATAGAGAGAGCTCGGGCTCTGGCGGCCGCGCTTCCCGAGGGGCAAACGTTCATCACCACTGCCAGAGATGAAGAAGTACCCATTGAGGGTAAGAGATGGTCGGTAAGGGAGGGGAGTGTGGAATGACCGAGGAGCTCACTCCCCTCAGCAGGAATGTCTTTTCGGCGCTCTCTGGTCTCGGAATCTCACACATCGGCGTGACAATTCGCCTTATCAATGACTGGGATGAGTTGGCGGGAGAGCCGTGGGCAGAGCAGACAAGACCGCTAGGAATTCGCGATGGCGAGTTGATTGTGGAGACGGCGACTACGTCTTTGGTTTCGATGTTTCGATACGCGACGGGGTCGTTGCACGAGCGACTGGAGGGCGTCATCGGAGAGGGCGTGATCTCTTCTATCACCGTTCAGGCCCCTCCTCGGCTCAGGTAGCAATAAAGTCTTAATAAACCCCGTAAAATAGGGGTTATTTGACCTATCAAGAGGCTTGAATACAGCCCTCTTCTGACCTATACTTACAGGTAGGTAAATAGGGTCGCCGGCGGGGTTGGTCCGAGCTTATAAACAGCGTGTCCAAATGGCTTGCTCGGCAGGAAATCCTCACTCGCTCTGACCACATGCAACTATCTATCTCTGCTCTGACGGCCGTCAGAAAACTGAGACTTGAGGAGTTCCATTGAGCAAGAAAAAAGAGGAGTATGGCCAGGCAGCTATAACCGTACTCGAAGGTCTTGACCCTGTCCGCAAGCGGCCAGGGATGTACATCGGTTCGACTGGTCAGCGGGGACTTCACCACCTAGTTTGGGAAGTGGTAGACAACTCAATAGACGAGGCCATGGCGGGCTTCTGCACCCGCATTGTGGTGGAGATCCACACCGATGGAAGCGTCCAAGTCACCGACAACGGTCGAGGAATTCCCGTTGAGAGGCATGCCAAAACTAAGAAGTCAACGCTTGAAACCGTTTTGACGGTGCTGCACGCAGGTGGAAAGTTCGAGGCCGGCGCTTACACAGTCTCTGGTGGCCTTCATGGTGTGGGTGTCTCAGTAGTGAACGCCCTCTCTGAGCGACTCGTCGCCGAGGTACGTCGCGATGGGTTCGTTTGGACCCAAGAGTTCCTCGAGGGAGTTCCCCAGGGCAACCCCAAGAAGGGTAAGGAAGCCAAAAGGACGGGGACCTCCATCCAGTTCTGGCCCTCCCCGCTTACCTTTACCGAGACCAGAGAGTTCAATCACAACACCGTATCCAATCGGTTGAGAGAGATGGCCTTCCTTTCTAAGGGGTTAGAGATTGTCTTCCTTGATCACCGAGAGGGGGAGGAGGCTGAGACCTCTTTCAAGTACAACAATGGGCTTGTCGACTTCGTCAAGCATCTCAACGAGAGCAGAGAACCGCTCCACAGCCGCATTGTCTATATCGAAGATAAGTCCAAAGAGGCGGAGCTTGAGTTGGGCATGCAATGGACAACGTCCTATTCCGAGAGTGTGCTTTCGTTCGCCAACAACATCAATACCCACGAGGGTGGCACACACGAAGAGGGCTTCCGCACCGCCTTGACCAAAGCGTTGAACGACTTTGGACGCGCCAAGAACATCATCAAGGAGAAGGACATCAACCTGTCTGGTGAGGATGCCAGAGAAGGCCTTACCGCCATCATCTCAGTCAAAGTTCGTGAACCTCAGTTTGAGGGCCAGACCAAAGGAAAGCTTGGTAACTCAGAGATTCGTAGTTACGTGCTCAAGCAACTTAACCAACTGCTGCCTGAGTGGTTGGAACGCAACTCGGGAGACGCACGTCAGGTCATAGAGAAGGCCCTGCAGGCACAGCGGGCTCGAATGGCTGCTCGCAACGCAAGAGAGCTCACCAGAAGAAAGAGCCTCCTGGAATCTACGGCGCTGCCAGGGAAGCTCGCCGACTGTACTTCTCGGGTGCCGGCGGAGTCCGAGGTCTTCATTGTGGAGGGAGACTCGGCGGCGGGCCCAGCCAAGCAGGCCCGAGACTCGTTCACTCAGGCCATCCTGCCCATTCGAGGCAAAATTCTGAACGTAGAGAAAGCCCGGCTCGCTCGAGCTCTCCAGAACACCGAAGTGCAGTCCATCATCACCGCTGTTGGTGCTGGCATTGGTGACGAGTTCGACATCGAGAAGGCCAGATATCACAAGATCATCATGCTCACAGACGCCGATGTTGACGGTGCCCATATTCGAACCTTACTTCTCACGCTTCTGTTCCGGCACATGCGCGGGCTTATCGAAGCTGGTTTTGTGTATATCGCTGTTCCGCCGCTATACCGCGTGAAGATCGGTAAGAAGGTGCATTACTTCGTAGACGACGCCGAACTCGAGGCCTACAAGGAGAAAACCGGCAAAGAAGTACGTCCGACCAGGTTCAAAGGCCTAGGAGAAATGAACGCCAATGAGCTGTGGGATACTGCCATGGATCCTGCTGTTCGCCGACTTGTCCAGGTGACGGTCGACAATCTCGCATCGGCTGACGGGCTCTTCTCCACTCTCATGGGTGACGAAGTTGCCCCCCGCAAACAGTTCATCCAAGAGAACGCATCAGACGTGCGCTTCCTCGATATTTAGGCCTCCCTCATGAGCGAAACACCACCACTCGAACCAATCAAATCGGTAGCTTCTGACTCCACTGAGGCCAATGGTCTGCACGCTGAGTCCACATCAGTGACGGCCGGGCCAAAGATCGATATCAACGACGAGATCGGCACCTCCTTTCTGGAGTACGCCATGTCGGTCATTGTTTCTCGAGCCCTGCCAGACGTCCGAGACGGGCTCAAGCCTGTTCAGCGCCGAATCATCTACTCGATGTTCGAAGAGGGTATGCATTTCACTTCGCGACACCGTAAGTGTGCCAACGTCATCGGTAATGTTATGGGTAAATACCACCCCCACTCAAACGACGCTATCTACGACGCTCTTGTTCGGATGGGACAGGATTTTTCCACTCGAAGCCCGTTGATCGATCCTCAAGGAAACTTCGGTACACCGAACGACCCTCCAGCTGCCATGAGGTACACGGAGTGTCGTTTGAGCTCTCTTGCGAAGGCGATGACAGACGGCATCAACGAGGACACGGTCGAGTTTGAACCCAACTACGACGGTGAGCACCAGCAGCCGTCGGTGCTCCCAGCGCGGTATCCGAACTTGCTTGTCAATGGTTCAACAGGGATCGCGGTGGGTATGGCTACCAACATGCCTCCTCACAACCTTGGTGAAGTGGTTGATGCTGTGCTCTACGCACTTGATCACCCTGACGCTCAGGCAGAAGACTTCCTCGACTTCATTCAAGGTCCGGACTTCCCAACCGGAGGTCTGATTGTGGGAAAGAGGGGGATACAGGACGCGCTGCTGACGGGCCGTGGCTCCATAAAAATGCGGGCGGTCACCAGCATCGAGGAACTGCCTCGGCAGAAGAACGCGATCATCGTCACTGAGTTGCCGTACCAGGTGAGCACTGATCGCCTTCTGGCGAAGATAGCCTTGCTCGTTAATGAGAAGAAACTCCTCGGTATATCTGACCTGCGAGACGAGTCTTCCGCTCGTCGCGGCATGCGAATTGTGATTGAGTTGAAGCGTGACGCCATCGTGCAGGTGGTGCTCAACGGGTTGTTCAAACAGACTCAGCTACAGGATACGTTCGGCGTTAATAACGTCACGCTGGTTGACGGCGTTCCTCGCCTTCTTAACGTCGCTGAGATCATCGGCTACTACGTCGATCATCAGATGGAGGTCATCGAGCGACGCACCCGATTCCGCCTGCGGAAGGCCAAAGATCGCGCCCACATCGTTGAGGGACTACTCATAGCCCTCGACAACATCGATGCTGTGGTGAAGATCATTCGTGCCTCGGCTGACGTTGATGGTGCCAGGTCCGCCTTGATGGAGCGGTTCGGTCTGAGTGAGATCCAAACCCAGCACATCCTCAATATGCCGCTCCGGCGGCTCACTGCCCTTGAGACAGACGAGCTCCGCAAGGAGTACGACGAACTCATGGCAATCATTGCCGAGCTTGAAGAGATCCTGGCTGATCCTCTACGGAGAAGATCCATTATCCGTGAGGAGATGACTGAAATTGCCAAGAAGCACGGCACTGAGCGGCGGTCGGTGGTTATTCCCGACGACGGAGGTATGACCCTCGAGGATCTCATCGCCGACGACGAACTCTTTGTCTCGATTTCAGCTAATGGGTATATCAAGTCGGTGAAGGCCAACGTGTATCGATCACAGAGCCGTGGTGGACGTGGAGTCAAGGCGGCTGAACTCCGGGAAGACGACATTGTGGTGAAGTTGCTGCACACGTCGGCTCACCGTCACCTCCTGTTCTTCACCAACACCGGACAGGTTCACCGAATCAAGGCGCATCAGATCCCGGTGCAGAGCCGTACAGGGAAAGGTGTAGTGGCGCAGGCTGTGCTGCCGTTGGAGAGCGATGAAACCATTCAGGAGGTTGTCGATACAAGGGACTTCAGCGACGCTAAGTATCTGGTCATCGCAACCAAGAACGGTGTGGTCAAGAAGTCGGCCTTTTCTGAGTACGATTCTCGGCCCCAGTCCGTTATTGCCATCCGACTCCAGGACGACGATGAGGTGGTGGCGGTCCGGACCACCACAGGCGAGAACGACTTCTTGCTGTTCTCCAAACAGGGTATGGGGATTCGATTCCCTGAAGCCGATCTCCGACCTATGGGTCGGGCTACCCAGGGCGTCCGCGGGATGAAGCTGAGGGAAGACGACGAAGTCGTTGCCGCAGCCTCTAACACTGAGGCTGATGAGGTCCTCTTGATCTCGTCAGGTGGATACGGAAAGCGCACCAAGATGGAGGAGTTCCGAAATCAGCGCCGAGGCGGATTCGGAGTCAAAGCCTTCAAACTGACCAAGGTACGTGGAGTACTCGTTGGCGGACGCGCAGTAACACTCGACGACGAGGTCTTCCTGATCTCTACCCAAGGCGTTGGCATTCGAACCAAGGTCAAGAGCATCAGTCGACAGCGACGTGATGCGACTGGCGTGAAGGTTCAGGCCGTTAAGGAAGGCATTGCTGCGTTCGCTGTGGTCCAGCAGGAGGATGTCGAGGACTAGTGCTCACTCCTTAGGGAACCATCTCAGGGTGCCGATGCGTTATTGGAGAGACACAACTCAAAACAAGGTGCCTGTAGACTTTCGGTAGCAGGGCTGCCAGATCAGGTAAAGATATATGGTTCAAGTTCGACGAGTTCGACGCATCATTAGAAAGTTCGATCCGTGGACAGTACTGAAGGTTTCTTTGGTGCTGTATTTCGTGCTCGCTCTTGCCGTGGTTCTTGGAGCAGTCATCTTCTGGGAGCTACTCAACGCAGCCGGTATACCTCAGAAGATTGACGCCACCTTGGCGAAGATAACCATCGACTTTATTGAGGGATCGATCATTCCTGCAGAAGAGAGCCTGTTCAAGGCAACTATCTTCTTGGCGATCTCATGGGTGGTCTTAGCTACCGGATTCACCACCCTTGGAGCCCTCATGTACAACCTGATCTCTGACGTCGTTGGCGGAATTGAAGTGATTGTGCTTGAAGAGTCCATGCAGCAGCAGGTAGAAGTCCATGTGCCGATAGCTCCCGCACCGGCGCTTACTCGGCCGACTCGCACGCCGCCTCCTACTCGCCCCGCTTCGCTTGGTGACGAGGACATGGTGGATGTTGACCAACCCACTGAGGTCATCCCGACAGTCTGAGCTTTGGTCTACGTGAGTGTCTAGACCACTGAGGCGAGTTGTAGTCCTGCTTCTTGGAGAGATGCGACCGCAGAGTCACCGGTGATGTGTCGGAGGGCTGGACCCATTGCAGCGAGGGCCGTCAAGAACTCTCTGTCATCTGTAACGCCGATAGTGATCTTTCCGCGTACTGACACTCCTGCGAGTGGGCCATCAACCGGAGCGACTAGAAAGCCACTCGTCACCCGCGCCCAGGCGCCGCCGAGAGGCTTAGGGAACCGGGTCGCAGTCCCTGAGTGAAGCGGTTGACCAACCGATGTGTAGCTGCGCTCCGTTGGGTCCGAGACGATCGTAGCGAGTTCAACTGCGAGCCATCTGAGGGGCTGCGATGGAATTGTGACAGTAGGAACTTCGGTGGGGATTGCCCGGTCGGTGACGAACAAGTCGAACCCTTCGGGATTCGTGGCAAGGTCGGCTCGCTCAACGCTTGGGTACGCGGCAAGTACACGTCGCATCCGCAGGTGGAGCGACGATGAGGTGAGAAGGCCTACTCTCACGCCTCGGATTCAGTCTCGCCCGAGAACGGTTTCCAAATGCCCTCATCTGGCGGAGCGAGGAGTTTCTTCTCCTGTAGGACCTTCATGATCCCGGCCCCGGCCGCTATGAACAGCAGAAATTTCATAAGTTTCTTCATGCCCTAAGTCTAGGAACTCGCTGCGAGCTATCGGTGGGTTAGCGAACTACTCAAGAGCTGTACATTGCAGCTACGCCTGCCGCAACGCCAGCGAGAGTTGGATGAAGCTCTGCAGCACGTTCGGCAAGGGAGATTACCTCCGAACGATGGTCACCGGTGAAGTCATAGACCTCGAAGGTCGGACTGGCATTCTTGGTTGATGAGATGGGTAACGATGTCAGGTAGTGAGCCACGGGCGTCATCGCCGTCGACATAAGCCTGTACAGGCGACCGACCAATGAGCCTTGATCGGCACCACCTGCATACATCTCCTCCATGGTCAGCAGCAGCGCCCCAAATAGTGCGTTGAATAGGTTGGAAACAGGCTGAATATCTGCGGGAAAGTCCTCGGTTCGAGGATTCGTAGTCACAGGCCAGACCTCTCCAATGGGCATGCCCCCGTCAGCTAGAAGAGCGAACTTGTGATAGTGGGTGAGTTCTTGGTGGCTTTCGTCAGCCCACTTCTCGTCGCTCAGGCCTTCGCCTTGATGGATGATGATTTCAAGAGCAGTGTGGGCTGAAGCGGCATCGCTTATCAGCATCAGTCCACCACTGTCGTCTTCATCGAACTGAACTGCCGAGTAGAAAGCTGTATCCGACAACTGCCTCGACGGCTGATGGTCCGTAAAGAGATCGCCGTCATCTGAGAGTTGGTCGATGGAGACAAGAAGGGCGTCATAAAACTGACCAAGACTCTCGTAGTTGTCGTCCTCAGGGGGCGAACCGGGCAGTTCTGGTTGTTCAATGATCATGAAGACATCTCGAATCAGCTCGGCACTGCACGCACCCAGACCCAGCATGAGATCGGGTTTGTGGTGAGCCATCAGCGCGGGGTAGTTGGTCACCAAGGAGGCACCGAAGTCCGGTTCCCCGCCGAGCGCCAGTAGCAGGTTCGTTGCGAGGGCAAGGTGGAGCATCTCCTCCACCACCACGCTGATAATCAACCGAGCGGCGTCTGACTCCTGATCTTTGATGGAGTAAGCAGCCTAGAGGTACGGAGGAATGGTGGACATTTCGATCTGTCTCGCCAACATGACGTGCTCAATCAGATCTTGTTTGGTCTCAATCGCCATTAGCGACTCAAGATAGCACAGGGTTTCTGAGGTTTCTCTGAAGACTCTACCGAAATTCGTCCAGCTCACTGGCCGCCGCATTTGGCATCTCGGGGCCCTCTTGGGGGCACCGCCGGATCATCCCTGATCCGCTACTGATCGGAGAGAAAGCTCACATGTTTACAAATAAGACGCTTTGGATACTGCAGGTTCTGATGGGGGTGTATTTCATCGGGGTTGGGGTCTTGCACTTCATAGTCCCCGAAGGTTTGCCTGGCATGATGAGCTGGATGTATGAGTTGGATGACAATTTCCACTTGATTGCCGGGAGCGCTGAGATATTGGGCGGCCTGGGTCTCATTCTTCCTGGCTTGACCAAGATCATGCCGAAGCTGACGATCTTTGCGGCTAAAGGATTGGTGCTCGTCATGGCTGGAGCGGTGATTTGGCATCTCACGCGAGGCGAGTACTCAAACGCTGCCAACAATGTTGTGCTTGCTGCGATCGTTGCTGTTATCGCTTACGGAAGAGCCCGCCGGACGCCACTGGTTGGCTAGATAGACAACTGGGTTGATCAGTTAGAACATGCGCGGCATAGTGGTTCCAAAAGCGGAGGAGGACTTCAGCGCGGACGGCGTTGAACTCTTCTTTGACCTTTCGTTCGTCTACGCCTTCTCCAGACTCGTTGCTGAAGCCTTCGAGCACCCAGATTGGAGTTCGTTTGGTCGGGTCCTTCTCACCTTTTCGATGATGTGGTTTGCGTGGAGTCAGTTCACATGGGCTGCAAACGCAGTACCCGGTAATCAGCGACCGGTCCGGCTGTATTTCCTCGTAGCAACTGTCGTCAGCATCCCTATGGGAGCGTCGATCAACAGCGCTCTAGCTGGTGGCGGTCCCGTCTTTGCAATGGCCGTCGCTGTCATTGTCCTAATTGCTCTGCATCTGATGGTGAACAACATCCCAGAGGGTGCTTCGATGCCTCCAAAGATGAAGAAATACGCAGCAATAGTGGTGTTTGCTGAGGTCGTCGGTGTGACCGGAGCTTTCCTGAACGGGGGCTGGCGCATTGGTGCATGGATCTTCTCACTCGCCATTCTGGGTATGGCGATGGCAGCGGGGACAGATGGGGAGTTTCTGATTCGGCCCGGTCATATGGCGGAGCGCCACTCCTTGATCTTCATTGTCGCCCTTGGTGAGTTGATCGTGGCCGTCGGCGCTCCGGTTTCAGCAGCTATGAGTGCAGGGTCCGGTCTTGCTGGTCCCACCCTCGTGTCCCTCATTGGTACCGGTGTCTTCGCTACCTTGATGTGGTGGACCTACTTCGATCGCTTTCAGCCAGGTATTGAGTTAGCTGCTAGTCAACTCCCTCCTAAAAAACTCGTGAACTTCACGAGGGATAATTACACAGTGATGCACCTCCCGATCGTGCTTGGTGTCATCTTTATCGCCGTTGCAATTGAAGAGATCGCGATTCATCCCACGAGCCCTGTTGGCCGCCCGTATCAGAGCATGTTGATCGGTGGACTCTTGGCCATTACCACGGCAATGACTGTGGTTGTGTACCGGTCGTACAAGAAAGTGCCTTGGGAACGATGGGTGGCGCTTGTGGTGATTGCAGCAGTCTTGGTAATGGGAGCCGAATGGGACGGAATGATCGTGCTGTTGGTTGTGGATCTTCTCATTGCCGGAATGTTGGTTGTGGAATACCAGCGAGTCGAAGCACCCTTCAAACACGAGCTTGACGATCCGGTCGGAGAAGTGGAAGTTGACGTTTCGGGAGCCTAGGCGGCGCTGGTCTACGGAAGGCGAACGTACCAGCCTTCGTGGTTGGCTTCGAACCCCATCTTCTCTAGATACGGAGCGTGGCCCGCTCCGGGCGGGGGAGTGATTAGTGCTCGATCCGATACAGGACCGTCCTCGCCGTAGAAGAACACGCCGGCTTTGGCGTCTCGGTACCGCGGAATTACAAAGTCGAGATCAACCTGTAGGCGACCGTCACCTGCTTCGTGCCCGATCCACAACCCGACCGGGACCATGTTGCGCAAGATGAAGAAGACTTCGGCTGCCCCATTCGGTGGGTCGAATTCAGGTTGGTACTTGGCTATCTCTTCCGAGTGGAAGCTAAGGAATCGAGCGATGTAGTTACTTGAGATGTCGGTCTCTAAGAGAGAGAAATAATCACGCTCCCGACTCATTCGCCACAGCCATCGAATATTGACGAAAAAGATGGCTGAGTTCACCAAAAGTATCGGTGTTGACTCGATGAGGAAGCCGTAGGTCGCAAAGAAGATGGAGCCCGCAAGACTGATCATCCTCAGGCGCCGCAGAGACTCCATCAGGAGCGACGTGATGACCAGCACCGAAGCGACATGTCCAATGAGTGCGTACCAGTCAGCGTTGTCCACATCGGCAGGTTAATGGCGCCGAGTCTCATGTCGGCGGCGCCAGGTCCAGAACGGAACCCCTGCAGGAGTATTGCTGGTGCTGGTGAGTTGCGGTTCGGGGTCGGTCGAGGTCTCTCCTAGTAGAGCGTTGAATTCATCTCGATAAGTAGCTT
>Ga0302123_10002599_pt1 | contig 12252 bp, 8 predicted proteins | sample CB21_321_MG_FD_203109 | JGI IMG/M metagenome (GOLD analysis project Ga0302123, IMG submission 203109) | Marine microbial communities from Western Arctic Ocean, Canada - CB21_32.1 | ecosystem: Environmental > Aquatic > Marine > Oceanic | place: Canada: Western Arctic Ocean | collected 2017-09-28 | reverse complement strand
GCCTTCGCGATGATTCGGGGCGGCCACATCGATGTCACTGTCCTGGGTGCGCTGCAGGTGTCCGAGACCGGCGATCTTGCCAACTGGATGCTGCCAGAGCGTGGCATAGGCAACGTTGGCGGTGCTATGGATCTTGCGGCCGGTGCAAAACGCGTCATCGTAGCCATGGAGCACTCGGACCGAAAGGGCAATTCCAAGATAGTTAAAGAGTGTGAGTATCCTCTGACGGGCAAGGCCTGCGTCGATATCATCGTTACCGATATTGCTGTCATAGAGGTCACGGACGATGGCCTTCTGCTGACCGAGGTAGCGCCTGGTTGGACCGGGCAAGACGTGCAGGCAGAGACGGCGGCTCCCCTGAAGATCTCACCACAGCTTCAAGACATTCAGCTATAGTCGTGGGTCAGAGAAGGTGAAGTCGGGTATCGGTAATAGGAGTATAATCAAGATGCCAATTTCTTGTTAAGCTTTTTAGATATTAGGAAGGCCGATATTTGCCGGATGATGCCAAATCGTAGGATGCGCAAAAGGCCGACGATGCTGACGTAGCAAATACCAACAGCGCTGTCGGGCAGACGGCAACAGGCACTCAGTCCGCTCCTCCAGCAAAAAGGGACGACTGGCGGCAGACCTTCAACTCCCTCTCCAGCCCATCGTTCCTCTTCTTCTGGCTTGGCATGCTGGGCATTATGGCTGGCACGCAGATGCTGGCTCGCAGCTTCCTCACCTATGAAATCACAAGCTCCGCCATACTGACTGGCGTTGTGGGGGCAGCCAACGCACTGCCCATGCTGTTCCTGTCGCTGTTTGGCGGTGCCATCGCAGACCGATTCGACCGCAAACGTATAGTGCAAGTTGGCCAGTTCTTTTTTGCAGTACTATCTCTGGTCATAGGATTCGTTATCGTATCCGGCGCAATTACGTGGCAGTACCTCATGATTGGCGGGATCATTCAAGGTGCGGTGTTCTCCTTCTTGTTGCCGGCCAGACAGGCAATCGTGCCCTCGTTGGTGCCGGCGAGTAAGTAAGGTAACGAACGCTATGGCACTGAGCTCTGCGGACATGAGCGCTATGACGTTAACAGCGCCCGCTTTCGCCGGTGCTCACTACGTCTATTTCGTGACATCTGGCTTGGCCTTCGCGGCTGTGGTCCTTACCAACTTTGTTCCCAAGACCGGCAGTGGCCTGGCAAGGCAACGGGGTCGCATGATGAGCGAGATCAAGGCCGGTCTCACTTACATCGGTAATGCACACACCATAAAGATGCTGCTCATTGTTGGGCTGGTTACCACAGTCCTGGCACAGCCTTTCAGGTTTCTCATGTCGTTCTTCGTTGTGGAGATCTACCACGTTGGACCGGAGTTCATGGGCCTGCTGATGGCAGTCATGGGCGCGGCGTCTCTGGTTGGGGCGTTGGCCGTGGCGTCACTGGGAAGGTGGAAGAGAGGCCTGCTGCTGATGGTGGGTGGCTTCCTGTCCGCCATAGCACTGATGCTGGTGGCGGCCATACCAATATACTTCGCCGCCATGATCGTAATGATTCCTCTGGGCTTGGGCGACGCCGCACGTAGAACGCTGAACCAGGCGCTGGTTCTCGAGCTGAGGGAGGACCAGTACAGGGGCCGCGTAATGAGCGTCTTCATGCTCAATCGCGGCATGATGCCTCTGGGTGTGCTGCCGACGGCGCTACTGATCGACTACCTGGGTCTTCAGATTGGTATCGGTATTCTGGGCGGAACGATGTTCATTTTTATGGTGTATCTGTACATCACGCAGAAGCCCCTGCGCCGCATGAACTAGTGGCTGGTCTGCCCTTGAAAGCGGCTGAGACTGATTTTTAGCAGGCTAACGGAAGAGCTCGTTCTTACTCAGGTCTAAGCCCAGGATACGCGGCCTACCTCTGGCCTCTCGCCCTCGCGAAGCAGGTCCACCAGTTCGCCTAGCAGTGCTGCAACGGCCAACTCCCACCAGTCCCGCCGATCGCGTTTCATCGTTCAGCTGAAGACTTTCATGGACCATGGTCGGCGGGCTGCTCCTTCGTCAGTTGGGAAGAACAGACGTGGCGAGCGCAGGCAATCTATTATTATCGAAATCTCGCGATCTTCGAAGTCCATCTTATGGGGCCATCCCAACACGAACCAGACGCGAATCCTGTCCATGGTCGTTAGCTCCTTGATCATGGCAGCGTCAATCATGCCCAGACGATATGCCCAGGACACGGCCTCGGTGTACGACCCCTTGTAGAACTTTCGATAACCCTCCACACGGACAGTGGATACCTCCAGCAGGTGCTTGAGGCGCTCCTCCAGGAGAACTGCCGCGTCCACTACTGCCGTGCGAGGCTCTGCCCTCATGAGCTCTCGTAGGTGGGAGTCGATGTGCTTCTCCTCAACCCATGAGTGGAAGTGTGGAAGCTCGGACTCGAATTGGCGAACAGGGTCGCCCTAGGCTAGTTGAGGCCGCTCGATGTGGTCTAAGAGAGAGGTTATTGATGAGATCATCGATTGCTCCTTTTGCGGGCGTTTTCGACCAGCTTAGGGCATACGGAGAATGCAAAGGGTTGGGACGTAGCGTGAAAGAAGGTTGTCTAAGGCAAGGCGACCGTGTGCGTCCAAATGGATTATTCTGTGATGGTGAACGTGGAGCCTGTGGGACCCTTTACGACCTCGATCCGAACAGGAAAGGCGTCCTTGACCTGCTCGATATGGGTGATGACGATGATTCGCTCGAAATCGTTCTGGATGGACTGAATGGCCTCAGTTAGGCGCTCCTGACCGATTCGGTCCTGTGATCCAAAACCTTCGTCGATGAACAGGATAGGCAGAGGTGCTCCTGACCTGCGCGCCAGCAACTTGGACAGCGCAATACGCAGCGCGAAGTTAATGCGAAAGGCCTCTCCGCCGCTGAAGGTCTCGTAGCTGCGGGTGCCAACCTCGTCTGCGATACGTATGTCCATCTCCTCCGAAGGCTGGCCTGTAGCACGGTCCCGGCGGCCCTCGCGAAGCTCCAGCTTCAGAAACATGCGATTCTCCGTAAGCCTGCCCAGGATCTCGTTGGCGTCCGCCTCCAGCTGAGGCATGGCGCCCTCGATGATCAGTGCCTGCACGCCGTTCTTACCAAAGGCGGCCGTCAGTTCGTCGTAGATAGACTTTTCGACGACCATTCTGCGCAGGCTTTGCTCCTGCTCTTTGACCTCGTTGGCCAGGGTCTCGCAGCGTTGAATCTGTTGCTCCAGAATACCCTGGCGGACCTGTACATCGTCCCTCTGTTTCGCCAGCATGGAGTGTTGCGCTTGCACCTGCTGCTGTTGGCCCTCAAGGACGGGAAGGGCCTTCATCTCCTCCATCAGGGCCGTGATGCGGACGGTGGCCTCCTGTATCTCGGTGTGACGCCGCTCCAGCATCTGACGTGCTGCGGCCAGAGCCTCTTTTTGTCCAGGCAGGTTCGCCTCCGCCTCAGAAAGCCGCCGGGATAGGTCGCGGTACGGCTCCAGTGTCCGAATGCTGTTCCGTAACTCCTCATGTCGATGAGGGTCGTACTCCAGAGTTGCCAGCTCCGCGCTAACCTGTTCCGACACCCTTCTCTCGTCCACAGCGTATGCCCCGCCTCGTAGGGCCTGTTCCACCAGCGTTAGCTCCGTAGAAACCAGCTTGAGGTCTTCCTCTGCCTTCTTGGAGTCGGTCTGGTCCCGCTGTAGATGAACCGTTGTGGCCTGCAAGTTTTGGCGACCGGCCCGGATGTCCGACTCTCCCTTCGTCAACAGCGTTGCCAACTCTGCCTGACGCTGCTCCAGGTCTTTCTTTATCGCTTCGTTGGAGACAAACGACGCCCGGTCTTGCTGACCTGTCCGCTGGTACTCGCTTCTGAGATGCTCCTGGCCATCGTCGCCCAGGTGCTGGTTGCAAAGAGGGCATGTGGCCTCTCCCTTGTCCAGCATGTCGAACTTCGATCTGGTGTCCAGCATCGACTGCCGTAGGCGCACGTTCTCTTCGTCCAGCGAACGCACTTTTACGGCCATGTCCTCCACGGTGGCCTGCTGTCTGGCCAGCTCTGCTTCTTTGATTTCCAGAGCCGTCTGCTCCTGCTGTAGTCCATTCAGGCTTTCGACTATGATCGGCATGCGGCGCACCAGTGGCTCCAGTTCGCTGGCGATTCTTGTCTTTAACTGGCTGGCCTGCGCCGACAGAGTCGCCTCCTGGCGAGCGATCTCCTGCTCAGCTTGCGCCTTCTGGCCATCAAGCTGGTTCTTTCGTGTCAGGGCCTGGTTCAGCCGTTCCAGCTCGGTTGTCCCTGTCTCCAGCGCGGTGAAGTTTTCGGCGATCTCCGTTCGCTTGGTCAGGACTGCTTCCTGGTCAGCCACGGAAGATTCGTAGGTCCGGACCTGTCGCTCAATGTCGACTATCTCTGCCTGGGCACTGGTCATCCTGCCCTGGCTTAGCTCCATGTCTCCGCGCTTTGACTGTAATGCCTGCACGCCAAGATTCAACTCATCGAGCTTCAAGCGGAGAAGGTCAACATCCGGCATCAGCCTCTGCAGCTCGATCTTGGCCTGCTCGAACTTCTCCTGAAAATCGGGAAGCTGGGCTATCTCTCTCTGGCGAAGCTCCACCACGTTTTCGGCGTCCCGCACTCGTTGCTGAATGTCCCTGCTTCGGGTCTTGGAGCGATCCTCCAGCTTCTGGTAGTAGGAGAGGTCCAGCACCTCAGCGAGACACTCCTTGCGCTTGGCCGGGGTTGATCTAGTGAACTGGTCTGCCTTGCCTTGTTGTAAGAAGGCGGTATTGGTAAAGGTTTCGTAGTCCATGTGTAGGATTTCAATGATGCGTCGCTGGGTATCCCGCATGGTGTTGCCGGTAATGGGCGCGAAGCTGTTGCCCGCCTCATCCGCAGCGACCTGTAGCTCGAGTATTGTGGAGCCCTGCCTGCTACGGCCGGACCGTGAGTGCCGTCTGCTGACCCGATAGGTCTGACCTTGCGAGAGGAACTCTAGCTCCACGGCCATGTCCTGCTGGCCCTGGTGGACTAGCTCCTCTTGCGTGCGAGTTCGAGCCTCGCCCCAGAGCACCCACGTGATGGCGTCCAGCAGCGCAGACTTGCCGTTGCCGTTGTCTCCGGAAAGGCAGGCGATGTGAATACTGCGGAAGTCCAGCGTAGGAACGTCCTCGCGGTAACACATGAAGTTCTTGATAGTAAGCGTCAGCGGAATCACGCTTCTATTGTATTTTGGATTGTGGGCAAGGGCAATACGAGGGAGATTTAAGTTTGTGGTCTAGCAAAGGCAGAATTGCCTTGTAGAGGTGCAAAGAAGGTTATTTAAAAAGAATCCGTTCGTCCTGGGTTGAACAAACGCCACCTGCATCCATCTCAGCATCAGGCATTGGCGTACTCTCAATCAGTACTTGGCTCGACCAGATATCCAGAGTAACCTAGATTGTTTTGCGGTGCAGACGGGGGAGGGTCGAACTGTACCGTGAACACGGAATTCACGTCCTGCTGGCTGCCTGATTCAATCAGAGGCAAGAAAAAAGCCAGGCGTGTCAACGACCGCCTACTACCACCCAACGGCAGAGCCATCCTTCCGCGGTTCAGAACCTGCCATCAGCACACCGGTTTCCGGGTCTCGGCTGATCACCTGACCGCCACCGAACAACGCGCGGTTGTACCCTTCTATCACCGACACCTTATGGCCGCGGCGCCTCAATTCAGCGACGATCTTCGGATCGAGATCATCCTCTACCCGGACTGCGCCAGCGTTCTGAACGTCGACACTGAAACGCAGAGCATCCAAAGCCGTTTGCGGGTTCATGCCAAAATCAACCACATTGGAAATGACCTGAAGGTGTCCCTGAGGCTGCTGAAATCCACTCATGACGCCGAAACTAAGCCATAACTCGTCATCGCGAGAGGCCATAGCCGGGATGATTGTTTGATAAGGACGCTTGCCGCCTTCAAGATAGTTCGGGTGGGACGGATCGAGCGAGAAAAGGGCTCCCCGGTTTTGCAGCGCGATTCCTGTCTCGGGCACGATGAGCCCGGACCCGAAACCCTGGTATAAACTGTTGATGAACGAGCATGCGTTGCCCTGTCCGTCGACAACCGTCAAGTACACAGTATCACTATTCGGTCCTGGCATACCGTACGAAACTTTTTCTATGGCCGTTTTGCCAATCTGGTTGCGGCGTCTGGTCGCATATTCTTTTGACAACATCGCGTCGATTGGCATATCAGTCACACGCGGGTCAGCAACGAATCGGAGAGCATCGGCATACCCGAGGCGCATCGATTCGATCAGGTAATGGTAACGGTCTGCCGACTGTGGTCCCATCCCGGGCAGGTCGAAGCCTTCAGCAATGTTGAGGGCCATGAGAGCGGCTATTCCCTGTCCGTTCGGAGGGCATTCCCAGACGGTCACGCCACGGTAATCGGTTTTAATTGGCTCATCGAAGTCAGAGTGATGGCTAGATAGGTCCTTCTCGGTTATCCAGCCGCCCTCTGATTGAACGTAGCTGGCAATCTTCTTCGCAATTTCTCCTTGGTAAAAAGCGTCGGCGCCACCTTCGGCTATCGTTCGGAAGGAACGAGCGAGGGTGGGCAATCGAATGATCTCACCGTGGCGCGGAGCCCTCCCTTTCAGCAGCATTTCATCTCCAGAGGGGCGCTGCTTCAATTTCTCTTCGCTGAGAGCCCAGCCATGCGCAATGACCTCGGAGACAGCGTAACCGTCCTCGGCGTACTTGATGGCAGGTTGAAGGATTTCGCGCATGGTCATGCGACCGTACGTGTCTAGGCATAACTGCCACCCATGGACTGTGCCAGGGACGCTCACGGCAAGAGAGACATCAGGACCGTCGGTCGGCATGGAGTCGTATCCTTTGTTTAGCACATGCTTCGAGTTAGCTGCTGCTGCGGACCGACCGCTGCCATTGATAGCCGTGACTTTTTTGCTATCCGCCATCCATATCAGGGCGAACATGTCTCCACCGATTCCTGTAGACCCGGGCTCTACTACGTTAAGAACCGCGGCAGTCGCAACGGCAGCATCAACGGCATTTCCTCCTTCTTGAAGTATTCGCAGCCCTGCCTGTGCGGCGAGTGGTTGACTTGTAGCGACAGCGCCGTTGCGAGCGACAATTGGGGATCTGCGAGAATTGAAGTATGACAATTGTGTAATCTCCGAGCACGGCATTAAATTAGCGAGCCATTTGTTTGCATGATGCCTGAATCTGAAGGGAACGTAATTAGCGTAACATTGTTGGAGGGGATTACGCTTTCGAAGTGTCGCAGTTGGATAGAGCGTGTTCCTTAAGGGGACGCATGCTCAGGTCGGTTCTATTGCAAACCTTTGGGTAGTCGGATAAAGTCGGTGGAAGTTAGTCGAAAGTATGGAGCATTTCTGTGCCATTCGTCGCGTCAGACAATCCTTTTAAGGGTCGCCATTACGAAGGCCAAGGCATAATCCTCTGAGTGCGGCGGTATTTGCGATACTCACTTAGCTATCGAGACCTGTTCTTGGCAGGGCAAATCAGCGCCGAATCTCCATTAGTATTCTGTCCCATTGTTGCGGTTCTCCCGCACGCTCGGTGGACGCAATTCTCACGACGTCAAATTGAATATGTTATAGGCATGATTTCGTCGAACGACGATCGGAATGTACTGATATATTGAGAAATTCTGTTGATGTGTCTCTTATTCCACCGAGATTCAGGGGGAGCCATTGTTGCTGAATGCCTACAGTAAATTCGAGTGCGGTTGATGGCAAATGACAGCTTCAGAAGTCGGTCATATAGTCTGTGCTAGCTTAGGATGGTGTGATTATGAAAGCAGTAGGTTCCATCTGGGATATATCTGTTAATGCTCTCTTGTGTTGGTGATCTCATTCTGAACATCCAACATAACTCTCAAGCGTTCGTGCCATCGACAAATCATGGCTTTTAGGTTTATTGGACACTCTCAGCGTTTATATCGAACACGGCGGATTCAAGAATAAGTAGAGCACACAGCGAGGGTAATTATGGAGCAACGACAACTTGGTGATACCGATCTTTTTTCTTCATCCATAGGCTTTGGCACGTGGGAAATGAGTAGCACACAGTACGGACATATCGATGTCCAAGAGGCAAGTGTTGCGGTTAACTCCGCTATCGACCATGGAATCACACTCTTCGATACGGCGGAAGTATATGGCCCGTACCACTCTGAGGAACTTTTGGCAAAGGCACTAGGTGATAAAAGAAAAGATATCGTCTTAGTAAGTAAGGTAGGTTTTCAATACGATGAAAATGGGAAAAGCATAGGTCGTAACTCACAATATGACCATGTTATCGAACGTCTAGAGGGATGCCTTCAGAGATTAAAAACAGAGTTTCTCGATCTGTTGCTGATTCACTGGCCTGACCATGATACGCCCTTCGAAGAATCCATCCGAGCACTCGAGAAATTAAAGCAGGATGGCAAAATTCGTCATTACGGCGTATCAAATTTTACGCCAGAGATGATGGATGAGTGTGAAAACTTTGGCCATTTGGCCGCCAATCAAGTCGGTTATCATATGTTCGACCGTCGAATGGAATCCAAAGTTCTACCATATTGTTTAGATAAGAACATTGGGTTCATGGCTTATGGCACTCTTGGGTTTGGACTTCTCTCTGGCGCGTTTACATCAGAGACAAAATTTGGTGAAGGAGATTGGCGAAGCAGTGGAAACGCGTTCCGACTCCCCCTGTTCCAAGAGGAAGAATTTGCGAAGGAATTAAGGGTGGTCGAACGCTTGAAAGCGATTGCGAAGCGTCATGATAAATCAGTCGCTCAGATGGCTATCGCTTGGACGCTAGGGCACCCTGCCGTATCAGTTGGACTGGTAGGTGTGCGCAATGAGTGGGAACTTAAGGAAAACGTTGCTGCGGTGGAGTGGAAACTCAACACAGAAATACGCGAAGAGATTGACGCGATATTTGCTGAAGAAAATGTGCCCACACACGTCAATACGGAACAGGCGATTTAGATCGCTTCTTCACAGTAATTCGTCATAACAAGAGAATTGGTTTTCATTGGCTCAGGGTGTCTAAGCGAGTAACGTTCAGCCGAAATTATCCGCTGTTTTAAACATCCGAGTAAACGATGCAAAACCATTTCGGAAAGGAGCGACGTGATTTCTGATAATAACGATCGGTCTTTGGTGGTCACCCAACTTACCGGAGGCAATGACTATCTGAACACCGTAGTTCCATACGCAAACGAACTCTACTACGATAACCGACCAACCGTTCTCATTCTCGATCATAGTTAGCCAATCGGCACAATCGGTGGTTCCAAGACGGACCTGGATGCCTTCGATCCTTGAGGCTTCCCTGATGCTCTCTGGCTTGTAGGCATTCAGCAACAATGGGACGCAATACTACTTGGGAAATATCGGATAACGCGGACACTGTATACAAGTCTCTTTAAAGTCGATTCCACCTAATAAATTGGGGTCGAGTTTCCCGGCAGTTGGATGCTAGGAATACAAAACAACTTAAATGGCAGGATTTCGCTGCTGTATTTCAGCTGCCAACGCATTACAGAAATCAGATAAAGCTGCCCGCCAATGCGCGAGAATTGAATTCTAAATCTCCAGGTAGAGCCCTAAGTCTTGACTCCTCAGGACTGAAGTATACAATGCGCCTTGTTAGCGATTCTCATATCCAGCGTCAATCATCAGTGAGAGGTGATCAATGGCAGATACTCAGACCCTTGATAAGGCCTATCATGTCCTCTTGAGCCATGTGGTGGAGACAGGCCAGGCCCATTACAGCGACCTGGCCACCGGCTTGGGATGCTCCATGGAGGAAGCACGCCAGTTACTGCATGATCTCGTGGAAGCAGTACCCACCGGGATAAGGCTGAATCCCCAAACCGACTTTATCGCCACTTTTAGTCCGTTTTCGATCATACCCACTCCTTGCCGGATCACCGTGGATGGTCAGCAGAAATGGTTCGGTGTTTGAGGACAGGTCGCGCTAGCGGTCAGCTGGCTGTTCCCTGGCAAAACCCTTAGTATCGATTCTCCTTGTCTAGACTGCAACGAGGGCATCAGCATTCAGATGCGTGATGGGCAGGTCCTCGCTGCCAATCCTTCCACCATAGTTGGGCACAGGAACCTGGCACCCGGGTCGACGTCACCCACCGAAACTTGAGGGCAAATGAACTTCTTCCGGTCGGAAGAGCACATACGGAACTGGGCTCAGTTTAACCCGGACTCCGCCGATGGGAGCTTGCCCCTGAACGATGAGGTGGCCTGGGCCAATGGCGAGGCGACCAAGCACAGGCTCGATGGGGATTTCATCTCCCAATGGGCGAACAAAGAGAGAAGCCAGCGTGCCGAAGCAGCACGGCGCTTGGGCAAGACCGGCCCCTTCTGGGCACTTGGAGGGACAAGCCCTAACTCTACATAAATCCCATTGACCGGTATGAACATATACTGCGATCCTGAGGAAATTATTCCGAAATGAAACAGGAAAGGGTATATAGACGTCCGTGTGATTGAGTCTCGTTTGATGTTGTTGAGGTCGAAGCCTGACCTGCCACCACCTCCGCCGGTCAGTTCAGCTCCAGCTCAGGTAAATTGGGCGCGCCGTCCGCGACTGGGTGGTGCATGCTATCCACAGAGAGTATCCGCGTGTTGTACCCGGTTAGTAATGTTGATATGCACTTGGGCTCAACCTGCATTGGCAAGTCGGTTCAACCAAGTCGCGATACCGTATACGAAAACGCCGGAAGCCAATCTGTTTTGGGTATCGGGAGATCGAGTAGGGTCGAACTCGAACGTTCAAGAATTATTGAAAAGGGGCTGGCTCTGATCAACGCCGTCGATCGCGACGCCCTTTCGGGATAACTCGGTCTACCCTCAGGCTTCTCTACTAGTTCACCTAGCGATAAGGGTTCTGCCCGGTAACGCCGATCTGGCGGATCGCCTCCACCATCGTGCTGCCGGTGGACGAAACTACCTCGGCCTCACGTAGCTCGACGATGATCTGTTCCGATGGGCTTCTTCCGTGGCATTTCGCCCCCTTTCTATTCCGCCCAAGCCTAACATTAGGACTGGATCGGTTGGGAGCAGGTCAATAGGACGTTCTCCTGACATCTCCATTATTCCCAGGTTTGGATGTGTCCCATATTCGCTGACGTCCTACAGTCACCGCCACATATTTGGTTAAAACTGCACTACACCTGTAAGATGATGGCCATGGTATCGAGATGCGCACGTACCGCTCCTGGTCGATGTTTTGGAGAAGCGCAGGCCCAAATCCGCAACGGTCCGCAACTCCTTGGCAATGGTGTAGAGAGGGTCGGGGTTGGCAGTCATTCCTCGGTTTGCTCACCCCTGTACGCGCTCAGCGGCCTGATGTTGTACTGGGCGCCGCCGCTGGATAGGCACTCGACGGCAATGCGGGCTGTGTCCATCGACGTGTAGCAAGGGATGCGAAAGTCCACGGCAGCCCGACGAATATCAAAGCCGTCTTCCATCGATGCCCTGTGGCCCTCAATGGTATTCACCACGGCGTTTATAGTGCCGTCCACGATTAGGTCCACCGTATTCGGGTGTTCAGGGTCGTAGTTCTTGGCGATCTGAGTGACCTCGATGCCCAAGCCGCGAATCATGTCTGCCGTTCCGCTGGTGGCGTATAGCTTATAGCCCGACTCAGCCAGCTGCCGAATCATAGGCACGGCCTCGGCCTTGCTGCGGTCGGATATGCTCAGCAGGATGGAGCCCTTCTCAGGAAGCATGAGGCCTGACGCCATCAGCGCTTTTGCCGCCGCCGCCGGGAAGGTCTTGTCGATGCCCATGACCTCGCCGGTGGACTTCATCTCCGGCCCCAAGTAGGTATCCACGCCGGTCAGCTTGGCCATGGAGAATACCGGAGCCTTCACTGCCACCAGGTTCTGCTTCTTCCACAGGCCGCCTTCGTATCCCTCGTCCTTGAGCTTCTTGCCCAGCATGGCCTTGATGGCAAGACGAATCATAGGCACGCCGGTGACCTTCGATATGAAAGGTATGGTGCGGCTGGCCCGAGGGTTGACTTCGATGATGTATACCTCGGTCTTGGTGTTGGTTGCGGTGGTTGAGCGGGGACTGCGATATGCGGGGCCGCCCACAACCACGTATTGGATGTTCATGAGGCCCTTGACCTGCAGCTCATTGCCGATGCGCGTGGTGTAATCGACTATGGTGTCGATCTCCTCCTCGCTCAGCGTAAGGCCGGGGTAGATGGCCAT
>Ga0302123_10002596_pt1 | contig 12255 bp, 6 predicted proteins | sample CB21_321_MG_FD_203109 | JGI IMG/M metagenome (GOLD analysis project Ga0302123, IMG submission 203109) | Marine microbial communities from Western Arctic Ocean, Canada - CB21_32.1 | ecosystem: Environmental > Aquatic > Marine > Oceanic | place: Canada: Western Arctic Ocean | collected 2017-09-28 | reverse complement strand
AAGGCAAGGTAATGGCCGGTGGGAACATCCAGTATTCCGCCCCACCCGGATATTTTGACGATTGTGTTATGGCCGCAGCACTAGCGGTTATGCTTGCTAAACAGCGCCAGCCACGTAAACTTGTGTCGGACAGAAAATACGTCAAGTTCCCAAGCGCGAAGCGCCAAAAGTTCCTACAGGGTGTCAAATGACCGATAGCGAACACCAACGATTCGAGTATCTGCGTAGTTCCGTCTATCAGAACATGGTGAACGAGATCCACACCGACCAGGAGATGGTGCGTGGGAACTACGCAGGCGACATTATCCCAGATGAATGGGCTGATGAGGGCTTGCAGCCAACCGTCCCGCCCACGGCCTACAATGCAGTTGTCAACGCTGCTGACCATATCCTTTCATCGCCTCGAACATATGTCCCGCCACGTCCAGTAAACGGAAGCGTGGAAGAGGCACGAGGAATCGCGGAAAAGCAGCGCAAGTTCCATGATATGTGGTGGGCTCGTGTCCATGAGGAATACGGAGATCCCCTTCGACGGGCTATTCGTAAATTAATCCTCGGGCGGATGGTTCTTAAAAAGACAATCAACTTTGATTACATCCCAACGCTTCCTGATGACCCCACTCAGTCGGATAAACGGAAATTTAAGCGTCAGATGGAGAAGGTCGCTCGCTCCAAGTTCATTTGGAAGCTAGAAGTGATCGCTTCTGAATCAGTTTTCGAGGATCCAGCGTCTCCGTGGGATCCCGCATATGTCTATGAATCCGCAAAAGTGCGGATCGAGAGCCTACTGCGGAGTTACCCAGACCTTAAAGAGAAGTACGGACACGGAGATCAGCAACACGAAGTTGAATACGTGGAAATGTGGACTAAGCCGAGCGGTTCATACGCTGGCGAGTTTGTTGTGTGGGTTGACGGGGAACGGATACATGAAGCAGAGAACCCCTACTCATGGGAATCCCCAATCTCTACCGAAGAGGATCCAATCTACGATGGGTACATCCCGTACGTAATTGCTGACCCCGGATTCGGTGATGTGGATGCTGAATCACGTCCGGAAGACCGCTATATCTCGATTATCAAGCCTATTCGCTCTGTCCTTATCTCTGAAGCTCGGTACCTGACTGAGCTAGAGGCATGGCTGCGGATGTATGTGTTCCCAGCTCTGATTACCGTCAATATGGATGAACTTGAAGACGGTGAGAAGGAGTTTAGGCTCGGCCCTGGCACCCACCTAAACATCCGGCCTGACCAGCAAGTCGATATTTTGAAGTGGGGCGAAGCGCCGCTAACGCTTATGCAGGGCCTACAGCGCGTAAACAATTACGCTGATCAGGCAGCTAAATTAAGCTCTATGGGCGGCGTTCCGATGGTCGGGGTTGATACGGCTACTGAAGCTGATCAACTCTTTAGGAGTGCAGCTACTAAGCTGGGCGGCCCGATCTCAGCCCTACAGCGGGCCTGCCAGAGAATCAACTCATGGGTGCTTATGGACATCGAACATGTCCTGATGACTCCCGTGACGCTATATGGGGCATTTGAGTACGCACCAAGCGAAATTACACTCTCTAATAACGAAATCAAGTCGTACTACTACAACAATGTAACCTTTGAAACTAGCGATTCTTCGGTAATCAATTCCCGCAAGGCCCGTCTCTGGGGCGACCTGTATCGCATCATGCCGGGCCTGTCTGAGCGTACTGCTATGGACAAGATGGGCGTGCAGGATCCGACGTTCGAGCAGGAAGAACGCGCGGTTGAAGACATGCTTCGCTCATCCCCGATCCAGCAGGCCACTCTTCTTATGGCTCTTGCTGGGCTTGGTGAGCCCGGCGCTATCGTTAGGCAGGCGCTGGAATCCAACATTGCCAGAACAACCCCACCACCACCGCCTCCCCCACCTCCGGTGGAGGGGCAACCGCAACTCACCGCAGGCGATCAGTACGCGATGACAACGGTTGACGAGACTGGTACGCCGGTTGACCCGGTAATGAATGAGGCAAGGGCTCAGGCTATGCAGCAAGCCCCTGAAAGGCAGTTCTTTTAATGACTGACTATCGTGAACGCCTTGTCCGTCGTGCTGCTAGAACAGCAGCGCGGGAAACCATGTTGCTGCAGCGTGTCAATAACGCCTTCAGTAAATCCGTAGAAGCAGTTGAACGCAGTAAGTCATTCGCGGAAATTGCTGCTGACTTAGATACCCTCAGACTCAAGCAGAGTGTCTACTCGCAGGAAATTACCCAACCAATCATTGAAGCAATGCCGGGAATCATATCGGACACTAAGTCTCAATTGGACTCGTAATAATGACGCACCTTGACCCCAATAACCCTTTGCTCGGTCACGATCCCATTACCGGAGATCCACTACCGCAACAGGAGGGATTTTGGAATCCCAGCCAACCTATCGGCGGCGCCCCTGTCCCTGAAGGTGACATGGGGTTCGCCGCCCCCATCATACGAGCAGCAGGGATTGCCACAGCGCCACTGGCGGTTCGCCCGGCTCTCCAGGTAGCTAACCGTGTAGCCGGTTTTGTTCCGGGGGTAAGTTCTGCACAGCAGGCGGTTGCAGGGGCGGCGCGAACTACCCTTGCGAACTCACCGAGGTTAAATACTGCGGCGGCGAAGGCCGCACAATATATTCCTGGGCTGGGCAATGTAGTGAATATGGCTGGCAGAAGCGCAACTATTCCGTTGGGTAGCGGGGGAGGGGTCATGAATGTTGCTGGCCCTGTAAATAGAATTGCTCCCCTAGCTAAAGTGGCGAGTAAACGTCTGTTGGGCGGGGCGGGGGCGCTTGCTCTAGGTGGCGATGTAGTCAATTGGGCAACTAATAAGGCGGGCGAGGGATCGAAGGTTGAAACTGGTGGAGACTTCGCTGATGCGGCCCTGAAGGGAGCCGCTCTCGGGGCGGTGGCTGGGTCGGTAGTGGGGGGCGTTGGTGCGGTACCCGCAGCCTTCATAGGTGCAGGGATCGCGACTTCGCTCTACGGGATATCAAGGCTATTTGGCGGCGATAACGATAAAGAAGATGGTACTGGGACTCAATCATGGCAAACCGAGTCCATGCGAGCTGCCCAAGCCCTTGCAGATGAGATCACGTTTCCGGCTGGGGTTCACCCAAGTGTCGCGTCAGAGTTGAAGCTGCACGTTGCTATGGCTATGGGCGATCAAATAGCTGCAAAAGACTCAAGCTCTAGTGCTGGGTTTGCACCAGATCAAGCGACCGCCCAGAACTATGCAGATTTACTTTATGATGAACTAAGGCGAAGTAACGGCAATTTCAGGCAAGCCGACGGTCTAGCGCGAGTTGCCTCTGGCGTCTCGACGGGTGCGTATTCTCTAGAGCTTGCGAAGCAGACAGGTAATGGCGCGGCATACATCTCGGAACTGAATAAAAATGATTTCCAGAATAAGACTGGAAATTCGTATGTTTCGGCTGGAAAGGATGATGCTGGAAACAGTTATTGGGTTGGGCAGGATGATAAGGGTGATTACCATAAGTTCACCCCCCAACTAGGGGAAGATGGGATCTCAACGGGATTCGCTCCAGAAGGAAAGGTTGGTTCTTACTCCGATATTCAAATTCTGGATAAGGATTACGAATACAAGGGAGAGGTTTTAGCAGAGGGTGCCAGGCAAGCAGACCAGAGCGATGCAACTCAGAATCGTGGCATCGCTGCAAACCACCATGCGGCAATTGCTGGGATCGCAGGGCGAGATAAGATCGCCACGGAAGATCGCGCTGAGAGCGCAAGGCAGGTAGATAACCGACTCAACTATGACTTCACGGAACTCGCCCAGCAAGACCATCAATTCGGGGCGAAGCTCAATCAAGATGATCAGCAGTTCTTTGACACGTTAGCCAATGACAAGCACCAATTTAGTCAAAACTTTGGGCTAAACAAGGATAAGTTTGTAGAAAGTAAAAGCCAATTCAAGCAAGTCTTTGGCGAAGACCAGCGACAGTTCAATGAGGACTTGACCGAAGGGAAGCGGACGTTCGACAAGACCTTCGGTGAGGGTCAGCGGACGTTTGATTTGTCCTTTGGGGAAGATCAACGACAATTCGACCTGTCCCTGCTGCAAGAGAATCAAGCCCTACAGGAGCAGTCACGGCAGGGCAGTGCAGCGATTGCCGCGAAGCTCAATGAGGCGCGCCAGCATACCTCAGAGCAGATGCGCGAGATTCTGGCTAATCCAGCAGACTATCTAGCTCGTGCATATGCCAGTCGCGGGGAAGCAACGCCATTCGGTGAAGTTACTCAGGCTGATCTCATTAATCAGGTCACTTCCGAGTACAACCAATATGCGAAGTACCTAGATAGCCTTGGGCAAGGGTTTGATGCTGAACTTGCTCAAAAGGAAATCGATCTACGGGGCCGAGCTAATGCCGGAGCTGGCGGCGGCGGAGCCGCCGAAGGCGGAGCCGCTGGCGGAGCCGCTGGCGGAATCCCTGCTGCTGGAACCCCTGCGGCCGGAATCCCTACTGGCGGCGGAGGTGGCGGCGGAGGTGGAGGCCCTGTAGTTACAGGCCCCGGCCTTGGCTCTGGGCTTCCCGGCGACTATGGTTTGATAGATGGTGCGCTAGATGGGCTAGAACAAGAAGCATACGACGAAGTACCGGATTGGGTAATTGAGGCACTGACGCCGGGATTCAACCCAGAAGTCGGCGGGGGAGGGCAGCCCGGTGTCACACCGGGTGGCACGACTAGCCCAGCTCCAGTCTTCGTAGACCCCGGCATCGTTATTGACGAACTCGGCCCACAATGGACACCGGATGATCCGTTCTTTGAAGATCCTGATCCAAATCTCGGGGATATCTCAGACCCGTACAACCCCGGCGACGGGCTTCCTGACCCGTGGCCTGGAACTCAAGCTCCTATCATTCCACCGTGGATGGATGTTGATAAGCCCGGCGATACCCCCGGCAACACTGGGAGTTTAATCCCTCCTGTTGGGACTGAGGGAACCATATTTCCGAGCTTGGGCCATCCTAACCGTGGATTCCTAGAAACCTTGCCTGAAGTAGTCTCGCAGATGCAGGACTACGGTGGAAGTCATCGCAACGTAAATCAGCCCCGAAACATCCACAATCCCATGACCAGCGGCCCAAATCATATGCCAGCCGGTAGTGGGGGGGGGTATACCGCTAATCCCAGTTTCACTGGGTCATCTCCAAAGAGTGTTCAGGGTCAAAGCCCCACGGGGCCGGGCTTTTTTTCAGGCTTAGGCACCGGTATCCAAAGCTTACTTGGTCGTGGCCCCGGCATGGAACAGGTTGTTGAACAGGATTACACCGGGTATGGAAGCCCCGCCAACCAACGCCTTCAGCCAAAGCCGGGCGACAATCCCATGAATACCGGCAACCAGTCGACGAGGAACTTTAAAGGTGGCGGGTTTGCCCAGCGGCCAGTAATTGTTGGTGAAAACGGCGCTGAACTAGCCGTACCGCTGAGCGATGGCGGGATGATGGTTCTAAACCAAGACCAGCTCGGGTTCAATCCTGAAATGATATCGAGGAATCGAGCAAATGCTGCTCGCTATGGCGGCAGGTATGGAGTTAGGCGCGCCGAGCTTGGCGGACTATTCCCACCGGCATTGCCCTCCACCCTAGCGGAGATGCCGTCAACCGTTAAGTTCGGTAATCAGCAGTTCGGCTTTGATATGAGCAAGCCTACTACCCAATCCGCCTTGCAGGGGATGTCTACAAGGTACAGATCGCCTGCGGTAAGGGACTTGTTCGCAGGAAAGGCGGCAAACCCACTACGTTTCGGGTTTGACCTATTTTCCCCAGGCCAACTAGGGCGGCTTACTACCGATGAACGTGAGGAATTACGCACTGGCCTTGCAACGCAAAATGTGGCATTGGCTGATGTTGAACAAGCGGTAATGCGACAGTTCGGAGGAACGGGTGAACGCCGTGGACGGCGCACCTTCTAATGACTAGCGACTACCGGCAGATCACGCCGTCGGGCTTTTACACTCCCGGAGTCGCCCAGTCATCTGGGTTCGGCCCGGCGGTCTATGGAAGACCCTCGCCGTCGCGAACAATCCCAACCGCAGATACGAGTGGGTTTGGGTTTGGAACGCTCCTTAAGGGCGGGGAGGGGATCGCCCAAGACATCGGATTCGGGACTGGGGTTTTCACAGGCCTTCGGAAGATCCCTCTTGTGGGATCTACAGCGGCAGGGCTAGTGGATGAGGTAACTTCGCCAGTCAATCTCTTATTGGCAAAACTTGGTGGAAAGGGGGCACTGAAGACGATTAGGGGGACGATTCCAGCTAGCGGCAGACGCAGTGTTACATCGAGGGCTAGGGGACTGGCTGCCAATGTCCTTGACTCACCAGTGCAGGGAACCTTCGGCCAGAGGCTTGCAGGCGAAGCACTTATTGGGTACGGAGCCAATGTTGCAGCGGAAGAACTTGAGCTGCCAGGCCCGCTATCGATAGCCGAACCGTTTATTGGTGGCGCTATCGGCCTAATCGCGCTGAGGCAAGGGCAGAAGAAGTTTCCTAAAGGTATATTCGGAACTGCCCCAAGGGGACAGAAGCTGAGTATTATCGATAAAAATGGCGCGGTTGATGTGCAGTTTGCGGACTTGTTGCACAATGAGATGTCATTGGGAGGCGCTAAAAACCAATCACATCTCGGGGGGATGGTCGCCTCTGTACTAGCGGCTTTGCCATTGGGCGATTTAACTGCTAACCCGCTAGCCCGTGGCAGACTCATTGATGCTCTGAGCGAGGCAGATAACGCCTCTTCTCAATTTATAAATGGGAAACTCTTTTTCGAGGAACAGAAGCTAACCAATGATGGTGGCCTGTTTACCGGATCCGCAATGAACGGTTCAACTCCGGGAATGGTCGATCTCGATGACTTGGATGTCACTTGGAAGGTAGTGAATGGGGAGGAAGTCCTTGAGTCAGCGGTATTCAAGAACCCCGAGCACAACGAAGGTGTAAAGACCTTCGGAGAGATAATGGATGGGCTAGATGAGGTAGTTCAGGATCTGTCTGGTAAGAAGCTAGATAAACTCGACTTCGATGGTGATTCCACCCTGCCAGTTATCACAAAAAAGTCCCTCCGCAATAATAGCACTGGGACATTTGAGATAGCGATGGGCGAGGTAATTGAGAGACACGGGACATACGCCACGTACTTCCCACGAGTAACGAAGTTCGCGGACAGATTGGCTAGATCGGGAGGGACGGCTGAGCGTCTTTCCGGGGATATAGGCGATACGTATCAGGCGATGTCTGATATTGCAGCAAGGTCTGGCAAGACGCTTGATGAGACGTATTGGCTTGATCCGAATGTCGTTCTGCACGCTCGTGTTCAGGGAGGGTTGATAGGGGCTAAGAGGGCCAGCGCCGCTAATGCCGTGTCCGACCTTGGCATAACTGCGAAAGAGCAAGCGAACAACAATACTGCGTATGTGGCTGCCTCGGATAAGGTGAAGGCCGAGAGGAAGGCAGTAGATAAGCTTAAAAAGGAGAGGGCTAAGCTCGCGCAGCAAACAAGGACTCTCAGGGGTTCCGACGCACTTATCCGTAGTGTCGCAAGGAGGCTATACAACAGGGAGAAGACTAGCAGGAAAGTACGAAGCACTCTCCCATTTGATGCTTCGGAAGTCCCCGTGGTGATGTCCGCTATTAGGCCAGCGATCCGTCAGGTTACTCGGGCTAGCGATGATGTCAAAAGGTTAAGAGATTCAGTTGCAGACATCGCGAAAAAGATAGGAGAGATGGAGGAATTAGAGAAAAAGAACATCATCGATGTAGATGCGATTGCAGACCTTGGCAAGACGAAAGAGGAACTAAAGGATTTTCAGCGAGTTCTAAAGGGCAGTCAATCACTAGCGGATTTGCTGAGGACGCAGATGGAAGAAAATGCCGCGCGAGGCCTTTGGGAAGAGGTTCTGGTCGGTGCTCCCCCCGAAGATATCGCTAGGTTCCTGGCAAGGAACTCTAAGAGGTTAGGTAAGCTTGCTGATACGGCTGAGAGAGCCCAGTCATTTTTTGATGAATCTGAAGTGATGGCTGACAGCTTAGTGAAAGCCATTGATGCACGCGGGATTGCAAGTAAGGAGCTTACGGAGAACCTCAATCAGGTAAGGGAATCGATAAGGGTCACTAAGGCAAATACTAAGTTCGATACGATTTTCGATATTCATAGGATGTTCGATAAATCTCTGACAGGCCCCTCGGCTGCCAAATACCTTAAGTCGCAAGTGGATCTGGCCGATACCGTCAAGCAGCTAGGAAGTGCCGAAGAAGCCCTAGTAATCAGCACTCTCGATAGGGACAGTATTCTTAGCGGTCTGCGTACTGAGTTATTCGATGGTGGCAGGGTAATGCTGGCCGAGGACATCCAGCAGATGTTCCCGACATTGCGGGGTAAGACGTTTACGGAAGCGCAGTCGTCTACGATCACATCGTTAGTCCGTGGCGAGTTTCTTCCAACCGATGTCGGACGACAGGCAATGAAGATCAACTCGTTCATGCGGTCTGCTGTGGCAACATTGGACTTGTCTTGGTATGGCATCCAAGGCTGGGCTGTGATGATGTCAAAGCCCGATGTCTTCTTCAAGACGCTCGATATTGCGCTCCGATCTATAAAAGACCCGCAGGCCTATCAGGGCTATATGAATATGAACAAGGAAAATGTGATGGAGGGGGTTGAGAACGGCTTAGCAATCCTCAATAAGTCCGCGCCCGATGAAGTTATGAACGCTATGCCTGTAGCTAATGCGATTGAGGGGATCGCCAAGAGGGTTGGCGGAGATACGCTAAAGAAACGGGTGGGTGTAGCTCGTACAATCCTTGATATTTCTGATGAAGCGTTCTCTAGAGCCGGGAATGTTGCACGCATTGAGCTGTATAAGTCGATGAAGGCTACGAACGGCAATCTCGGCGCTCTGCGACAATCTAATAAGCCAGAAGCCTCAATGCAGAGCATTGCTGACGCCGCTAACCAGCTAACTGGAATCACCAAAGACCGTGTATTCGATATTGAACGATACGGTCTATTTGCTCCGCGTTACACGCGGGCTATGTTCAAAAACATTCTTGATGCAGCGGCAGTTTCAACAAATACTGATAAGTCACGCCTTGTTCGCGAGACAATGTTCACTGCAATGGCAACAACTGCATTGGCGACGGCCTTCATCAATTATGCCATTACCGGAGAGTCAACTGACTTCCAGCCCGTCAAGAACGGCAAGTTCAACTCCAATTTTATGACGATCAAGAACTTGGGTGGCAGAGATATAAATCTGTTCGGCCCATACAGGACTAATATGCGGCTCATTGGAGATGCGTTTTCTGGCTCGCCAACAGAAGCCACGGTGCGATTCGCCAGAGGTAAGTCTGGCCCGCTTGCGAGTATTGTTGGAGACATCATTCAGGGGCACGATCTATCTGGCAATCCCATCAAGCTCACATCGCTTCAGGGCGTTGCTGACACTGCGCTCGCGTACTCGCTGTCGCGCGTCACTCCTATTGCGCTGAATGACCTCGCTGCTAGCGTTCAGGAAGGCGGGGTTACTGAACTACTGAACCCGCTCATCGTCGCTGATATCGCAGGCTTCAACAGTCGTGAACGGCGCTCCTATTCGCTGAAGGAATCTCTTGCCCAACGAAGATTCAACAAGCCGTATGCGGATCTTACCGGACAGGAACGTGACGCTCTTCGCCAAGAGAACCCAGAGATGTTCAGGCTTGCCGAAGAAGAACTAAAGAAGCGCGCTAAGTACGACCCCTCAGCGCAGTCGGCAGTCAAGGCGAATGAGATAAATAGCGAAAGGATCTCAAAGGAGTCACAGCTACAGAGTAAGTATTCGGAAGGGCTGATTGAGCCTAAACAGTTCAGGGAGGCTATGTCCGCCCTATCGCTCGAAGCAGCTACTAAGAGGGAGGTGATCCGGGGAGACACTGGAGAGCCAGCACCGGATGATGCACTTGGGCGCTTTTACCAGACATTCAGGGATGCAGAGATCGCGCCTGGCGTCATTGACTGGAATCTTCAGGACAAGCTAGAGGCAGAGTTGCGCTCATCACTAACTGCCGATCAACTGCGGCACATTGATGAGCGTAGTGGGGCTGAACACCCACCAGAGGTTCAGTGGTACTTCAATAATAAGAAAATTATTAGCGAATCAGGCTACTGGTCATCGCTAGACGCAGCCTTTAATAGCAGAGTGGGTAGGTTTGCTCGCTCTGCTGGGTTCCGATCTTATCAGGAGTTGGAAACAGCCCTGAAGCGATCCGAGTCACAAGGGAATGTCTCTGCCTCAAGGAAGTTGCAATCCTTCATTGACAGCGTGAGGCGTGAGTCTGATAATAATCGAAGACAATTGCGAACGGCTAATCCAGCCCTAGATAACGCGCTACTCCAGAATGGATATGTAACTGTACCTATTCTCGGTTAGCCCGCTTTCAGAACTCGCCGCAAGGCCAGTAGGAGAATAAATGTCCGATATTGATATCCTTGAGCAGCAGATTGATGCCGATGATGTTCCGGAGAATCAGGACGCCAATACCCTCGGCGATACTGATGTTGACGGAGCAGTTGATGTAGATGGGTTTACTGCATCGGAAGAATCTCCTGAAGTAGAGGATGCTCTAAGCGACGTTGATGCCCTAATCGCCCGCCTGACAGAAGTCGAAGGTCGCACCCGAGACGTTGATGTTGTGAAGCACCGAGTCAACAGTGAGTTGAACCGCCTTCAAAACATCCAGTCCCGTGTCGATAAATTGGCTCAGGATGCCGAGAATACGGCTTCTGTTGACCGAGTTGGTCAACTGGAGTCAATGATTACGGAACTTTCAGGCGTGATTATGTCCTCGGACATTGTGGATGATTCCCTGAAGTTGTCAATGAAGGAACGGGAGCTGGAACGACGGCTTAAGTCCATCGAACACAGCAATACACCAGCACCAGTAGAGCAATCTACTGAAATGGATCCGTCCACTAAGCAACTATGGGATGACGCCACTAACTTTGTCTCGGAACGTGCTAGCGCGGCTAATATTAACCCCAGTACTATCCCGCAACACGTCTGGACAACTGGAGCTGGCCTTGGGAGTCCAGCGCGAGCAGCAGACTACGTTCTTGCCTGGCTAAACTCGCAAAACGAGGATGCTGGGAAAGTTGAGCAGATTGCTGCAAAAAAGCGTGCAGCCGGAAACGGTACACCGCAGCGCAGTGGACAGAATCAATCTATCGAAAGCCTCATTCAAGCCTATGGCGAGGGTGGGGACATTACCGTTACTGAAAAGCGGCGTGTGATGGAACATCTAGGACTATAAAAGCAATAGGAGAACTACGTGGCTACCACTGGTAACACGACTACTACAGCACTCTCCGACAGTCTTCCGACTATCATTGCCGCTGCTCGCATTGTTCGCGAGTATGAGGGAACGATGACTTCAAGCTCTGTCGTTGACAAGGTTACGCTCAAAGCAAACTCTGGCATTGGTTGGAATGAGATCCGCCTCGATAAGTTGACGGCACAGGGCGTCACTGAAGCGACGGTTCTCAACAACCCTCAGCAGATGGAAGATACCCTTCTGACGCTGACGCCAACAGTTGCTGGTATTCATACGGTTATTACTGACCGTGTGCGACGGCGACTGTCCTCGAACGTGCTCGCAAAGATTGGCTCGTTGGGCCAGAACGCGATGCAGCGTAAGAAGGACGTTGACGGTCTTACGCAGTTGGATTCGTTCTCAGTTTCACTTGGTGGAGCCGGTACGACCCTTACTGTCGGCATCGTCTCGGCTGCTGTTTCTCGAATCTTTGGTAACACGACTGAGCCTGCCCCTCCCGGCAATGTCTCTATCGTTTTGCATCCGTTCCAGATCAAAGATATCCAAGATCAGCTCACGACCGGTATCGCTACCACGGCTGCCGAGGGAGCCGCTGGAATTAGTGATGGTCTGACTGCTGAGATTGTCAGAAACGGATTCTCGGGTACGTTGTTCAATGGCAATGTCTTCGCCGATGGCAACATCAGCATTGATACCAATGACGACGCTAAGGGTGGTGTATTCCACCAGCAAGCCATCGTTCTCGTTGAGGGGCACTCGGTACTGGCCGAGACTCGTCGCCGTCCAGACATCGGTGGTGGTGCTGACGAAGTGTTTATGTACGATGAGTACATCTTCGGTGAGCGCCGCGATGAGTGGGGCTACGAGATCTTCACTGACGCTACCGCGCCAACCTCTTAATAGAGTACGAAAGGAGATATACAAA
>Ga0302123_10002590_pt1 | contig 12266 bp, 12 predicted proteins | sample CB21_321_MG_FD_203109 | JGI IMG/M metagenome (GOLD analysis project Ga0302123, IMG submission 203109) | Marine microbial communities from Western Arctic Ocean, Canada - CB21_32.1 | ecosystem: Environmental > Aquatic > Marine > Oceanic | place: Canada: Western Arctic Ocean | collected 2017-09-28 | reverse complement strand
GGCCCAGTAGGGGGGGTTTGTGGGGGTCCGCTTGGCAGCGTGGTGGTTTCCTCTGATTCGGGGGTGCCTGAAAGTTCGTCTTCTACATTATCAATATCCATATCAATTGAAGACTCTGTAACTTCGGTGTCTTCTGAGGAATTAAAATCATTCTCTTCAGAAGGGGGTTCTGGCTTATCCATGCCGCTAAATGCGCCACCAAATAAATCTCCAACTGCCTCTAAATCAGCCTCATCTCTAGCCCTCTCAACCGAAGTTTTCCGCTTGGCCATGGTGTGTCCCGTACCACCGACTGAGTGCGGCTTAAATAGCGGTTGCCACTGGGCGATGCGCCTGCCCGTGTGGTGTAGCGGTTATCATGAGGGGTTGTCGATCCCTCGACCCGGGTTCGATTCCCGGCACGGGCGCTCTTTGTTATGCAAGATAATGCGTTGTTGTTGCTCCACAAACAACACAGAATACTTTGGTTCCGTCTAGTCGTGGAGTCTCTCCGGCTAGGTCTATTTTACGGCCACAGACACATTCAACCATACCCTGCATGAACCTCCCTAGGGGATTCACATTGAATATATTGGTGCTCATTCGCCGAAGTGGATTCGTATTTGAAAGCGGATTACTTCATCTTGAGGACTATAGCTTTTAATCGGGGTGATTTTCAATTCGATGATGTTGTGATTTTCAATAATTGCTTTTATCTTTGTTTCTATTTCTGTGGTTTTATCTCTGCTAATTATTGCCCATCCTCTAATCATTACCTCATGATCGCGCGCTAATAAGCCGAGTAGGTCCGGCAGGTGGTCAATACTATCATGTGGTAGATTTACTAGTAATAAATCAACTTCCTTTTGATGGTTTTCTGCTAATTGTCGGGCGTCATTACAACTAATTGACGACTTGCTTGATAGATTTAATTTGAGTAATTCAACCGCTTCGGGATTAAGATCGGATGCAATAATCATCTTGACGAACTCCTCGTTATCGAATAGAGAAAGGTTTGGTCCGACTCCAGCATATGGGTCACAAATAACGATTGGTCTAGACAAGCGTTTTGCGAGATTTGCCCCCTCCTCGAAGGTGTTTAATCGCTCGGTTCCCAAGCGTGGTGAATAATATGCTTTTGCTGGGTCAATCCACAGTCTTTTTGAATGCTCTTTAACTTGTGTTCTTGTAGTAGTAGTGCCATCTCGACTCGCTATTATTTGTAAATCCCTGACGCGGAATTCTCCCTTCACCCCTCTGTCTTCACAGACGAGTCTTGCTCGTTCACTATGGGCTAATATCGCTTTACCGATTTCGTTTTTGAATCCCTTTACTTCCTCTGGTATTTTTAGAATAACCAGATCTCCTAATTGATCATTTGATGTTGGCCAGAATGCCGAATATATTTCAAATAATTCCAGAGGTAGTCTATCAGTCCAGTGCTTTGGCCCTGGTAATTTTGGCTCTAGGTCTACTATTGGTAACCCTTCGATTTCTTCGGGTGCGGATTGGGTGAGTGGTATTCCTCTCCTAATGCCCAAATCTTGAATCGCTACGCTAGCTGCCAACCAGTCCCTTTTGGAAAGATATTCAATCCACAGGGAGGTTTCGGTTCTCGGCACGCTCAAATGGCGCATCATGCTCGATGCATCCGAGACGAGAGGGGGGTTTGAGGATGACGGAGGCTGGACTCGTATTGATTGGAATCGGTATGGGTGCTATTGACGGAATGACTGTCGAAGCCGTACAAAGAATGAAAGATGCTGATTATCGCTTTCTTGACGCATATACCGCCAAGTGGCTTGATGAAGATATTGAGCGGTTGGAAAATCTAGTAGGGCCTATCGAATCGATAATGCGACCTGAAGTTGAAAACCCTGAAAAAATTCTGGCTTTAGCAAAAGAATCGGTTGTTGCGCTATTGGTTATAGGAGACCCTCTTCAGGCAACAACCCATGTCGATTTGCAACTTCGAGCTGATGCTGCCGCTATCCCCTGCCGTATTGTACATGGCATTTCGATTACAACCTTGGTTACCGGTGCTGTTGGCCTCTCAAACTATCGTTTTGGCCGGCAAACAACTCTGGCCTATCCTTACGGGGAGTGGATAGTTACCTCTCCATTAGAAGTAATTGCAATCAATAGAGCATTAAATATGCACACTTTGGTACTTTTTGATCTCGATCCCACCGGTTCTGGAACCGGTAATCAAAAACCCATGCAGCCAAGAGATGCAATAAATTCCATTCGCTCGATGTGTGATAGATTAACTTCATCGATAACAGAAATGGAATCAGATGATAATTTAGCCATCTTGCGAATCGATGCTTGTAAATTATTACTTCGTGAAATAGAATCGATTAAATGTGTCCTCTGTAGCGACATGGGTACCTCTCGTCAAGTGATTAATTATGGTGTTCTCAATAATCTAATCACTGCTGAAGAGGGGGGATTGCATTGTATGATAATACCTGCCGTTGAAAGCGATGTTGAAAAAACCGCTCTCTCGCGGTGGGCGAAGCAGTGATGAAACATAGGTTTGTGGGGGGGATGTATGGCAGGCCCTAGCCCGGTTGAGTTTCCCGGAAAACAAAAACAGCGCATGCGTATGCGTGGAACTAAACAGGCAAATGTCGAGACCCAAAAAAGAATCCGAAGAAACCTCGATGTGTTGCTCGCCGATGGTGAATCTCTGCTACCAATAATGTCTTGGAGTGGAAAATTGTCATGGGGTAGAACCGATCCGGTTACCAAAACACTTCGTGAGATCAATAAGGTACTAAACAAACGCCAAGACCGGCAGTGGTTGGCAAGGAGAATGATGGCGAAACGTGGTGACCCTTTAGCAAAAGCATGGGCCGGTTCGCTGATTGCGTCTCACGAAGAGGAGATTTCTATCGTTGGTGATTTTAAACACCCCTCTTTCGGCAAAGCATCTTTTATTCGTAAAGGAGATGGTAAGCCCCTCTATCTTGCTGCTATCCAAAACCATCACATGCCAACCCTTCGTATGGCTGCTTGGGAAAATCATGCAAAAAGGGGCTTTCACTTCTTCTCTTGGCGTGGTGGTTTTGTCTGCTCGGGACCAAAACCTTCGATACCCGATGGGTGGTTAGATGAAGTGCTTAATCGCTCGAGATTTGTTTTCAAAAACGATGGTCAAATCTGGTATACTGTAGGATTAGACCCCGTTGCTATTAAAGAAGAAAAAATGTCTGGAGAGGGATATATTCTATTAGAAATGATCAACGGTTCAAAGGTTGCAATTGGTTTTGACCGGTTTCAGAAAAAGGCTAAATCTTCATTCGTCCATCATCTTGCGCTTTCGGTATTGCCCCCAAATCTAAGATTAATTCTCAATCCAAGGGCTATTTGGGCACCGAAAGGCCACGATGGGGAAATCAATGATGGTGGGCTTGCTGCTGTCGATGTGTTATTCGATGCTTGGTTGGGTTTAACGCTCAGTGAATCTAGACTTGATGAGAGAATAAAAATGGCCGTATTAAACCATATCGATGAGGGGGTAATAATGTCGGAAATGTGGTTTGATAACCCTATTGACGCTTTGAAAGAAGCAACTGGTTCTGAAGCGGAGAGAGAATTAGCAAATCATGTTCTTGTTGGGGCTATGGGTAGTGGTATTCGGATAAATGCCAAGGGGGCAACCTCTGAAAGAGAAGGTGGTGCTGTAGAAATTAGTTCAGCGCCATTAAACAGCATCTTGCACGCGTTATGGGAGAAGCATGGCCTCCAGGGGTTGATCGATTCGGGAATAGATGCAGAGGTCGCTGAAGAATTGTGGTCAGAACAATTGGAAAAGAAAATCGGTTTTGGAAGATTTCTAAAAGACTTGGATAAAAGGAATAGCCGTTCGGATAAAATGAAAATATTCCCTTATCAGCGCGGTACGATTACTGGTGTTGTTGGAATAATCAATGACTTAATCATCACCGGTCTTATCGATGGCCAGGGTAAAGCGGAACGGATTGCGATTTCTAACCGGAAAAACATTGACGATGCGGCTGCTAGTTGGGCTTGGCTTACAGCAACAGGGCGTTCAAAGGGTAAAGAATGGCAATTTGAAAATAATGCCCGTGAAAAAGGTGGAGCTTGGGCTCATGCCGTTAAGGGGGTTCTCGATGCTGGTTTGGCTCTAATAAATGGGGAAAATAGTGATTATGAGAGTTGTTTAAAAACCTTATATCGCACAACTGGACAAAATGAAAATCTACCGTGATGATTCAAATGCACATCGTTGTAATGAGCCGTATATTACCCACTCACACCTTGGGGGGAATGCAAAAACAATGCATGGACCTATGTGATGGTTTTATCAAAAATGGCCATAAAGTTACAATTCTCACCACTGCGCACCAGGATGGCATCACTACAGAAAATATTGACAATATCAAAATATATTATCTCTCCCCCTCCCGGCCCGAACGTTATAGTCGTTCTTGGAATCGTGCTTGTAAATTAAAAATATCTGAAATTCATTCATCCGCGCCGATCGATATTATCCATAGTCAGTCAATGGGTGCGCGCGGGGTTTTGAGATGGGCGAATAAGCAAAATATCCCAGTGGTTTCTACTTGGCATGGTACTAGCCTTACGGAAATAAGCACCTTCTTTTCTTCGGCCCGAAAAAGCCCCCGGCATTGGCATTGGTTGTTGCTGATGCCCGCCATATTGGCGCGTCAATATCTATCGATGGACTTACCGACAAGGCGTGCCAGCGCTGCGATAACCCTGGTATCGTCAACCTTGCAAAAAAATATGAAGTTTTTTGCTAAAAACAAAGTTTATGTTATTGCAAATGGTATTGATATTCCCAAAACCCCACCCTCTCGTAATAACCGAAATACATTGCACTTACTTTGTCTTGGACGAATTGAAAAAGAGAAAGGTATGCACCATGCTGTTAGGGCCATGGTAGAATTCAACGATGAAAATCTCAAATTGGATATCGTTGGATCTGGGCCGTATTTAGATGAGTTGAAAGTGTTAATTGCCAAACTTGAACTCGAAGAAAAGGTATTGTGCCACGGTAGGGTTGAGGATGATGAATTGTCTAAATTATTTGCTCTTGCGGATATCTACCTTATGCCTACTACACGGCAAGAGGGGTTGCCTCTTACCATTCTGGAAGCTATGGCGAATGGCCTTCCAGTAATCGCTTCAGATATAGGTGGTATTTCACAAGTTATCGAAGACGGAGAGGATGGATTACTCGTTAAACCGGGAGATGTTTCTGAATTGATAAATGCCATTCGAATATTGAAAAATGATGAAGAGATGAGGCTTGGGTTTTCCAATGCTGCCCGAAAAACAATAGAGGATAAATATTCCAAAGAAAGAATGGTTGATGAGACACTTGCTGTCTTTGCTTCGGTGGTAAAGGGGTGAGAGTTTGACGCTTGAAAAAAAATATCGCCCCCATATTAACCCGGTTTCAATAAATATTGAAACTCTGCTTTTTTTGAAAAACGCAATCGAAGAGCATGGTATTTCCTCGGTTTTAGAATTTGGTAGTGGGGTTTCCACTATGTTTTGGTCGGAGTATCTTATCGACGGGGTGGTTGTCTCTATCGAAAATAGTAGAAGATACCGAAAAATAACCGCTAGTCGGCTGAATAATAAAGCCGCGGAAACCGTAGTTAAATTCGCCCCGTTGCGTATGATGAAATTATTTGATTGCCATTATATTTCATATCGAATCAATCGTTGGTTAAAAAAGAAACACAGTGGAAGGGTTTTTGATATTGTTCTAATCGATGGGCCCCCTGGTTATCTATTAGCAAGAGAGGCGACCTTACTGCAATCATTGCCTTATATCGATTCAAATACATTGATTGTGCTCGATGATGCTGAAAGGCCGGAGGAAAAAGAAACCGTAAAGCGCTGGGGAGATTTACTCAAACTTACCGATTTGCAATATCATAAAGTCGGGAAAAAGGAAATTGCAACTTTCCGAGTCGATCCTATTAATCATAAATCCGAAGGTATGGTCAAAGTTAAAGCGCATTCAAGAAGCAATATGCTCAAATTATTTTTCACATTTCATAAGCGAAACACAATGCATAACCTTTGGTTGCTGAAAATGCGTTTGTTGCGAAGAGAACCCTATCCGGACCAAAAAATGCCTGATGGTTCAAACTCTTATTAATGATATCTCGTGACCATTTTCCGAGACATTGAAAACCTTCCAACCGTTTTGATTTAATTTAGAAATTGCCTTCTTGGTACGGCTTACGGGGATTGTTGGAAAATGATGGTGGAATTCAATTAAAATTTGTCTAACTAAAATTTCATTTTTACAGATTTCATCGATTACTCCATATTCTGAGCCTTCTATATCCATCTTTAAAATATCGATTTCTCGATGTTGGTTTTCTTTCATGATTGTTGAAAGAGCTTTCATTTCAACTTCGATACTTTGATTGCTTGTTTCTGGTCGTTCGGTTGTGGTAAAAGAGACATGGGTGGAATCGAGAGGGGGGTTGAAAGTCATCACTCCATCTTTCCCACTCATCCCATAATCGAAAAATTTGAATTCGGCTGGTAATTCTGTTGATTGAATATATTCTATTGATTTTGGGGTGGGGTCAAACCCTAACACTGTTAGACCATAGGTTTCAATTAATTCTAGGTCGAAAGAAATGTCAAAACCAAGCCCCACTGAATAGACGACACTGGTGCTATCAAGCCCTTGCAAGGCCACACAATGCCCACCATATTTTGTGCCGAAAACCTTCTTGTCGGGCTTTACTTGATTACGCATATGGAATTCAAAACCAGTTAAACATCTCATTCGAAATGCCAACCACCTAGTTGGTGGGAAATGATTGAGGGTGTTAAGGGTGAAATTGCCAATCCTGAGAAAGAATGATGTTTGGTTGGATCTAATTGGCATTCCCCCTATTGTTTTAGCGCATTGATGGCCAATCCATTGTTCGTTTGCCCCTTCTTAAATCAAGCAATGTAATGTTTTCTCTCTTTGGCGCTAAACGCACGTAATTGACCCAAGTGTAATTCGTAGCCTCTTCGAGATATATTTCTTGGAAGGGTTGTTCTGATTTTTGCAATAAGGGGGGGTCGATATCATAATGGTTCCAATCATTACCCCATCGGTTCTTTTCCGCAGCAAATATCGGTGGAAATTCGTGATAATTCTCGATGATATTATGAAGATAATCAGTGATAGATAGCCCTGGTAAAATATCTCTTTTTTCACTTATATGAAATGCCTTTTTCAAACTATAGCAATCGCCGATTCCAGGAGGGTAATTGTCTTCAAACATCAAATGTTCAATACCTAATTCTGCACAATGTAGAATCCGATGGAGAGCGTTTTGATGATCGTCGAAGAAGCAAAATGTGGTTTTTGTATCAATTCCGCTCCAATCTAAAGTAGTGAAGTCCTTCTTGTGATAGGTGGCTTTGGTAGACCGGTAGCCTTTGTTGTAATATTTCGCTGGATCTATACAATGTAAAGTAGCATTCGGCGCCACCTGCTCAAACATCCATGTGCTCTGACCATACCACACCCCGCTCTCAATAATTGTAGTGGGCTGTAATTGCTTAGCCACAAACCAAGCATAGAACATCTGCGCTGCTTTCATGCCTCCTTCGTTATCCTTAATTGGGCGTTTTTCATATATTTCTGCGAATTCTTCCAGCGAAGACAATAGTTCTTCACGTGCCCAAGGGGGCTTGCCTATACTATGTGTGCTACCCATGAAATCACTTCATAGATGTTTTAGATTATCGACGGTATTCTGTAATCTCTCTCGCTGTTCATCATCAAGATGAGGGATAAATGGGTCTTCGTCTTCGACTATATTTTGCCAAGCGGACATAGTACGGGCAAAAATCTCTGTATCGATATTCCAACGTAGCCAGCGATCTACAAAATCGCAATGTCTAGCAACCTCTTCATCATCGCCGGCTATTTTACGCAATAATATATTGGTTTGTAAGTGTAGAATTGCAAAATTAGGACTCATTTGGTAGGTTTGGAAAGGATTACGTTCACCGATAATGGTAAGATGTTCGCGCCATAAGCCAAAGGTCACGTCGTAAATTTGACCAATCAATAAAACTAGCACTATCACTGTAGTACCAATGCTAATCAAGCCCCAATAGGTGGTTGGAATGGCAAGGAATGTTGAGTCGGAGTTAAATCGCCACTTTACATATGGCCAAATCAATAAGGTCAAAGTAATGCACCAAAATCCCATCGAAATAATGGTCTGGCTCTGCTGAACGCGCCAATATTGGCGCATGAACCACTTCTTGAACATGAACCCGGCTAAGGCGGGTTGTGTTTAGACTATTCCCTGAGACGCCTAATCATAAGTAGATTCATGGCTCGTTGGTTGGAACTGGGCCGTGCGCATTGGCTACCGGTTCGCCGTCTGTTGCAAAAAGAACCAAATTGTAGATTGGGATCAACATGAACCAGCCGGATTTGCCATGGTCGTGCAACCTTCTTGCCGCTACTGAAATATATGCTGGAACCACGAGTATTATTGCAAAAATAAGTGCTGGTTGGTCCATTGCGACACTAATCATTGTAAGTATTTGGTTAACTATCATATAGAAAAGAAAGAACCACCAAAATTCAGATCGAGATGCACGGCCATCAAAGGACATACTGCCTTTCATACACCCCGTTATCGCGTCGATTGGTGACATCATTTTTGTCGGTCTGCTTCCTTGTACTACATTCATTCCGGGTTGGGCTGCGCCCATTACTGCTGCTTGTGGTTGTTGCATCGCTTGCTGAGTAGAGTCTGGGTTAATGATTTAATCTCATGTTTTGATATTATTAATTTAGGTTAGAGGCTATCAAGGGCTTCACTAATATCCTGCCAGAGATCTTCTACGTCCTCTATGCCGACTGATAATCGAATCAGCCCCGGAGTCATTCCTGCATCATAGCGTTGCTTTTCGGGTATTGCCGCATGGGTCATTGTCCATGGGTGGTTGATTAGTGATTCTATTCCGCCCAAACTTTCTGCAGTTGCAAATAATTTTAATCGAGCAGCAAATTTTCTAGCTCCTTCTTCCCCGTCAACAACTTCTAAGGAAATAATCCCTCCAAATGCCTTCATTTGTTCTCGTGCAATATCATGAGTTGGGTGGCTTTCAAGTCCGGGGTAGAATATCCGAGTTACCTTTTCGTGATCTTGTAATTTTTTAGCCAACAAATGTGCATTTTCACAATGGCGTGTCATCCGTAAATCTAATGTTCGCAATCCGCGCAAGATTAGAAAACAGTCCATCGGTGCTGGAACTGCACCTACTGCGTTCTGTAAGAATGAAATTTTTTCTGACAATTCCTTATTTTGGGTAATTAAACAGCCACCGATTACATCACTATGTCCACCGATGTACTTGGTAGTTGAATGAACGATAATGTCGGCGCCTAATTCAAATGGGCGTTGTAATATCGGTGTTGCGAAGGTAGAATCAACTACCACGAGTAAGCCGTGTTTTTTCGCTTCGGCTGCTAGGGCCTTAATATCGTGAACAGTAAGTAGGGGGTTGGTTGGGCTTTCGAGCCAAAGAATCTTGGTGTTTTCGCGAATCAATGGAGTAAGTTCTCCCTTTTTTAGCGTAGAGTAACTGGTTTCGATACCAAACCGTGCAGCTATCTGGTCAAATAATCTGACTGTGCCGCCATAAAGGTCATCACATGCGATTACATGATCGCCTTGCTTTAGCATTTGGCTGATTGTGGTAATCGCTGCCATTCCGCTAGAAAAACAAAACGAATATGCCGCTTGGTGAGGAGATTCCAGTTCCGCTAGTGCTCTTTGCAGCGCGTTTCGTGTCGGGTTATCTCCTCTTGCATATTCATACCCAAGGTGATCGGCAAAATCTTTTTGAACGTAGGTTGAGGTTTGAAAAATTGGTGTATGAACAGCGCCTGTTGTTACCTCTGGATCTAGTGCCGAATGAACACAGCGGGTTGAATCTCCTGTCATTTCACCACTCCCAACTATCGACATCGAATCCGTTATCCCTTAACCAGTCATCGTTGTAGACCTTTCCTAAATATGGATTTCCCGCGTCTGGAAGAATAACAATAATCTTTGCTTTAACGCCAAGGTTATCGTGTTCGGTTGCAATGTCAAGTGCGATTTTTAATGCCCCTCCGCAAGAGCCTCCGCAAAATAACCCCTCTTGCTTAGCAAGACGTCGTGTCATGCGAAAACAATCCTCGTCATCAACCATTCTAATCTCATCTATCACTGAAAAATCCGTAGCGTTTGGGATGAAGTCCTCCCCGAAGCCCTCAACTTTGTAAGTATGAGGTTCGCCTAGAGTTCCGTGATCAAACCATTGTTTGAGAATAGAACCTTGAGCATCTACTCCGATGATTTTGGGTACATCTTTTCCATGTTCTTGTGCTTGGGATTTCAAGGATTTGCCACACCCAGTAATGGTGCCCCCTGTGCCCATTGTTGCAACAAAATGTGTCATGTCTCCTTGGGTCTGCTGCCATATTTCAGGCCCAGTTGATTGGATGTGTGCCTGGGGGTTTGACTGGTTGGAATATTGATCTGGGTACCACGACCCTTCAATCTCCTTGCTAAGGCGCTCTGCGACCATGTAATATGATCTCGGGTCGTCTTTATCAACCGCAGTTGGGCATACTTCGACCCTAGCGCCGATGGCACGAAGTAAGTCTATTTTCTCCTTGGACATTTTGTCTGGCGTAGTAAATACACAGCGATAACCTCGTTGTGCTGCTACCATGGCTAGCCCAATTCCCGTGTTGCCACTAGTCGCCTCGATAATCGTTCCGCCGGGTTGGATCCAGCCTTTTTCTTCCGCTTCTAATATCATGGCTAGGCCAATTCTGTCCTTGATTGAGCCCCCGGGGCTACAACGCTCAAGTTTTACCCATATCTCTGAATTCTGTAGGTTCGCAGTCACCTTATTTAATCGAATCAATGGGGTGTGGCCAATTGCCGAAACCACATCTTCGTAAACGCCGAGGGGAAGGGCCATGTTTGCTGCCAACGAACTCCGGTTCATCAGGTTTGGCAAATCATTCCTCTTCTTCGCGTCTGTGATGTGAGTCTATTTCAACGATAATATTGCCCAATAACACCGCACTACCGCCAATCAATAGCCAATAACTCATCTCGATGAGGTCAAGCCCCAACGCATATATTGTGGCCCAGAGTGGTTCAAATGCATAAATTATTGCTGCATGGGTGGGGTGAAACTGCTTTTGATAAATATTCAACAATAATAAACAAACAAGTGTGCCAAAAAATCCGAGCAAAAGTAATTGGTTGAATACCCCTTTTGTAGTTATTACTGATGCAACCGAAACCTCGCCTGCGCTCAATAAACCAATAACTCCTGCGCCGATTCCAACGAAGGTAAAAGAGGTCATGCTTATTTTGATTGGATCTAATCTTTTGGTAATATTATCAGTTGCCAAAATATGCAACGCGAAAAAGATTGCGCATACTATTGTGAGGATTTCCCCCCAGCCCCACACTATATGGGGAAGGCCGTCGATAAAACCGGCTCCTAATGTTGCTAATAATGCCCCCATTATCATCGTTCTTGACAATTTATGTTTCGCAAATTTTGAACCTATTATCGCGGTAAACACAACATATAGAGATGTAAGAAAAGCAGAAACAGAAGGGGTTACTGATTCTAAACCAACCATTTGGATACCATAACCAAAAAGCATCAAGGTACCGAGTATTGAACCGCCAAGCCAGTCTTCTTTAGAAAATAATGCCGCTCTTGCTCGACTAGAAATTAATAATAAACTCAAAGCAGCTAGTAAAAATCTAAACGAGACCATTATTCCAACAACTGCTGTAGTTCCATACTCATCGATCTCTCCTGTTGCTGCATTCAATGCCAACTTCATCCAAACAAAGGTTCCACCCCAAAGTAAGGTGACGCCTAATAAACCAATACTCGCGCGCCGCCTCTGGTTCATATTCCCCTCTGGTGTTTCCCAGACTTGAGGCTAGTGGTCTACATCAATTCTATCTGCTTTGGTCGTAAGCAGGGGTTATGTCGGGGGTGTGCTTCTGGGAAGAAGTTATCGAAACCGGCCCCGTTCCAGAAGGAATGTCTTCCTTTGACGCTATCGTTGTCGGAGGGGGGCCGGGTGGATGCGCTACCGCGGGTTATTTGGCAAAAGCAGGAAAAAAAGTTCTGTTTATCGAAAAAGGAGTTTGGCCCCGGGACAAGGTTTGTGGAGATGCTATAGGGGGTAAATCTCTCAGTCATGTGCGTAA
>Ga0302123_10002588_pt1 | contig 12275 bp, 13 predicted proteins | sample CB21_321_MG_FD_203109 | JGI IMG/M metagenome (GOLD analysis project Ga0302123, IMG submission 203109) | Marine microbial communities from Western Arctic Ocean, Canada - CB21_32.1 | ecosystem: Environmental > Aquatic > Marine > Oceanic | place: Canada: Western Arctic Ocean | collected 2017-09-28 | reverse complement strand
CGCTCGCAACGCTCGCCATGAGGCCGAGGGACAGCGAGCCTGCGGAGAGCAGGAAAGCGGTGGGCCACAACACTTTTCCTGGGATTGTGACTGCAGATGCTCTCATGGCGGATGCGACTGCAGTGCCCGTGAGGAGGGCAGGCACGAGTCCCAGAGCCTGCATTGCGCCATCCATCTCGAAGAACCTGCCGGTTAGCAGCGTGGCTGCGACGGCGGCCACGACTGCGCCCGCCGCCAGGGCCTGCAGCATGTCCGAGAGGGTCCAGAGCGGCGGCCTGGATATCCGGATGATGTTTCCGTCTCGAGGCCGAATGGCACTCCTCCTCGGTCGAAATCGTCGGAAGGCTACTTACCTTTCATGGTCTGGCCGGTTACCGCATCGATGCCGAGCTGAACCTGCTGCTCGATCTTGCAGTTGGGGCAGCGCCACCACCACTCTCTGCCTTCTCCGCTGTCCTTTGCGGTCAGGCCCCTGCCCTTGGACTCTTCGCTCCCACAGAATAGTGAGCCGCACGAGCAGTTGATTATGTAGAGCCCCCGTTTGCGGTAGCGCGACCAGCTTGCTTCGCAGTCCGGGCACTCGAACCCGGTCCAGTCGAAGGGACCGCCCAATTGGTTAAGGCTGCTGGACTTGCCGTCTTTGGCTCCGGAAGGCGCGGCACCCGGGTCGATGGACTTGAGGGTGTAGGTCCCCTTCTCACGTCTGAGGGCGAGTTGATAGCTGCGGCCCGTGACGGTGCACTGGCAGCCTACCATCGCCCAACTGGTCTGCGTCGGCTCCTCGGCCCATTTGGTTGGGGGCGGAGTGGCCTCCGGCGTTGTGGGAGCCGCCGGGGGAGTCCCTGCGTTGACGACGATATCGGGCTGAGGGACCGGATCCGGTTCCGGCTGTTCGACCGGTTCGTCATCACGCCTGATTCTGATTGGCATTGCTACACCTCTCTAGCGGGTCTCTGAATAGCTACGGTACACGTCTAGTCCCGGTGCGAATACACCCTCTCACGGTCGCCATCGAGTTGGAAGAACAGGCTGTGCTCGGCCTCGTATGCCTTGGCTTCCAGGATGTCCATCAGGGGCACTCCCAGTTCGGCCAGGGTATGCGACAGGGCCGGGGAGCCGGGCTCGATTCGGTTTAAGGTCTCTGTGTCCCGGATGACGAGACGATTGGATGCAAAGCAGTCGGGGCAGTCGACTCGGTCCGGGAACACGAGGTCTGGCCGCGATTCGAATATGCGTCCGATAGGTGCGCCGCAGCCGCCACACGATGTAGGTGTGCATTGCGGGCAGACCGCCTCGGACATCTGGAGAGTACCCACACGCTGCATCGAAGGCTCGTGCCCGCCGCACTCCATGCAGACCAGGCTGTGGATCACGTCGAAACCGAGCTCCACGTAGGCCTCGGGGCCGAGGTGGGTCTGCGCCTCAGCGAGCAAACTCTCAGCCGACATGTCGTTGCCGGATGACAGCGAGACTATGTGCTCTTCCCGGACCGGTACCATTTCCATGTGGGTTGGGCAGTCTGCGTCTCGGTTGAGATTCCAGCGTTCGTACTCGTCGGCGAATCCGTTGAAGCGAATCCTGACCCCATTCGGGACCCGCACGGGGTAGGGTACCTCGCGGCCCAGGTGGAGGTACTTGATTGCAAGCTGTGCCTGAAGTCCGCCGATCATCGCCGATATGGTCGGGGCGGTCGGGCCGACGGGGGCGTCATCGTCCGAGCCCAGCTTCAAGCACGACCAACGACGCCATCCCTCGTCGCGCTCCTCGCCCGTGAGGGTGCAGTCAAAACATACGTCGAAGGGAGGCAGGAACGTTCTCACGTCTCCGTCAAGGTAGAAAAGCCCACCGTCGATGAATGGCGTGCCTGCCTGCATACAAGCGCGGTTGATGTCGCGCCGGGTCTGGAGGTTGTCGACGCCCCCCAGGACTACGTCGGCATCGCGAAAGACGCCCAGCCCCAGTGTGGTCTGCAGCGGCGTGTCGAACCAGTTGGCGGTGATATTCGGCTCGATGTCTGCGGCGGCCTCGGCGGCGACCTGCGCCTTGCCTCGGCCCACATCGGAGCCTCGAAACAGCACGGACCGCGTAAGGTTGTGGGTTTCGATGGTGTCCAGATCCACGATGATCAGCCGACCTATGCCCGCGAGGGCCAGGTCCTTGATGATCTCGTTACCCAGGGCACCCGCGCCGACCACCATGATGGTGCTGCTCTTCAGCAGATCCACGTCCCACCCGAGTTGACGTACCCGTGTGTAGCGGTCTTCGACAGGCTGTTGTGGTGCTTCGCTTGTCATAGCTGAGACAGCTCGGCTCGAGGTGTATGGAAGCTGGTATTGGACCTCTGGATATACTCGGTCTCGGTGCATCGCGGGCAGCGTTCCATGCGAGTCCACGTCAGCCGATAACAGTAGGTGTGGCACTTGGTGCAGCGCACGATGTCTGCGCCGGGCTCGAGGCGGGCTCGCGTTATCGGGTCGACGATGGAGGGCAGATCGAGGCCGGGCCAGTGTACGAGCAGATCGGCCGACCCGTTCGGCGGGTCTTCGGCGTAATAGATCTTTATCCGTTGATCACCCCATGCCGACAGTTCTATCCCTCGGAACCTGAACGAGCCACGTTCGTCGGCCCTCTCTGTCACGGTCGTGCCGTCCAGTCGCAGGCACACCAGCAGCCGAGGGGAGGCCTTGCCAATAATTTCGAGCTTGCGCGCTTCCAGTGTTTCGCCCTGCAGCGGTGCTACGATGGTGATGGTACGGAGCGCGGATACGACGATGGTCAGCTCGTACCTTTGCGCGGAGTGGTCTATGTCGACGACGGTCAGGGTCTGCGACCCGGTTGGTAGGACAAGGTCGGGCATCGACCAGGTGCCATCGGTTCCCACCGAGCAGCTGATCGGCTCTGTGGAGGCGGTCTCTAGGACGAGAGTGTCACCAGGATTGGCATAGCCGCGGACGACAACGGACCGCCCCTCGACCTCGGTGCCGTCTACTGGAAACTCGACGACGAGGGGGCGCACAGCCTGTTTCGAGACCCGTATAGCGTGGCCAGGCTGCACTCCGCGTTGGCCGGAGCTGGGTCTGTTTACTCTTATCTTTCCGCGGCCGCCCTCGGTACTCATTTTGCCCTGATTTCCATACTCGATATTGGGCCTTGTCGTCCATACTCTATTACAGAGAAAAAGATTGTGATATTGATTGTGAGGGACACCCTCACACACCCGGCAGATGGGCTATGCCCCTCTGCACACCCCTTTGCACAGGGCCTGCGGTGCGCTTCTTGGAGAGGGAGATACCCCATCCCAGATGCTTTCGCGAGGCCTTAGCATGACATGTGTTCAGCCCTTGTAGACACTCCATTGGAGCCTGCTCCGGTGGGAGGGCACCTATGGCGCCAGGGGTAGGTTGTATTCGTATAGGCGCTGGATCAGCACTGCTAGGCCGATGTACCCTGCGGAGAGCCCGATTATGGCGGCCAGGGTCGCAAATATCGGGATGGCGGCCCGTTTCAGTGCACGGGTTACGCCCATGAATCGGAGCCGAAGCGAGGCGAGCCTCGCCTGCCTGGATAGCTTGCCGATGCGAACGTCGCTATCTGCTCCTGATATCGTCTGTATGGCGGCGACCACGGCGAGACAGGTCTCAAGCTCTTGCCATGAACTCGATCTTAAAATCTCTGCCCGTACCCTTCTGACGAGGGAGTCGCGCGCCTTCTGTCCTAGGGCTGCCTGTGCGTCCTCGACGGGTATCGCCGGCACCATTGGAATGTAGTCTTCCACAAGCCCTCGGGCCAGCAGGGCTGCATCCAAAAGGGCGCGGGGGTCGCCTACCTGTGCAGAGCCTATGACCTCCCGAAGCATGAGCTGCTCGACTGTCTCCAGGGCCTCCTGTGGTAGGCGGCTCAATCGTGGACTCCCGCTGTTTTCGCTCAGGTCGGGAAGCAATCCCCATATCGTCAGCGCCTCGTGGAGGTACTCCTTCTTTGTAGAGCGGTCCAGCAGCGGGTCGCGGACCAGGTCGAGTCGTGCCCAGGCGGATTTGCATGCGGCATCGATAAATTGCTGGCGGAGGGTTTTGTATGTGGACGTGCGGTCCGGACCAGGTGCGATCTGGATGGTCCCAATCACCTCCAGCACCATAGTCAGGTCGCTTGGGTTGGGCCCCGGGCCTGCGGGCCTGCCGGCCTCAGACGGCTGTGCCTCGGAGAGAACGGAGGTCACGAATGACTCCAGCCCCTCGGCAATATTCGTGGAGACCATGGCAAGCCGATCGTCGTTGGGTGCGTTTTCGGACAGACGTCGGAGCTGCTGCACGACGTCCAGGGTCTGTTGTAGGGTCATGTCCACCGGCTCGGACTGTCCCTGGCCAAGACGCTCCTCGATACTCTCTATCTGCACCTCAGCGTTCCTCAGGTCGAACAGGATCTGAGCAACGTCCGCGTCGACCTGGTGCAGTGTGTCTTCGTCCGGGTGCTCTGCACGAGCCGAGGTCACGTCGGTACGAAGCGCCTCGAGATGGGCGATCTTACCGGCGATGTTAGGCAGCCGTTCTGCGAGTCCCGCTTGAACGGCCAGCTCTCGGCCAAGGGTTTTGCCCCTGGCTGTCTCCTCGCCCACAACCCTCATTGGTCCTTCCATCGGTATCCTCCGGTCTCAGTAGCAAGGTTTGTGTCTAGGTGTCGCTTGTTCTCAGTAGAACAGTTATCTAGATGTATGTAAAAGGCGTATCCCGAAGTGCCTCGCCAGGTGAGACGCTCTTTTGTTCAGTGAGTTGGTCGGTTAGTCGCCCAGATACAGCGGGCTCAGAGAGCACGAGGTGTCGGGACACCCGCCTATCTCCTCATAGCAGTCCACATGTGTGTCGGTAGTGCATTCGGGACAAGCCCCCCAGGCCCTGTCAGTACCACAGGGGCCGCTACAGAACGGGCAGACAGCCGACACCAGCGAGACCTGGGTTAGTGCGGGCTCGGGATCGACGTCGATGTCTGGAATTACGGACGGTTCCGGCTCCGTCGCGGGTCCGACCCTGATAAGGGGTGGGGTGATATCGGAAAGTGGCATGTCGTTTTCGATGAAGTATCCCTCTAGCCGGGTCCCCTCGATACCTGTGCGAAGTGAGATGCCGCCGTTGTCATGGGTTGCGATGATTGGCGTCTCAGGCGAGGACCAGACGGGCTCCGAATTTGCGCCGGCGTGTCTCAGCAGACCAATCGCATCCGGCGGAGCCGACGATTCGGGATGCCAGGGAACTGCGCGATCGATGTAGTACCAGGGGTGCTTGCCCTGGTTGCCACGGGTGCCCAGTAGCCATCCGGGACCGTATTTCACGAAGCGCTCCAGCCCCCTGTGGAACCGGCCCGAGAGGAACACCAACGGGTCGCCGCCGTGCATAACTCCTTCGAGCACCCAGCTTTTGTTCGAAGAGGTCAGGGGTTGCTGCTCGGGTCGCCACATGTCGGAGTGGGAGGATCGGTGTCCGTAGTCTGCGACCTGCTGGCCGTATTTACGGAACCAGGACGATGCCTGATCGTTCAGCAACTTGCGGCGCGAGAGGCTCAGCCGGCCCCTGACGTATACGTTCAACGCCGCCACGTTATCTATCAAGGCGCTAACTAGCTGCAGCAGACTGGAGGTCTCGCTCCATTCATAGCCGGGCGGCCACGCGTCTTGATCCATGACTATGTTGGGGTGGAATATGGGCGTGAGCCAGACCAGCTTTGGTGGCGAATCCGGGAATGTGCTCGGCAGTACAACCAGTAGCTGATGGCGGCCGCGAATGCGTATGCCTGGTCTTCCGGGCGTTGCCTGCAGGGCCGGAACTCGTAGTGCAACCCCGATCACCGGGGAGCCCGCCACCTGTGTGAAGCTTATGAGCGAGGGAGACTGTTCTCGGAGTGCCTCTAGTTGATCCAGGGCGTGGCGGAGGAATCCGCCCCTCGCTAAAAGGACTCCGCCCTGGAGGTCGCTGACTTCGGATTCGAGATCGAGCAGTCTGGCTGTATCTGGCTCGATCAGGTCGATTGGGGCAGCTTCCGGGGAGTCCGGATCCTCTTCGAGCATCTGCACCAACTCGCGTAGAGAGGCCCGTTCGGAGGAAGGGCGCCACTCCAACACGGCGTCGCTGCGCGGCTGACGAACTATGACGGTGCGGGTTTTGGTCATGGGTGTGACCTGGCCGACCCTAGGAGCCCCGGAGGGCTAGTCTGGTCGTGCGTCCATGAGTTCTTGGACGAGGGCTTCGGGACTATCGTGCTCATAGATGAAGCAGCCGCTCGGCGGCATCAGGTCGCCGTCTTTCCAGCAGGTGTACCCGACCCTGTCCTCTCGCGGATCGTATATGACGCTGATGTGGTGGGGACGTGAGAAGGCCTGCAATATGGTGGCCTGGTCTGTGCTAGAGGGGTGTACCCCGTAGCCTGGATGCGAATGGTAGGGCCCCAGCCGTAGTAGGCCGGGATATTTTTCGACATGCTCCTCTTCGACCTGTTGCCAGAACTCCGGCGGGAAATCGATGCTGACCGGGGTGGCCGCGCCGACGACGCAGCTGATGGCTGCTGGAACGACGATAAAACGCGTGCCTTCGTCCTCACAGTACTGGCCCAGGAGTGCGCCTCCAACCTCGCGGGGATCAGATTCCCTGGACTGCTCCTTGATCATGTTGTAGACCGAGGAAGCCATGAACACCAGGGGCTGATCTGAGGCGATGGGGCCGTCAGCGACGATGGGTCCGAACTCGCTATTGGCGAGCGGAAGTTTGAACTGTATGGGTTTGCGCGATTCTCTGACAACCACTAGCTACGCTCCGTCCTCAGGCATTTCATTCTTACTGTCCGTCGACTCGCTTGACTCGGATGGGTCCCGATGGTCGATTTTGATTGGGCATATTCACAGGCCGAGGTCCTTGCCCGGACCTTCGAGGTCCCGGACCAACTCGGATTGCCCTTCTTGAAGTAGCTTCAGGGGCAGGCTGGGGCGTCGGTTCCGGCGCACGGGTGGGTAGCTCGATATCCTGACTCCCCACGACGAATGGCTCCGTATCGGCCGGAGGCGTGGTCTTGGCCAAAAAAGCATTCCAGAACTCGCTGGTCCGGTTGGCCGGCGGGTCCAGGTTTACCCACTCTGGATCGAATCTGATGAGCCGGCTAACGTGCAGTATCAAGCTCTCCAGAGAGACGGTTGGGCTCCACTGGCGGTCCCCTTCGAAACCGAGACAAAAGACCCCATGTGGGTAGATGTTCGGGTGAAATAGAGGAGACACCCTCTTGAAGGTGGGCGGGGCCTCCATGGGATAGACCTTCGGGAACTCCAGGAATATCTGGTGGCGTTGCCGGATGCTCCCGAACTCGTCGACGAAGCCACCGCAGTGGAAGAACAGGTTGTACGACTGGTACGGCCTGCTGCCAACGGGTTGAACATCGAGCTTGGTGCGGCCGTCCTGGCGGAGCCTCTGCTGAAGCGAGACAAGCTCCTCGTAGTCATTGGCCAGCCGCTGGTCTCGGAACGACTTCATGCCATCTGCCGACCGAATACTGTGCTGTAGTACAGCGCCAGTGTGTCGCCGTCTTCGGTACCGACATCGGCTAGCGTCTGCTGGCTGGTAAGCTCAGCACGCCTCGACTTGTTCACGATCTTGGTGGCCTTGGGATCGACGAGGTGACCTTCGGGGAGCTGGCCGACAAAGTCGAGAATCTGCTGGACTAGCTCTGAAGCCGTTATCGAGTCGTCAAGCTCGGCGGGCTTGTCCGGCGTCGTCAGTGGCTCGCCATTCACCATGTCTACGAGTTGGACCTTGAGCATGCTCACTCTGAGTGTCCTCCTAGCTTCGGACTGCTTCTGCACGACATCCATAGTCGCGACAGAGGCGAATTCCTTGATTGTATCGGACTACATCGACGGGTTTCAACCGTGCCTGCCCCGGCGACAGCCAACATAGTTGCGCAACGGACGTTGCAGACAGGGCATCGGGTTTCCACGCTAACAGCATCATATGTGGGATATGGCGAGCCAGAATCACCTGATGTGGTGAAAATTGGGCTAGCCCGCCGTTGGGATCACGCTTTGGGCGGGACGCGGAGACGCAACTCCGTTAGATTCTCTTCCGACGCGGCGCGGTATCCGTAGCAGGCGCGGACGAACGCTGATGTGGCCAATTGCACGAGCCTCGGCGCGAATACCTGTTCCAGCTTGGACTGGAACTCTGTGGGGGTCTCATAGGGAGCGCTCTACACCCTTTGCTTCGGCCAAGGTCAGAATGTCGTAGTAGATACGCAGGGCCTCGACTATGCCCGGTTCACCGTCCGGGAGGGGGATGGTCCGATCAGGACCCCTGCGCAGCCTGCTTGGAAGCAACCCAAGGAGCAGTTTCAAGGCATCTAGTGCCGGGTCCGTGCCCTCGCTCACCGATTCCCGCTCGCCTCCGTCAACCGGCCACCGCTCTGTGGTTGCCCTTCGCACAGCCGTCACAGCCCGGTAAATCACGTATCCAATGATGGCGGCCACAATCAGCCAGGCCAGCACTCCGATATAGATGTGTGTATCGCCCTGCTCTTGCGCCCCGGGAACGCCCTCCACTACACCCGGAACGCCTCCTCCTCCATCGAATGGCTGGCCCCCGGCCGGTGTGTCCCACAGGCCAAATAACCATCCCCAGAATTGCGCGGCAATGTACGCCAGTAGTAGCAGCACCGGGCGGACGAGCCGCTCCACCGCAAAAACTATGGGGATCGCGAGGATTCTGAATAGAACAGGGAATGCAGCCGCAACAAAGATGCCCAGCACCAATCCCCCGATCACCACAACACCGATCACCGGGGCGATAATCCCGTACCACACACCGGGGTTCAAGGCCTTTGTTGTGCTCGGTAGCAGGTGTGCGGCGCCCAGCCCCGCGAGTGCAGCGGTTGTGAACACGAGCATCATCGGGAATGCATCCAGGTTGGTTGAAAACAGTACCTCGAAGATTCCCGCTATCGCGAGGAAGACGAGCCCGGTTTTGAAGGAGGTGACGAGGGTGTCCGGCCAGTTCCTTGTGGCCGCGAGATTCACTCCCCGCCACCACAGAGTAAGAACGACAAGTCCTCCCCAGAATGCTCTGAAGGGATACAGTTCCATACCGGCCTGGCTCGTGTCTCCCAGAGCGTGCAATGGCCAGGCCAGATCGAGGCCAGGGGCATTGCCGCCGACCTGGCTCCCGATGACGAGGTAAACGATAGCCGCTCCGAGGAGCAGACTGCTGGACCGCGAGAGTGCTGGAGTGAGGTTGTTGGTGAGGGTGATCCGCGAGACCGCTGCGGTCAGTCCAAGGGCCGCTACGATGCCCCATCAACCTATGGGGCTGTCGGCACCACCGACCACGAACATCATCCCAAGTGCGGCGTGGAGCCATGCACTTTCCACCACTACAGTGGCTGCGAGAACCAACCGGGACTGTGCGAGGCTCAAAGATCGCCTCCCGGCCATGTCCATTGGTGTCGGTGGTAGCTATAGCGATGTTTCGAGGAGATATTCATGTGGCAGTGCGTAGGTAACTCAGCAGCCGATGGTGGTCAAGTATACATCCGGCCTCGGCAAGCCGGGGAAAGCTGCGCAGTCCCATTTCAAGTCGCCTATCTACGAGGTATAACGACGGGACGGGTCCAGATGGACTTGTGAGGATGGCGTTTGAGGTCCAGGGCCTGGCGTCGAAGTGGCCGGGGCGGGGTAGAGAGGAAAATGATTCAGCGGCGGCTCGGGATGACCCAGGCACGAAGGTCGTTTAGCTGCGTGCTATAATTCGGGCGTCGTAAGCGACACGGGAGATGGTCTAGCCCTAGTGCCAAATAGCCCAAATAACGCCGACCAAGAGTTACAGGACCTCAAGAGCGAGGTTGTGCTCCTTCGTGAGCGGCTCGCTCTCCTGAGTAGGTCGAGTCGAGAGATCAGCGCCAGCCTTGATCAGCCAACTGTCCTGGAGGCCGTCGTGGATGCCGCCTGTCGGCTCACGTCGGCGCGGTACGGCGCCCTGGCCGTATTCGATGAGGCTGGTCTCGTCCTGAAGTTCATAACACGCGGCGTTACCGAAGAACAGCGTGAGGGGATGGGGAGTTCGCCAGTTGGGCGTGGTCTCCTGGGATGGTTGCAACACAGCCAAGAGCCTCTCCGCGTTGCTAATCTCGGATCGCACCCGGAGTCTTCCGGGTTCCCCCCCGGCCACCCCTCGATGACGAGTTTCTTGGGCGTTCCCATTCGCCAGGGTGACGAGGCGTTGGGCAACATTTATCTCACCGAGAAGCTGGGTGAGGCTGAGTTCTCTCAGGACGATGAGGACCTATTGGTCCACTTTGCCGCGCAGGCGGCCATCGCGATACGAAACGCCCGCCGCTTTCAGAGTGAGCAAGAGTCGAGGCTTGAGGCGGAAGCCGTCCGCAACCGTCTCGAGACGCTCGTCAACACTTCTCCAGTCGGAGTTCTGGTCGCAGATGCGGCCAGCGGCGACGTCGTGCTGGGGAACAGGGAAGCGGAGAGACTACTGGGGATCTCCGACCGACCGGACGATATCAAGAGTGCTCTTGATTCCGCAGCGGTGTTCCGTCAGCAAGATGGGCGGGAAATGGAGCCTGAGGAACAGCCGCTCCAGAGGGCGCTCTACCGCGGTGAGAACTCACGGGCTTTGGAGATGCGCCTGCATCTGCCGGATGGGCGAACAATTCCTACTCTGGTCAACGCCTCGCCCATCTAGGGGGCAGGCGACGAGATCACCGGTGCCATCGCTGTCATCCAGGATTTGACACCAATTGAGGAGATCGAGCGGCTCCGCAGTGAGTTCCTGGGCATGGTGAGCCACGAATTCAGAACTCCCTTGACCGCCATTAAGGGTTCCGCAGCCACGGTGTTGGGGAGTAGGACTCCCTTCGATGCATACGAAACCAGAGAGTTCTTCCAGATCATCGATGAGCAGGCCGATCGGCTTCGAGACCTGGTCAACAACCAACTCGACATCACTAGAATTGAGGCTGGCGTGCTGTCGGTCAGTCCCGCGAGTACCGATTTGGAGCAGCTCCTTGAGGAGGCGCAGAGCGCGTTTGTTCAGGCAGGAGGGGTGCAGATTGTCGAGATGGACGTTGATGAAGACCTCCCCAAGGTGAACGCGGACACCTCTCGCATAGCGCAGGTTATCGGCAATATGCTCACCAATGCAGGTAAGTTCTCCCCGGAGATTGCCCCGATTTCGATCTCCGTGGAGGCCGATGCAGACCTGGTGACGGTTCAGGTGAGAGACAGGGGCAGGGGCATTCGGCCAGAGCGGCTTCCACACCTGTTTAAGAAATTCTCGCAGGTTCACGACGATGGCCGTCGCCGACTGTCGGGAAGTGGCCTGGGTTTGGCCATTTGTAAGGGCATCATCGAGGCCCATGGCGGTCGGATATGGGCGGAGAGTGACGGGGAGGGCACGGGCACGACATTCGGTTTTACGCTGCCGGTTGCTCCCGCGTCGAAGGAGACCAATTCGGAGACCAGCCGAAGAGCCGAAAACCTGGGGAGCGTGCATCGCGCCGGGGAGCGTACCCGGATTCTGGCGGTGGATTCTGAGCCTCAGATTCTACGTCATCTCCAGAGCACTCTGACCAAGGCTGGTTATCAGATCATCGTGACAGGCGATCCTTCTGATGTGGTCACCCTCATCGAAATGGAGGAGCCGGAACTTGTGCTGTTGGACCTGATGCTCTCCGGGACAACCGGGTTCGATCTCTTGAAGCAGATTCGTGAGGTGTCAGGTGTTCCGGTCATCATGCTCTCCGCCAAGGAGCGAGTGGAGGATACGGTCCGGGCCCTCCGCTTGGGGGCGGACGACTACATAGGCAAGCCATTCTCCTCCTCGGAGCTCCTGGCTCGCATTGAGGCAGCGCTCCGCCGACGTCTCAGGCCGGACCAAATCGAGGTCTTGCAGCCGTACCGGATGGACGGACTGATGATTGACTTCACACGAAGGCGCGTATTGGTGGGCGACGACGAGGTGCGCCTTACGGCCACAGAGTACAAACTGCTCTACGAGCTGGCTACCAATGCGGGGCGGGTCTTGACCCACGATCAGATACTCCAGCGAGTGTGGGGTCCGGAGTACTAAGGCGAAACGCAGCTCGTCAGGGCATTCATCCGCAACTTGAGGCGTAAGCTCAAGGACGACGCCAACGCTCCAACCTACATCTTCACGGAACCGCAGGTCGGCTACCGCATGGCGAAAGACTAGGCGCCCTCCCCCGCCCATTTCACTCCGACTTTTTGCACGCCCCCGAAATTAGAC
>Ga0302123_10002587_pt1 | contig 12278 bp, 9 predicted proteins | sample CB21_321_MG_FD_203109 | JGI IMG/M metagenome (GOLD analysis project Ga0302123, IMG submission 203109) | Marine microbial communities from Western Arctic Ocean, Canada - CB21_32.1 | ecosystem: Environmental > Aquatic > Marine > Oceanic | place: Canada: Western Arctic Ocean | collected 2017-09-28 | reverse complement strand
GTTTATTTGACCCATCTCCCCTTGCCAAGAATATGCTTGAGTTTCGATGTCACCAAAGGTAATCGATACATTATTTGGGGGCCGAAGGGTTTGTGTTTCGAGACTTAGAGATTGTAACCAACCACCTGGTTGGATGGTTATTCTAATAGATAATCGATTCATAATATCAGATAATTGTATATTTGAAGTTACACAATTTCCAGCATTGATAAAGGAAGGAGGAGGCACTGGTTCGTCCATCACTCTGAGAATCATCGCTTCATCCCAAATCTCGATACTTAGATTATCACCATTACATTGCAGGTCAATCGCGTTGAATGCGCGCCACAGAGTGGTTTCTCTTGTGATTGTAATTGGGGTTTGACCATCGTTGTAGAAAACCTTGCTTTCAATTGTCCCACCTAATGAGGCGATATCCGAAGGGCTGAGATATAGATTGGATCCTAGGTGCAAGCGTTCTATTATGGGGGTAGCCAATTCATTTGAGGTCATGAGGTTCAGACGAAAGATCAAACGCTGATGTTCGAGTGCTGAAATCTCGATCGCCAATGGTAAAGTGCGATTTTGCCACCCTTCGATTTCGACTCCATCTGCGGCTAGAATATCTACTGTAATGGAGGTTCCTTGTGGCAGATAAGCAAGTGCTGAAAGCATTCCCCAGCCCATTTCATCGACCTCCACCTCCGGGCTGGTCCAATTTCCGCTCATCTCGTGTCTATCGGTTTGCACACCAGTCGCATCGATGTACCAACCGTCGCTTTCGATATATGTATCCGAGAAAAATGAATAGCGAAATCTAACCTCTTTGCCCGAATAATAATCCAATCCAGCAATTGAGGTAGTGAATGGTTTTGTTTCAGAACTGCAGTTGGCTGGGTCGGAGGAACCATCGAAAATCCCATGGTTATAAAACGGTGAAAAACTATTCACGTAGGTGATTTGGTCATAAAATCCACTTTGCCCATCTGCAAAATATTGCCAGGTAACACCATCGTTTTCCGAGATGAATATCGCTCCACCGTCCCAAGCGGCTTCTGTACAAACCCAGTGATCGATTTTGAATCGGGAAGATGAATTTGCTGGGATGTCAAATGACGGGGAAATCAGATGTGTCCAAGTGTTTTTATCATAGTCTCCATCTAAATCCATCGCGATTCCGCTGGCCTGGGTAGGCCAAGAAATCGGCCCAAATCCACCACTTGAATCGACCACACCTTGCTCCCAAGACGCAACACCAGAATCGTGGCGTACAAACCACCCCTCCTCAAGGAAACGGGTATTCTCAAGATTGTCTATATCAGTAAATGGGCCATTATCGCCATATTGAGTGCTATATTGCCATTGGTTACTCATATTCGTGACGTTTACTATACTTTGATTACCGGTGGTTGTGAAATTGTATATCAGATGTTGACTGACCATTGGACTACTAACTCCACTGATAATCATGATGTCATCGATCATTATCCCCTCCCAGTCATCGGCCGAAGAGCCACCGAAATTGATGATAGAATCAGTGGTAACTTCAAAGGAAAATAATGCATTACTGGCATTTACATGAGCAACTGTACCGAAAGGGAGACCATGGACAATCTCTCGCCAACCATAGGATTGCTGAGTAAACAAGGTACCGCTATAGCCGATGCCATTACCTGGGACGCCCGGTATTCCTGAGATACGAGTCCAACTGCTGCCATTATCGAGACTTAGGTATACATTCAAATTATCATGAAAACTCCCTGCGATATCCCAATCCGCTTGATACTTCAATTGCAGTGGACTCGTATAGGGGCTGAGGTCGATTGGCATTACCAAACGACCGTGGGCGTTGCCTGCGTATTGCCCGTTGAGATTACCATGAAACCAAGCACCGCCGGGGTCTCCTTCATTACTCAGTGTAATGTCGTCGATGAACCAACCAGAACAATTGCTTTGTGTCTGAATATGAAATCTAATCGTTAGACTGAATGAGGTGTTTAAAGTGGGAAAATCGTCGAGTATCACAGATTGCAATTGCCACTGGGAGTGATTACCTGACCATGCATTTCCTCCACTCAAAACAGAACTTCCATCATAGTCTTCCATTTCAATAATCGCCCAAGAAAGTCCTCCATCGAGAGATAATTCGAGCCATGCTGCATCTGATTGTCCTATACTGAGCCAACTTTGGAAAGAAAAAGTTAAGTTTTTCACCACCGAAGGCAACCTCCAGGTTTTGGTTTGCAGATATGCCTTATTTTCACCACTAAGGTTAGTCCCAAAATTCGTACCGGCTACAATATTATCACTCGTTGCAGATTCAGGCATCCACTCTCCATTATTCTCACTGAGGTTTACCGGATTCCAAATTGAGGAATTATTCCCTCGGGGCCAAAGATCGATGAATGTCTCTTCCCCAGAATTGAATTCACTCAATTGGTCGATTGTACCTATGGGTGCTAAAGTTAGACCGCTATCCCTTTGCGAAATGGTTCCGTTATGGATTCCTGCGCTAAATCCCGGTGTATTATCTGCTGACCAATGACTGCCATTATCCGCTGCTGGAGCAAATACTGGTTCTAGTGAGAACGAAGACGAAGTAATCGTCTCGTTTGAGGGTAAAATCCAACCTTCTATGGAGTGATTCAGTGGATTTAGCGAAGGGGTTGTAGGTACTCGGCCCGGTCCGAGCCATACCGCGGTTCCCGCAGATGAAAGTGGACTGAATAGAAGAAGAAGTACGATTGCCGTAACCGCTTTCATCGAGTCCACCTAAGGTGGACTCAAAGTCAACATGTTTGAACACTCTCCTTTAGCGATTGCAATTGCAAGGTGAGAGTTGATAGATGGCCTCTTCCTCCTTTGGCGCGATGGCAGAGAGTGGACCACTCACTGACCTCGTTGCCAAAGAGGTTGAAGAGCAACTTTTCTCCGCATTGCGTCAGCAAACAGACCGAAGTGTGCCAATCGATTTACCTCGAAGTGACTTCTGGAGCAAAGTGGGTCTGCTATTGGATACCATCGAGGTCGAAATCCATCAACAATATCATTCACAAGGCCCCGATTTGCGCTTACAAAACCTACAGAAAAGACAAGCTAATATCCGTAGAACCGCCAATGACCTAGCGAGAAGAAGATTGGTTGCATTGCTCCAACATGCGGCGAGTTCATCGTTTAGAGCAGGGGGGGATAACAGTTTGACTCCAATGGATTGGACACGTCACGACCCAAAAGAAAGAACGTTCTATTCCAATCTTATCGAACAGGTCAATCTCTTCAAGAATGATGTGGGTTGGCAGGCGATTCAGCAAGGTACCGTCCCCGATAAATCCGGAGCCTCTACCCATGCTCCAGGTACTACACAATTGGATGAGTGGAGTGAACAACCAGGAGGGTTGACAGGAAGCGGTCCTCCACCTATTGAAATCATACAAGATGAAAGACTCGATGATATAATCGAAGATGAGGAAGAGGTAATCGCTAAATTAGAAGCATACCCTGAATTGGAAGGCCTTCAGCCTGTGGCCGAGTCTACAAACATCATTCCAGTTGAAGGCTCTTCACATCTAGCGACACCTGAATTAGCACCTACTAAATCTCGACCTGTACTTGATTTCGATGCTTGGGCGGAAGCCGAAAGCAATGAAGAATCTGTTAAAGAAAATGAAGAAACCATTTCCGATAAGGAAATGTTGCGAATCAGAGTACTACAAACCATGCCTGATGCGATATGGATCGGCGAAGATGAAATCCTGATGCAGGCAGGAGATATTCACTTCGTCGAACAAAGCATCGCTAATTATCTCATTGAATCGAGTGTTGCCGCAGCTGCACCACTTTGAATGACATTACCAATAATAATTATACGCGATTGTCAGCGCTATTTTCAGCTGATTGAGCGCATCGAAAGTTCAATGCTCACAGTATCCGGAATCGGGATTCTAGCGACTTGGCGAAGAGCGGACTCATCCTTACCAGAGGTGATGTCCATCTCAAGCAGACGCTTGTGAACTCGCATCTCCCAGTGATCATAGGTTTCGCTGCCTTCACCAGATGGAGCCTTACGACATGGCACAACCAATCTCCTTGTCGGCAAGGGAATTGGCCCTCGCAAGGAGATTCCCCCGGTATTACAAATCGTTCTTATCTGAGTTGCAACCTGATCTATATCTCGATGGTTTTCACCGGTCAATTTGATGATTGTGACTGCTGCCATTTGACTCACTATCTCCTACTGTCATCCAATAATTGAGAAATCACTTTTTCTCAATCTTAATGCAAACACCAGCAGCGACGGTTTTACCCATGTCACGGATAGCGAATCTGGACAACTCGGGGAAGACTGCCATCTCCTCGATTGCCATTGGCTTAGTAGGTTGGAAGCGAATCATTGCTGCATCACCGGTCTTGAGGAAAGAGGGGTTAGCCTCTTTCTGGCCCTTGCTGGTCTTTTCTAGTAGGTCAATGAAACGAACTGCGACCTGAGCGGTATGTGCGTGGAATACGGGTGTGTATCCTACTGAAACAGCCTTTGGGATATCCATGAGCTGAATCTGTCCGACAAAGGACTCATCGTGGCGCACGAAAGTTGGTGCACTGTCAGCGTATCCAGCAACGTCACCACGGCGGATGTCGGTTGCAGAGAGGCCACGGACGTTGAATCCAACGTTGTCTCCAGGTTCAGCCTTATCGACCATGGTGTGGTGCATCTCAATCGATTTAACCTCACCAGATTTTTGGCTGGGGTTAAAGACGACTGTTTTACCTGCGTTCAAAACACCGGTTTCAATCTTACCGACTGGGACTGTACCGATTCCACCAATCTTGTAAACATCCTGAATAGGCAAGCGCAAAGGCTTGTCTAAAGGCTTGTTTGGCATTGCCGATGCATCGATTGCATCAAAAAGAGTTGGACCTTTATACCAGGCCATATTCTCCGACTTCTTGTAGACGTTATCACCAAGTAGACTTGCTGCTGGAATCATTGGGATATCAGCGAGTTTGGAAGCAAATCCTGCCATCTTTAGCAAATCGGTTACTTCGGTCTTGGCTTTGTTATACTTATCCTCCGACCAGTCGACACCGGAGATGTCCATCTTGTTGATCAATACGATTAACTCACTGACTCCAAGAACACGAGCTAGGAAAGCGTGTTCCTTGGTCTGGGCGTTTACACCGTCGTTAGCAGCACAGAGAAGAACTGCGGTATCCGCTTGAGAAGCACCGGTAATCATGTTCTTGACGAAATCACGGTGACCAGGTGCGTCGATGATAGTCCAGTAATATTTAGGGCTAAAGAATTCCTTGTGAGCGACATCGATAGTGATTCCACGCTCGCGCTCTTCTTTTAGTCCATCCATAACATATGCAAGCCCGAATCCGGCCTTGCCGTTCTCGGCTGCCAACTTTTCGTTCTTCTCAATAACGTGCTCCTCGATATGACCTGAATCGAGCAGTAAACGACCGACTGTGGTCGACTTACCATGATCAACGTGGCCAATAAACACGATGTTACGATGTGCCTTGCTCTTGTCTTCCCATTCTGAACCCATGAATTTCACTCCTTTGCTGGTCGCCCGACAAGAATCCCCTATTTGAAGACCGCGACGCGCCATCACCAATCAAAACAAGGCATTGGAACTCAGTATAGCAGTCTATTCACTTGTAAACCAACTTAATAACCATCGAGTCCACGGCTATATCTCTTACATTCTCGTTACGGATAGATACTTTCCACTCACCGTCCTTATCCTCAACTTCACTAAATCCCCACCCGGATAACGGTAACCAGAGGCAATCCTTTTCCTCATTGCAATCACCATTTTGACGGTCCTCAAGTGCCGTATCACTAGTGTTTTGAGCATCTTCATCTTTGGAGTCTTTATTTGAAGAATTAAAACCGTAAAGATCTAATTTATTGCGGCAAGCAGTTTCGCCAAGAACACAATCTTCGTCTTGCTGTGGATAAATCAACTCGATCTGCGCTTTACGGATGGTATTTCCCGAATCCGTATCATAGGTAACTGAGAATTCAAAATCGAGGTCCTCGGGATCTTGCTGCTGAGTACTATTAGGCGCCATCTCAAATTCAGACCACTTACCGACATAGTTGACGTAAACCGTCTTTGCATCCGAATCTGACATACCAGCACCATTGGTGACGGTTAGTTGAATCTTATATTCGCCTGGCGCGAGTTCTGTCCACGCGATTGTTTCGCCGCTAAGGTCTGCATCGTTTTTCATATCACCATCGCCATCTTTGTCGAATTTGAGATTGATATCCCACTCCCACTTGGCAATGTAATCGTCATCGGAACCTGAAGTTGATGCTGATGCATCGAGATTGGCAGTGGTGGTTGCACTGATTTTTCTATCAGAAGAAGAAGAGGCATCCCTATCCATCTCACAGATGTAGAATAGATAGTAACTGCCTTCGGAGGGGTTGTCTCCTTCACAATCATCACTTGCTGAAAATGATCCTGCATCGGCGATTGGGGAGGTGGCGGTTGCTACGAATACGGTCAAGGTACGCTCTTGAGATTTGGTTTCTACTCCATCGGAAATCGATAGAGTGACATCGTAAGTTCCCGCAGTTGCATAGACCCAGGTTGTGGTTTTCCCGGTTGCATCGACTGAACCATCGGTTTGGAAGTCCCATTTGTAAGTGATAGAACCGGAACTAGGCGTCGATGCACTTCCATCAAAAGTAATCGTTTGCCCTTCGCGAATATTATCCAGAGGCGTAAATGTAAATATCGCTTCTAATTCTTCACTTTGTTCATCACTACCACCTAGGCAACCTGCTAGGCTCGAAGTTAGAAGGAGAACCACCAAAAGGTATTGCTTCATTGGCCGAGGGACCTTGCCCATTCACTTCAATCCTTGCTTCCAAGGCATTATTTAGAATGAGAATAACGAGGTTTGGCGATTGCCAGAGAGAAGTTCTTTTGCATTCCAACCAAAAGCCTCGGTAACCCTCCCCAAAGCAGTCGCAAGGCGTTCAGCATAGAATTGTGCATCATACCGATAAGAATCGGCTTCCTCCTCATACCATGCTCTTACCCGCATAGGTTTCTCGGTCGCATTTTCAACCACATATGATACTTTCATCCCCGGGGTAAAAGGAAGGCCCTTGGCTAAAATTTGTTTTGCCACGCGAACTTGAGCCATCGAATCTGGATTGGCATAATCCTCTGTGAAAACCCATATTGCCTTGCGTTTATCCCAACGGCCCTTGCATGATTTTGACAGAATTAAATCTCTTACACCAATCTCTCCTGCTTTTACCGCCCTAACCATCTCAAGAGAATAAGCGATGGTCTCCTCATCCTCGCCAGCGAGGATGTGCTCGAAAAGGCGTTTCATCCCAGTTCTGAGATAAACGAAGGAATCGGTGCGTTGAGTTTCATAACCGCGAATCATCAACTCCTGATTAGGCCAGACCACTTGACCGATATAGCGTTTTTTTGCCCCATGAGAAAAGAATGCTGAAAGGCCTTTTTCAAATTCTAATACCGCACCATCCTCGCTAAACCTCTGTGCGGTTTCATGACCAAATTCAATCATTTTCTCGACTTGATTCTCACCATCAACGATCGGGACCGAAACGAAGATCGAATCGGTATCAGAGTAGACAACACCGTGCCCCTCATCCTCCAATCTCTGAATTATCTTTTTGATATTGTGGCGAGCCCATGCGGTAATTGAAGAGCCAAGGTCACGGTGAGTGAAACGATAAAAACCCGAAGCGAATACACCATAGAAAGAGTTCATCAATATTTTCACAGCGTACTGCATTTGGTCGTAAAATGATTTACTCGCCGAATCTTCTGCCTTGGCGAGTGCTGCTTTATTTGCATCTCTTTGCGCCATCAAATTCTCTAGCAATAGCGGAATCAAGCCTTGTCGTTGTGAAGGATGTCTGAATTTAGCACCGGTGGGCGAGATGAATAACTCCTCGCCCTCAAGGGGTTGGTCGGTAGAACCTTGGTCCACCCTAGTTGTATAGCAGATATTATTGCCGATCATTATCGAGGGGTACATCGATTTGAAATCGAGAATTGCTATCCATGGATGTAGGCCAGCTTCGACATCGTGCACATATCCCCCTGTTATCTGACCCTCCTTTGGGTCTGCAGATCCAGTCAATGGCACTCCGATATTGCTCCGGTCGGCAGCTTTGATAACCAATGCATCAATCCGTTGACTGGTATTGCCGTTTGCAACTGTGTCCAGTGAAACACCTGCAACAGATGCGATTGCTTCACAGCGACGAACCGCCTGAATTTCCGCCATTATATCCAAGGGTAATTCAGCATCTCTTAGACAGTACTCTAGAACTTCATCGGGGCGATTAGCCCATTCCTCATCCATTTTACTAGCATCGATATCCATCTTGTGGCGTTCATCATCATCGGGAAAGAGAAGTTTACTGACAAATGACAGTGTTTCGCGTTCTGGGCGCAGAACTTGACGTGCTTGCCACCAGCAATCCATCACACAACGGCCTGAAATATTCCAAGCACGCGTGGTACCTCGTTTCGGAATCAACCCATCTCGGCGCCTTCGGTATTCCTTCTCGTCGCGATTTACTCGTCCCCACCCGAATAATTCAGCCTTGGCTTGCCAATCACCGCGTTTTGTCAGATGCGCCATTCGGTCATTCAAGCGAGTTAAGTCGAAATTATCGATATTATAACCGGTGATGATATCGGGATTACTATCGAGAACCAAGTTGGTGAGGTCAGACATTATCCCCGCTTCATCACCGCTAAAGGTATGCTTTGTTCGAATACCAGTACCTCTATTTTCGATGACTACCGCCGCACAAAGAATCGTACTTTCGGCAATACTGGTCTCTAGATCAAAGGAAAGAATATTCCATGGGACTGGAAAACCCTGACATTGTTTGACATCATCTAGAGTTATATCTGCAACGATATCAATCCCATTATCAGAATAGGTCTCTTCTGCCTTTACCGATACATGAATAGCAAAATCTCCATCGAGGAAAAAACGGTTTGCAAAAGGGATGTCTCCTGAAAGGATATACCATCTTCCTGATAATTCCTTTCTCAATCCAGGCACGACGAAGGGTTTGCTAACATATGCCTTCCAAACCGGTTTGTAACCCAAGTCGGTCCACTTTTCTACAGGCCCGGTGATATGGGTTATCTCCTCGTGATTTTCAAGCACACGAAGACGCTCCTCTAGGGAACTAAAATCGCCATTCCATCTCCCGGGAGGGCATACTTCAAACCACGGCTGCATACCGTGAATACGCAATAGTACCGATTCGTTTTCGCGAGAACGCCCCCAAAGTTCGATCAGATTCTCATCACCATCTGAATCAATCCGAGTGGTGATGATGCCGACATCCCCTTGCCAGACCATACACGCCCGTCTCGGTCACAGGCCAAATGCCTTGGGAATGCAAATTAGTAAATCATTTCAGCAAGGATTGAATAGTGGTGTTCATCCGGATATCTATGGGTGAAGCACCAATCGATTGGGATAGCCTCACCTTCTCTTTAACCCAAACCGATTTCATGTACATCGCCACTTGTGATTTAGGCGGTGTGTGGGAACCGGGCAAGGTCTTGCCATACGGTAATCTTGAAATCGACCCTGCAGCAGGAGTGTTGAATTATGGTCAAGGTATTTTCGAAGGTATGAAAGCTCATCGCACTATTCAGGGAAATGTTGTTCTTTTTCGCCCAGAAGAAAACGCGAGAAGATTCCAGAGAGGCGCCGATAGATTGGGTATGCCCCCGGTTCCTGAATCGATTTTCATCGATGCTGTTGAACAGATGGTTGCAGCCAATAATTGCTGGATTCCTCCGACGGGACGCGGCGCACTATACGTCCGTCCCGTGCTATGGGGAACTGGGGCAATCATGGGGGTTGCACCTGCCCCGTCTTACACCCTTTGTGTCTTTGTCACACCAGTTGGCCCTTACTTCAAAGGAGGATTGTCCTGTATCGACCTGCTGATCTCTGATGAGTTTCATCGAGCAGCACGTGGAGGTTCTGGTGGAGTGAAAGCGATTGGTAATTATGCACCGGGAATGATGCCTTCTATCAATGCAAAAAAGCAAGGATTTGCCGAGGTAATCTACCTCGATGCCGAGGAACATCTCTACATCGAAGAGGTGGGTGCAGCGAATTTCTTCTGCGTAAAGGATAATGTGATTTACACCCCTGAATTAACAGGAACCATCTTGCCCGGAATTACCAGGGCATCGATAATCGATATTGCACGACATAAAGGTTACAAGGTTATTGAGCAGCAGGTTAGCACTGAGTTAGCGATGAGTGCGGATGAAGCATTTTGCTGTGGTACTGCGGCCGTTATTTCACCAATTGGTTCTATCACCCATGGAGTAAACGAGAAGATTTACCAAAATCGCACAGTAGGTTCGGTAACTAGGGAACTCTATGACACTTTAATTGGAATTCATACTGAAGCCGAGGAAGATACCTATGGCTGGATGCATCAAGTCGATCTCGACCTGAATGTAAATTATGCCTGAATCAACGCTTTCTGCGTTTTTGCGTTCTTTGAGGCGCACGGGATTTTCTTTGGGCCCGAGCGCTGCGATCACCCTTGACTGGACCGCGCTGCGCAGAATCCTTTTCGGCTTGATCAGTATTAGTTTGCATCTCACGCCAATTACAACCGATCAGTTGCATTATTTCCTCTTTGGAGGAAGAGCCGATTGAATCACTTGCTCCAGTACGACTTACCCAAAGTCGACCTTCTTTTTCATGGGGTCTTTTTGGATGACTGGTTCTCTCTTCGCGTTTGATTTTTCGCAAGCCTACAGCACGTGCTGCCATGAATAATCCCTCGAGGTCCGGCTTTCTAACTGCCGAATCCCTAGGAACTCTACGCCCCGAACGCCGACTTGATTTTACATCGAAGTAACCGGGCCAAATGGAAATGCGGTCAGGATTGTGATCCATGGGTCCACCAATCTCTCGTGGAAGGGGGTCTCTCTTGAACTCGCCGCTCACTTGATGAGAACGCCGTTGATGACTCCATCGTGACCTGGGCGGCTGGTGATTCGAACCAAGCCCTTATCGGTATCGATGACTGCGCTCTTAGTAAGGATATTTCTTCTGACGAAATTAGGATTCGATGGGTTCTCTACCACATTGATAATCGAAGCCATGGTAGTTTTACCACTACCATCACTAACTGCTACACGATTGTCGACGAGGACACGTACCATAGCGTTACCACCGGTTTTTCGGTAGATCTTACGCTTTGGCTCACCTACGAAAGCATACTGTTTCTCGGATGATATCTCAGTTCGGCGCTTACTACGAGCCTGAACGAGACGTCCACCGGTTGATTTTCTGCGTGAGATGCCGTGCCACTGTGCCATTTAGAACCCTCTAGCGACGCTGCGACCAACCATCGATATATGAAGACAGAGGCTTAAATGCAATTACAAGAAAAGCCAGTAAGACGTTCATCACCAGCAAATAATGAAGTTTTTAGCAGCATTCCTGAACCAAGGGCCCCAACTCCAGATGGGGTGCCAGTGAACAATATGTCACCGGGCATCAAGGGTGCCCACTCCGCCAATTCAGTGATTAAATCTGCTATGCTGCAAACCATGGAATCCAAATGTCCACTCTGCACTATGCAACCATCTATTTCTAACGAGATTGAATCTGCTATTGGCTCTACCCAATCTCCAATTATCGCCGAACCAACAAATGACTTGGCCTCTGCCCATGGCAGCCCTTTGCCTTTGGCACTTTCTTGGAGTGAACGTTTGGTAAGATCAAGACCCACTGTCATCGCATCAGGAAGAAGGTCATCACCTATGCGGACTACCAATTCCACTTCGTGATGAATATCTCCATCACAGGTATTTATCGTACTAGGTTCTGTAATGCAAGCATCGGCTTTGAGGAAAAAAGCAGGCTTTTTCAATACTTCATTGCCCATTTCTGAGGCATGTGCTGCGTATGTACGGATTGCACACCATACCGCCATAACAATGCCAACAAGTCATAATGCATGAATAAGAGGTCATTATGGCAACCCATAGATTAGAAAACGGGGTGAGGTGAGGCCGTGTTATGGTGAAGGATTGGCTGGTGAAAAAGCGCAGACCGGTTCGACGAAAGAATATCGCCCCACTATTGAAGGACTTGGAAACCCATCTTGGTGCAGACCTTGCAGTAGATGGTGCCTTTCTTGAAATGGCCCAATATGGGCCATGGAATCTGGTTCTTGTTGACAGGGTCGCTCTCGCATTCGAAACCGAAAACCCAAATGGAGA
>Ga0302123_10002585_pt1 | contig 12279 bp, 20 predicted proteins | sample CB21_321_MG_FD_203109 | JGI IMG/M metagenome (GOLD analysis project Ga0302123, IMG submission 203109) | Marine microbial communities from Western Arctic Ocean, Canada - CB21_32.1 | ecosystem: Environmental > Aquatic > Marine > Oceanic | place: Canada: Western Arctic Ocean | collected 2017-09-28 | reverse complement strand
AGAGGGAGCAATTAGGCTTCTTGAAACTATTACACATCTGGAAGTAGAGTTACATAAAGAAAGAAAGGCATTACATGCATCTTAAACATAAAGACTGGCTCAAGGTTCCATTATTCCTTGAAGAACTGAAGGGGGTGTTTGAAGAGTTATCTGACGAGGAATTAGACCGTTTAAAGAAATCGGTGGTTGAAGAGGGTAGGAGATACCTTCAGGCCAAAAAATCATGCTCAGATCAAGCTGTAAACGAAGGAACACAACCAACACATACTAACGTGAGGGGGTAATATGCAATTTTTTTCAGATTACATGGACGAGGCTTGTGAGTTTAAAGTAGGTCACACTAACTGGTCGTTTGTTCGTTCAGTACATCCAGACGAAGTAGCAGATGGAGATATTGAAGCTATTATAGTTATATACAAAGACGATGACAGGGAGGAACATGACAAACTATGACATGGACGAGATCGAGCGAAAGCGTGATAAGGGAAAGCGTGATAGTGCAAACTTAATTAAAGGGGTGTTTATGAGGAAAAAAATAGGAATATCATTATTGTTTGACGAGGATACAGGAGAAGGTAGCATGACGATACGACCAACTTTTGCCGATAACAATGTACTGTTACAGATAGACTGTTTGCAGGATTGGATTGGCGAACTAACAACTCTTTATAACAAGGGGTTAGCAGAGTTTAGGAATAACGGATCATATTCAAGGAACTTATTAGAGGTCGAGGAGGCACATGAATGATCAAGAAAACATCAAAGAACTCCAGCAGGTAGACAACAGGACTAGGAAGATAATAAAGATAGGACAACGGTCTGCTTGCGATGGAAGGGATGAGGAGTGGCAACAAATCCGCTCAGAGATGGAAGCAGGGTCAGGTGCAACTAAGGTTAATGTCAGCACGGTTTTTTCTGACAATAAGGCATCTATGGCACAAATCCTGCATGAATTGGAGGAGGAATTAAAGTCTCAAGGCGATGCACTTGCAGAGTTTCAGACTCAGGATTGGCAGGACGAAGACGAGTTTATTGTGCTAGGATGGATCGAAGCACTTGAATTTGCAATTAAAACAATTAAACGTCATAATAGAGGTTCGATGGCAGACCAGTAGTCGGAGGATGTGGTGTCCAAATTAAACTTTGGCTATTACTATGTAATAGGGTGGAGTTCCGATGCACTACTGGCGACCTACTCACTCTGCTTTAGCTATGATATGGTGATATTGTAGGGAGTAAAGGATTTACCATCCGTGTAGGCATAATGAGCAGGGGGATAGGGTGTGTCTAAGCACGTTCTGTCCTCCGATACAAAGCGAGACAAATCCATGAACGAAATTATAATAGTTGTTTTAGCTGTTTTATCATATTTGATTGCAGTTGATTCATATGAACCATGTCCTGTTAAGTGGCATGATGACTTACGTAACCATCAAGAGAGAATGGATAAATGCGTACTAAAGAGTCGAAACAAACATATAGGATGGGAACTAAAAGAGTAATCAAATATACGTGTGAGGACAATTACCTCGACACAGCAGTATATACAAAGATTAAAGAAGTCTTTGAGGGTAACGGAATATGCTGGCAGTTCTTTGGAGGCACCTCAGACCTGAATGATGATCCGAAACAGTTCTACTTTGGTCACAACATATACCAAGACCATATGTCTGTTTCTCCCTTTGCGCCTGAAGTAATTCCTCTCATTGATAAGATTAATCCAATGGCACTTCACAGGGTTAGGATAAACCTAATGCCTAGAACAGAAGAGAATATTGAGAGCGATTTCCATAGTGATTATACTGAAGGGTTTGCATATCCAGACAAGGTAGACCTCTGGAGTACCTCCATCTTCTACCTCAATGACTGTGATGGATACACTAAACTAGAGGACGGAACCGTTATAAAAAGCAAGGACAATAGGCTACTTACTTTTACTGGCAATGTAAAGCATTTAGGTGCGTCCTGCACAGACAAGAAACGAAGGTTGGTAGTAAACCTGAACTACATAACATGAACACAATACCTCTTAAATATCTAATTTTATTAGGGATTACCTATTCGTACATATCCTTTTTTCATGAGTGGAACCTGTTCCTTTCAGGTCAAACCTTCCAACTTTCAAAGTTTTACTTCTAGGGTCTTACTCTTACCCAAGTAAGACGAGAGTAAGACATGACAATAAACGGTAACACCATAGTATGGAGATACATCCGTGAACAAAACCGTTTAATGACCCTTGATCCACTAGGTTATGATCCAATAAAGGATGTTGATGAAATATACTCAAGGCATAGGCGAAAGACTGATGATCCCTATATCAAAGCTACAATGAAAGGAAAACATGGCAGTAAAGACAGGTCAACTGGAGAAACTAAGCAACTCTGAACTCCAAAAGCAATTCATAAAGGACAAGGCAAGGGGTAAGGAACATCTCTGGCAGAGTCCTTCTAACAGGAGACACCAAGAGAATCTCCGTGACTTACATGAAAGGGCAAGGGGCAAACATGGGGATATTCACAGAGATTCGTAATAAGACAGGCAGTCTGTTTTTTAAAAAGGACGGTAGAACCTGTATCAAATGCCATGAGACTAAGGATATAGAGGAGTTTTATAAGTCACGTAGAAGGCAGGACAACTATTCCATAAGATATACAACTGAGTGTAAGGAGTGTTCCCTCAAGAACAGAAAGGAACATTACGTAGAGAACAAAGAAAGGATAATGGATTCCCATCGGTTCCGCTCCTATGGTATAACTAAGGAAGAGTATAAAGAGATGTTACAGGATCAAGATGGTAAGTGTGCTATCTGTAAAAGGGAAGAGTCAGCACGTGCGAACCTAACAGGAAAGGTTAGGGCTTTAGCTGTTGACCATTGTCATATTACAGGTAATGTCAGAGGGTTACTGTGTAGAGCATGTAATCTAGGTATAGGACACTTTGGGGATAACCTTGAAACCTTAGAAGAAGCAATAAAATATTTAGAGAATAGAGATGTACAAACCACTCCCTAAATCAGTAGCAATCAAAGACTCACCGATTCATGGGCAGGGTCTATATGCTACGGAGGACATTTCTAACGGTGTTGATCTAGGAATCTCTCACATATTCGCAGTAGGATTTTCGGACAATTATGTCCGAACACCACTAGGAGGATTTATCAATCACAGCGACACACCTAACTGCTATAAGGTACAATCCCATGATGACTCTGCCCTTAACTACTTCAATCTCTACACAACCAGAGACATAAAAGAAGGCGAGGAACTAACTCTTAACTATACCCTGTATAGTATATGACACACAGATACACCCTAGAAACAATATTCCACTTTAGTTGTAGTGAGTGCAAGAATTGGTGGTCAGTCGCATTGGTACATATATCTGGTATGAGTGTCTATCCAGAAGGTAAGGCTTACTGTCCTCATTGCGGTAAGCAGTCAATAACAGAAAAGATCAACATGAAATAGCTAAGTACCTGTACGAGGAGTTGACCAGCTACTACTGCCCAACGGCGGTGAACATGCCAGACGGAACTTGAGGATATGGGTATTATGAGGGACATGGGGAGCGTGTGATAAGCTCAGAGCTACGCATAAGCCTGTCCCTTGCTATGCCCTCTTTATAATGTTATAATATTTAATCTTGGAGACATATGATAATACGAATCTACGAGTCAGGCAAACTAGACCTTGAGACAGTCGGAGACATGTTATGGCAAGCAGATGCTCAAGCCAACTTCCATCCAGACGCTCGCTGGATAAACTCATCATCATTCGGAACAGCACATAAAGGACGTATCTACAGGGAGTTCCTTGTCCGTTGGATTGGGCGAGAGGCCATCATTATGTGGCTCACCAGTAACCAGATTCTATTTGAAGTGGTATCTTTTGACATCCTTCAGGAGGAGGAAGAAGCCATCGAGGGAACCCTTTCAGGTAGGGACTTTACTGAACAACTCACCCACATGAACTAATGAACAGCCCTACAAACAAACACCGCCCACATTGGATGGAAGAGTATTCCGATGGCAGAAGTAAATGCGTATGTAAAAACTGCTCCCAAAGATTTGGTAAGGCTGGGGCACTTTCTTTAAAACAAAGAGAACAACAGGGGACATATGGTACATCCGGACATTAAGCTAAGTCACTCATCTTCCACATCATTTTGTTCAAAGCAACTATGGTACAAGAAGGTAGGTGGTGAAGCATTCAAGTATAACTTCTACTCAGGTGCAGGTACGCTGGTAGATGCAGGTTATGAAGCAGGTCTAAGGAACATCATGACAGGCATTCAGGGTTCCAATATCCGTAAGGACATGGAGCAAAAGCTGACCGACATGGAAAAAGCAATGGACTACGCTGACTACGTTAAGCTCACACAGTCTATGGACACACATGTTAGGGCAGTTGAGGATTACATGGGTTGGATAAACTATAAGCCTCTGGAAACACAGCACTTTTTCAATATTATCTTTGACGGTCATACCAGACGAACCACAGGTTACATGGACATTGTTGCCGAGAGGCAAAATTTGCCCCTCATTATAGATGTGAAGCGTCAGAGCAAGCCAGCTAAGAAGGCGAAGCGTGAATGGATCATGCAAGGCGCACTTTATGCATTAGTAATAATGCAGAAGAGAAACCTGACAGAGATACCAGCATTTGAGAATCATCTCATCATACCAGACCAACCTCCTGTCTTCCTGAAAACAGATTTAACATCAGAGCATTTGTTTATGGCCTACAATTTGCTTACTGAACTAAACACTAGGGTAGATAATGATTACTGGCCCTTGAATAGGTCACACGCCCTCTGCTCTCCAATGTGGTGCAATGTCTATGACAAGTGCCACTATGAGAACTTTGTAGGTGTGGATGAATTAGTTAAAAGGATTCAATGATAGACCCAAGACTAAACAATAGACTACGGATAATAGAGAAACATCTTGACCTTGCACTAGATCAACTGAAGGAAGAAAACAATGACGGAGCAAAGTACCTCATCTACAATGCCCTATCAACAGTCGGGCAACTCCAAGAAATCGTGGAGTACGAAGAGCAAAAAGCGTTTCGTCTCAGAAGAAGAGAAGGCGAGGAACAAGAGGGATAAACAGATTATAGCTAGGTTCAATGAGCTAGGCTATAAGAAGGGAGACAATGGTAATCTTCCTTGCTTTTGTGGCAAGCTGGACGAAGACACCGCATGGTGGATGTCCAACTGCAAAAGCAGAAGCAATCACCTATTCTGTCCAAGATGTACGGAACGAGTATTTGAACCAGAGATTAAGGAGACCCTAGACAAATTGCTAGGTCTCTGGAAAAAATACAAGTGGCGCATGTGGGAGGAGGGAAAGGTATCAATCAATCAACTATTAAGCAAAGGTAGTAATGCTTGAAAAATATAAAAGGGCAGTCGTGAGAAAGCCAGAAAAGTTAGTGATCGAGGGGGAAACAGGTGCGGGTAAGACAACCTTTGCATGTTCATCCCACACGAAAAAAGAACCAGTCTTTATTATCAACGCAGATGATGGCGGTGAGAATGTGTTTCATAAGACTGGCATTAACCTTATCCATGACTGTATTCCTACTGGTGATGTTAAGGAGAACGCAGACAAGTGGGATCAACTGATGGAGACACTTCGTGAGATAGCTGGCGAGAAGTCTGGCATCAAGCGTATCATCATAGACTCTGTAGACAAGGTGGAAATCCTTGCACAAGCTAAAACGTGTTCCCTTCACAAGCTATCCCATATCGAGGACATGGGTTATGGTAAGGGATTTGCTTATTCACGTGGTGAAATGCAGAAATTACTGAGTGGTCTCAACTACTTACGAGATACTCAGGACATCCAACCCATCCTAGTCTGCCATACGCAGGTCAGGACAATCAACAAACCTACAATGGAGCCTTACGACTCTTTTGTATTGAAACTTCACCGCTCTTTGTGCGGAGATATAATGGAGTGGGCAGATGTTATCCTGTTCGTTGCATTTGAAACCATAGTCAAGAAGATCGACTCTGGATTTAACAGGAAAGATAGCAGGGCAATTCAGTCAGGCAAACGCTTCCTGTACACAAGTGGTTCTATGGGCGTTGATGCCAAGAACCGATTTGATTTACCAGCCGAAATCCCAGCGGATTGGGATGAGTACCAGAGGTTAATAGCTAACTTTTGGGATGGCTCCTCAACTAAAACTCAGAAAACTCAGACACAAGGATAAATTATGGAAAACTCTGAATTAGCATTCTCAATCGAGGATGTACAAGAAACGCTAGACACAGAAACCAAGCGAGAACGTATAGAAGTTCCTGCTGGTGAGTATGTCTGTGAAATCAAGGCACCTCTGCCAGATGTCCGTCAGGATGCAAAGGGCCACAGTAAGATACTCTTGCCTATTGAGGTGTCAGGCAACCCTCAGTATGACGGTCAATGGCTCTTTGAAGCCATCTACATGAACAACCAGCACGATGAAGCTGGCAAGGTAAAGGATGGTATTTCCAAACGTAAAGTTGCCAGACTTGCCAATGCAGTTGGTCTTAAGTCCCTTACTAACCTTAGCGAGTTAGAGGGTAAGTATGTTAAGGTAGACTACGGCCCCAATAAGAACGGTTACAATGAACTACGTGAGGTCTCAGCATTCTCTGCTGAAGCACCTCCAAATGTTCTAACTCCCCCACCCGGAGCATTGGGGGCTGACATACCGTTCTAGGTAGGTAGAGGTCAACCGTTGAAAAGATACGCTCTGTCCTCTACTCAAGGCGGTCAGGTTACTCTCCTGTTGCCTGACCGTTCCTATCAGATCGAAACAATTCTAAAATACAAGACTAAAGACGGATACAGGGGTTGGGTAGTAAGAATACGCAACCTTGAAAATCCGTAGTACAACTCCTATATTTCAAGGTTCATAACTCAGGAATTACAATATGCAGTATGAAGCCATCCTACCGTGGCCTGTATCAGTCAATGCACTATACAAGGTCAGGGGGAAAGGGTTATACGTTTCTGCTAAGGGTAAGGCATTTAAGAATGCCTGTGGCATTATCTTTGCAGGTACTAAGATGGTATATGAAACGGAGAGAGTCTGGTTGGATATAGAGGTACATCCACCAGATAATCGGATACGAGACATATCCAATTTAATCAAGATAGTAGAAGATGCACTACCGTGGTTCAGAGACGACTCACAGGTAGATAAAATTAAAATAATCCGATGTGAAAAAGATCATCGAAAAAAGGGGTACATCATAGTTAAATGTGGGGCACTAAATGGAACAGATAAAACATGAGTATAAAGATGGTAATGGGAGACTTCTATATACAGTAGTAAAATTTCCCAACAAAGAATTTCGTAGACTACGTACAGATGTAACAGGCAAAGATGTCTGGAATTGGGACGGCATAAAGCAGGTTCCTTACAGATGGCCTGACATCAAGGATCACCGTGCAATCATATTTGTAGAAGGTGAGAAGGACGTAGACAATCTTCACGACATAGACCTTGTAGCTACAACCATAGCAGGAGGTAGCAATGCATGGTCTCCTCTCTTAAAGAAGCAACCAGACTTTCCAGAGAAATACTTTAGCGGCTTCGACCAAGTCTTTATCATTCCAGATAATGATGAGGCAGGTAAGAAGTTCGCACAAGAGACAGGTGAATACATACGTGAATATATCTCTAAGGTCTGGATAGTAAACATACCCAACCTAAGTAAGGGCGGTGATGTTACTGACTACCTATCTCATATTCCTAAAGAAAAACAGAAGGAATCCCTCCTAGCTCTCATTGAAGAAACCAAGACACCGTTTGTTCTTGAGGTCGCTAACTTAGACCTCAGCAAGTCATGGGACTTTGACAACCTAAATGTCGATGAATTCCTCACCGAGTCAGAACGGTCAGAAACAGTCAATAACATCAAGGAGGTACACGATAAGATAATTTCCCAACTCAAGGGGGTTTCGTGGTCAGGCACTACTGCCAATGCGATTTGCCCTACGCATGAAGATCGGAAGCCCTCCTTGAGTGTTACCCTAGAAGCAGATAAGATTCTGATGCGTTGTCATTCGGGCTGTGACATACGTGTTATCTGTGAGTCTTTGGGGGTAAAGGTAAGCGAGTTATTTACTCAGAGGTCAGTAGAACTTAAGCATCATCAGAGGACTCACGTTGTAGCTCCAAACCCTGAACATATGAAAGAGATATGTTCTTCCCTCCTTGACCAGAAGGAGCCAGAGGAATTTGATGACACTCACATGCCACCCATACTGCGTGACCATGTACGTGAAGCCTGTGAACTGACTGAGGCAAGCTCTGCCATCATCTATGGTACAGCGTTGTCCTGTCTTGGGGCACACGCAGGGATCAAGCTACTTATCAAACCACCCAATTACTTCATTTCCCTGTACGGTAACCTGTGGTTTCTATCCATATCAGAGAGTGGTTCATTTAAGACTACAGCACTTAACGCTGGCTCTGCTAGGTTGAAGGATCGTGAAGAGAAGATCATCTACGAAATTAGAGACATAGAAGCTAGGATGTCCTCATTACGAGGGAATGGTGCTCAGGATGATGATGATGAATTGCTAGAATCTCAGGGTGAGTTGGAGCGTTACAGGTCAATGAGGTGTGTACTTCCTAACAAGGCATCATGGGAGGCATGTATTGATCGTATTGATGAAACAGGCGGTGGAGTATGGCTCCTGTCAGAGTTTGGCGCATGGCTGGCAATGTTGGAATCAAACCATAACAGGGGATTCCGTCAGCACCTCACAGAGTTATATGATGTTCCCTCATACTTTGAGGATGTAACCAGAACCAGAGGTAGTAAGATACTCCAGTACCCATTCGTAGGCATCTCAGGGGTATCAACCATAGAATTTCTTCAAGGGCTACTAGGTAAGGATGATGCAGGGTCAGGCTTCTTAGCACGGTTCCTACTCTTTAAACCACCAGTAACGGACAAGGTTCCATATGCACTTCCTCATAAGAAAACAAAGATACAGGAACTACATTCCTACAGATTATTGTCTGAGATATATAATCAACTCGACAATATTTCCGTTCCCATGGAATATAGTATATCGCCATCTGCTCAGAAGATATTTGAGGACTACCATAATGATATGTTCTCTCGTTTCCAAGAATCTAATGACGGTACCAAGTCCATACTAGACCCATTCCTCAAGAGATGGTCGCCTAGTGTACTGAAATCAGCGATACTTTTCCAATATTTATTAGACAGCGACAGTCAAACCATAAGTGAACCAGCAGTTATGGGAGGGATTTCGTTATCCCTTTACGCAGAAAAATGTACCAGATACCTGTTTGACAGGGAGCTAGGAGAAAGCGTCCATCAGAACAAGCAGAGGAAGGTGATTGAATATCTAGCTGGTAGAGGAGGATCAGTTACAAGGCAAAGGATAATAGCTTCCAGATTACTTGATGGTGGTCATAATGAGTACGACTATGTCCTGTCTTCTCTTGAGCAGTCAGGCAAGCTATTCATGGAAACAACGGACGGTAAGGTAACAAAAAATTCAAAAATAGTATTAACGGAGAACAACAAATGAATGAAACACAATCTGACCTGATTGCACAAAGCAGGGATCGCATAGTAGGACACAGGCGTATAGAAGGCGAGATAGGGCCAATAAAAATACCTAAGAGGACTGTTCCTAAAACATTACCTACACAATATCAGCAGTTTATCCACCTCTCACGTTACTCCAGATGGAACTATGACCAGAAAAGACGAGAGACATGGGAAGAGACTGTAGATAGATACTTTCGCTTCTTTAAGGAACACCTGAAGGACAACTATAATTATAAGTTTAAGGAGCAAGACATAACTGAATTAAGGGAAGCCGTTCTTTCCCTGCAAATTATGCCGTCAATGAGGTGTCTAATGACCGCAGGTTCTGCATTGAAAAAAGAGAACGTAGCCGGATACAACTGTGCCTATGTACATGTTGACAGCATCCGCTCCTTTGACGAGATACTGTATGTCCTCATGAACGGTACAGGCATAGGATTCTCCGTTGAGAGACGTTACACAGAGAAACTACCTATTGTCCCATTTGAGCTACACGACACAGATACCACCATCATTGTTGCAGATTCAAAGTTAGGATGGGCTAGAGCATTCAAGGAACTGGTAGCACTCATCTACTCAGGACACATACCCAAGTGGGACTTGTCCCATGTCAGGGAAGCAGGGTCAATACTCAAGACCTTTGGCGGGCGGGCTAGTGGGCCTGAACCGTTAGAGAGTCTATTTAAGTTTACCATTAAGACTGCACAGGAAGCAAAGGGCCGTAAGCTGAAACCCATAGAATGTCATGACATAGTCTGCAAGGTAGCAGAGGTAGTAGTAGTAGGCGGTGTCAGACGGTCAGCCCTGTTAAGCCTGAGCGACATTGATGATGATGAGATGCGCCATGCCAAGTCAGGAGCGTGGTTCCATGAGAATCCTCAGAGGGCATTGGCAAACAATTCAGCCAACTACCATGACGAACCATCCACAGGTACATTCCTCCGTGAGTGGACTGCCTTGTATGACAGTAAGAGTGGTGAGAGAGGAATCTTCTCCTCAAAGGTATCTGCTCTACAGGCTCAGAAAAACTCTGACAGGCTCGTAGATCAAGAGTTGTATTCTTTTGGCACTAACCCCTGCTCTGAGATAATATTGCGCTCACGGCAGTTCTGTAATCTTTCTGAGGTAGTTGTACGATCTGAGGATACAATGACAGACATTGGAAGGAAAGTTAAATTGGCTACAATGCTAGGTACAATTCAGTCAACCCTCACTAACTTTAAGTACCTATCAAGGGACTGGCGTAAAAACTGTGATGAAGAGCGACTTTTGGGCGTAAGTTTGACAGGTATCATGGACAATACTCTGACTGCCAACCCAAAACCTGAGAACCTACAGCACCTCAGAGAGATAGCTGTGCATACAAATGAGGCACTTGCACAAGAAATAGGCATTAACCCAAGTGCATCCATTACCTGTGTTAAACCATCTGGAACAGTATCACAACTGGTAGACAGCGCAAGCGGTATACACTCACGGCACTCCCCCTACTACATTAGGCGAGTACGTATGGATACTAAAGACCCTATGACTGCATACATGAAGGACTTGAAATGGATATGGGAACCAGACCACACTAAGCCAAATGAAACCGTTGTGTTCTCATTTCCTGTCAAGAGTCCGAAGGGTAGCATTACAAGGGAGAAGCGTTCAGCCCTCCAACAGCTTGAAGTATGGGCCTTATACCAAGAGCATTGGTGCCAACACAAACCATCAATCACTATCACGGTTAAGGAAGAAGAGTGGTTAGAAGTAGGAGCATGGGTCTTCAATAACTTTAAGACCATGTCAGGCGTGTCATTCCTGCCACATACTGATCACTCATACAAACAGGCTCCTTATGAAGACTGTGACAAGAAAACATTCAACGAATTAAACAACATGATATGTGAAGCAGACTGGTCTACTCTAACTCAGTACGAGGAAGAGGACTACACGGTAGCTAGTCAGGAACTAGCCTGTTCAGCAGGATTTTGCGAGGTACTATGAAACATAAACTAGAAACAGTAGAGGAATTTCTGAAGAGGGGAGGTAAGGTACTACAACTGCCTGAAGAAATGGAGTGGCCTATTATACCATTGGAGGAAAAGACTAGACTTAAATCTGCCGTGGAGACATTGGATTATGAGCGAGATCACAGACCTGAGAGATATTAGATTATCAAGGATGTCACCAGACGAGTTAATAGTTGATTCTATTGAGTCGATTGCTGACCATTTAATTCGGATAAACAGTACCCTGAAGAATGTTACAGAGAGGCTCTGTACTGTTGAGCAGACTGTTTCTTCTCTCTCAGGAACTTCTCCCTCTCACGAAGAAGGGTTGCAGGAGGAGTGCTGATTTTTATTTTCTCCCTGAACTCTTCCTGAGATTTCATAATCTTTTTACCCCATTTCTTGCCCTCCTTTTTAATCTCATCCATATCCATTTGCATCATAAGCATGTTGGTCAGTTCCCTTTTAGCTCTATATATCAGCTTGTTATGCTTTGAATACTCCCACCGTAAATGTTTATTCCTTCCTTCTGGAACAGCAATAGGTGTTATGTTCATACCAAACATCCTACCAACAGCCTGACCTTTAGTAAACTTAGCTTCACCGTCCTTGGCTAATGCTCCTGTAAAGGCATCCTTTAATCTTTTTATAGCTCCATATCCTTCCCCCGGCCCCTGCCATATGCCGTGTA
>Ga0302123_10002583_pt1 | contig 12282 bp, 15 predicted proteins | sample CB21_321_MG_FD_203109 | JGI IMG/M metagenome (GOLD analysis project Ga0302123, IMG submission 203109) | Marine microbial communities from Western Arctic Ocean, Canada - CB21_32.1 | ecosystem: Environmental > Aquatic > Marine > Oceanic | place: Canada: Western Arctic Ocean | collected 2017-09-28 | reverse complement strand
GGTCTTGAATGAGGAACGCCAGTTACCCTGCGCGGTGGCGGAGTTGACGACGTTTTTGCGGGCGAACATCGACGGCTTGTTCGAGGTTGTGATTGTCGATAACGGATCGACCGATGGAACGTGGGCCGTGGCGGAACGCTTGGCGGCGCGGCATCCGGAAGTGCGGGCGATGCGCTTGGCCAAGCGGGGCCGGCATACAAGGCCCTGAAATTGACGCAAAATTTATTTGAAAAAAATTGACAAAAGTGCTTGCAAAAAAAAAACAGGCGGCGTTAATTTGCGTTTCAGCAATCAGGTACAGGGTGGAACCCCGCCAGAATTATGGAGCAGAATCTGAATAATTTGAGATCGCGCCTCAGGCAATGTGGTGCCTATCATTATCTCACGCTTGACTGCGGTCGATTCGTGGGTAGGCGAGACGGTCGAACTGTTCAAGGCTTTCATCGAAAGACCGGAGGATGCGTACTCACAGCTAAGATCAGGGGAATTACCCCCTGATACTCAAAACAAGGTAGTCCTATGTATCAGAGATTCTTTGTCGTTTCAACCATTGTACTGCTTGTAGCTACGGGTGTCAGCAAGGTCTTTAGTGCTTCACAACCCACATTGATTCTGGAGTATCGCGATCCCGTGTTTTATTTTATAAACAGCCGCCACATTATGTGGTTGGCAGGTGGACTCGAAGTTGCGTTGGCTGTTTTTTTGTGGTGTCGTCGAAACTCCGAAATTGTTTTCCCTGTCATAGGAACACTTGCTGCCGTCCTGATTATCTACCGTTTGGGAGCTTATTGGACAGGGCACAAGAGCGGCGGCGACTGTGGCTATCTTGGAAATGCTGCTCAATGGTTGGTTGGTGACCCGGCGTACCTCAACAAGCTTTCGCTCGGGATTCTGGCTTATTGGGTTTCAGGACTGGTTCTTTGGGCCGCAGGCAAATGGCGGCGGACAGCGAATCTAAAGGCGGCGGCCTTAGGCTTGGCTCTACTGCTGGCCATGAGTGGCGTGGAGAGGGGGTTGGCAGGCCAACTTTGTAAGAACCCTGTGATCGGGGCGTTTAATGTCTTGTCGATTACCCCATACCCCTTGGCTCTTAAGCAATCTCAATTTCTCAAATCCGCCACGAGTGCTCGTTGGCGGTCGGAAAACAAAAACAAAACCTATAAACCATGAAAAGAATGAACGATGTTATAATGAAGAAAATAATGCTATTGTTTGTCGGAGTAACCGCTCGCTTGGCGGTTGTCGCAGCCCTTCTTCTTACGGCTGGCTACCCGCTTCACGTGGGGGCTCAAACCCAAGACCGTAAATGCACACCTGAGCCTACGGAAAACGATGATTGCAAGGGCGATGCTTCGTGTATAGGCTTTTGTGAAGGATACGACTATTCTGGGCCATGTGCCAATTGCCGCATAAGCGAGGGATTGGTGTGTTACATGTACTCTCCCACCACATATGTTACGAAGACTACCTATCGGGGGAATTGTGAGATCGCATATGGCACAAACCTATGTCATTGTGATTTCGATGTCAAAACCTCTCCGAATCTTGGCACTATAACCATTGCTTGTCGCTGCAATCCATGATGGAGGTTAAGGCGAGACAAAGCGGCGCTTACAGCACGGAAGTGCAAGGGGCCGCTTGTATCGGCTTACATTTTGTGTGAAGGGATTTTACCTTTATACCTACTTACGAAACTAGGAGCCTCGCATGCCGTTAGGCAGCTTATATAAAAAATTATTAAATTTGTAGATTTAAATTCTTACGTGTCTTTCTGGAAGAAGGGCTGCTGTCGTCTGCTCCTTGCAGTGGGACCGTTTGTTGGCATAGCAGCGCTGGCTCCAGGAGCCCGCGCTGAGTACATTTCGCTACAGGGGAAAATGGACCTGACATACCTCAACCAAAGGAGTGAAATGCAAGTGAAGCAAACTCGACAATTTAAGGTCTCACTGGACAAGAACCAGTGGTTCATGCGAGTTCGTTTTGATCCTGATACTTATACGGAAATATGGGGGTACGATGGGGATACTTATTCTGCTACGTATGCACCGTATGGTGAGGACAAGGATCTAAATAGAGATGACCTGCCGGTCGGGGTGAGAAATGGTGGCCCGGCATCCGTTTGGCCCTATCAATTTCCTCCGGATGAAGGAGGGGGCTTTATGGTGCCTTGGTTAGCATTCTGTTCGTTCTCCTTTTCTGCGGAGAATCCTGATGAGGATATTCCGGAGCCTGGGGCTCCAGCCAGCATGTATCCCGTAGCTCACATTTGTGAGGCGAGGGCGCGTTTTCTGCCTGGGCGCCTTAAATTGCCTTCCAGCGTGACCTTTACCACGGAAACCGAACGCCTCCGTGTGGCAGGCCAGCATCCGATGTTGCGCAAGGAAATTATGTCCACCCGAGAGGTGAATTCCCGATTGAAGGATTATCGGAGAATTTATCCCCCGGGACTGGTGATGGGGGAGTACAATGCGCTGACTACAACTAATCTTTCAGGGGTTGTGATTCCTTTAACGTTTGAATACAAAAATTACTCCCTGCTAAAATCGCCCGTTAAGGCTGGGGAAACTCAAGTTGGGAACACGAACACTTATTTGTCTGTGCATTATCAGGGCACCGTTAGTCGGGTCGAAACTGTTGCCGGAGAGTTCCCGGCAGTTGAATTCAAACGTTGGATGTCGGTCGCCGACCACCGGCTCAATGACAGAGAGTTGAATATCGACTTGGTAAATTACTGGATCACCAATGGGGTGTGGCAAACAGAGGTTACGGATGACATGCGCGTCTTGCTGGAGGCGCGTCGGGCCGAGGCTCGAAAAAAGCGGCGCAAATTACTAGCCAAACGTGTGGGTATCATGCTGGCCATGGCCACTGTCGCCCTCGCCCCTGTAATCATCTATTTGCGTCGACGGAAAAAGGCCACCCAAGCTGCCGTCGCGTGAGATTCCAGTAACGCTTGTTTAGTTGGAGGAGCTTTTGGCAGTCTTTCATCGCTTTGAGTTGATCCTCTGTGGGAGTGAAAGTCCATTTTTATCGATTGTCGTGGATTCAGTGGGTCTGTTTACACAGGCTTGCATCGGCGTTTTTGCTTCTCTTCGTTTTGTCCGGCTCCACTCTGTTTGACCCCTTGCTGGCGCTTGGCGGAAGCGGCCAAGTGCCGCACGCCTCCTCCGGGATTGCATGGGACAACCCATTAATGGGCTGGGATGCCTTCCACTACCTGCATTTGGCGAGGGAGGGGTATACCCCGAACCACCGTTCCAATGCGTTTTATCCACTCTGGCCGTTATTAATTCGCTTAGGTAGCTTTTTCACCTTTGGCGATTTGGCGGCTTCCGGTTGGCTCTTGGCCAATTTATTCTCAGTATTGGGCGCGATGGCTTTTTACCATTTGGTGGCTCGGTTGCGCGGGGAGAAAGTGGCCTTTTGGGCGGTGGCCGTGTGGTTGGCGTTTCCGGGGGCGGTGTTCCTTACGTTTATTTATACCGAACCACTTTTTTTTCTGCTATCAATGGTGTTTTTTGATGGGATCTATCGGAAAAGGCCGTGGCAAATTGTGGTAGCTGGATTATTCCTGCCGATGACCCGGGCAGTAGGCATCTTCTGTCTGGCTCCACTGGGCTGGATGCTTTTGAGGGGGCGATTGCCCCGTTGCCAATGGCCGCTGATCCTCGCGCCGCTATGCGGCTATGCTGCCTATTTCGGAATCATGTATGCCTATACGGGCAATCCTTTCGCTGGTTTTGAAGCTCAGCAGCATTATCCCAATAAGCCTTCCATCGCGAATATTTTCGATATTCCCGCCATCTGGAATGCGTTTTTAAATGTAGGACAATTTCATGGGCTGACTGACTCGGCACTTGATCGTGTGTTGTTTCTGATTTTTATCGCTTGTTTGCCTTTTATTTGGCGCCTGGATCAGTCGTTGTTTTTTTATAGTGTGGGGGTTGGCTTGATACCGGCCATGTCCAATTGGTTTTTTTCCTATACCCGGTTTATTATGATGTGCTTTCCGGTTTTTATAATACTGGGAATCGGCATTAGTAGGTTGGAGAGGGGGTGGTTGCGATGGGGCGTGTTGGCGATCTTCGGGATACTGCAATTTGTTTTGTTGTGGCGTTACGCTAACTTTCGATGGGCGGGGTAGATTAGTTTCAAGTTTTCAGTTTCAAGTTTTTGAACCGCGAATGGAGGCGAATGAAAAACAGACACGGATCACACGGATGAACATGGGTTTTTAACCACGAAGGGCACGAAGGAGGAGAAGGGCCGACCGCGAATGGATGCGAAGTGTTTTTTTGAAAATGAATGAGTTTGGGTTATTTTTGGTGGCGGGGACGGCGACGACAATGCTGGATTTGTTAGTCTTTAATGGGCTGGCGGGGCGCTTGGCTTGGCGGCGTGTTCCGGCGAGCTGTGTCTCGACCAGTGTCGCGATGACGTTCAGTTTCAGTGTCAACCGGCTATGGGTGTTTGGGGCCGGGGCCGGCTCGTTGGGACCGCAGCTTGGGCTTTTTCTGCTGGTCACTGGCAGTTCGTCGTATCTGCTGCAAAACGGGATCATCCATTGGCTGAGCCATCGTTGGTTGTGGCCGGGGCGGGTGATGTGCCAACTCGCCGGGAAGACCGAGCGGCTGCGCGGGTTGGGGCGCGATTTCGTGGAGCGCAACACGGCCAAGGCCATCGCGATCGGCGCTGGGCTGTTGTGGAATTTTTTCGGCTACAAATATTTTGTGTTTGAATGAGGGGCAGAGGCGCATGAAGTTGAACATCACATTGCCGGTCTTGAATGAGGAACGCCAGTTACCCTGCGCGGTGGCGGAGTTGACGACGCTTTTGCGGGCAAACATCGACGGCTCGTTCGAGGTCGTGATTGTCGATAACGGATCGACCGATGGGACATGGGCCGTGGCGGAACGCTTGGCGGCGCGGCATCCGGAAGTGCGGGCGATGCGCTTGGCCAAGCGGGGCCGGCATACAAAGCCATGAAATTGACGCAAAATTTATTTGAAAAAATTTGACAAAAGTGCTGTCAAAAAAAAACAGGCGGCGTTAATTTGCGTTTCAGCAATCAGGTACAGGGTGGAACCCCGCCAGAATTATGGAGCAGAATCTGAATAATTTGAGATCGCGCCTCAGGCAATGCAGTAAAGCTGGGGTGTTATGCGTGCTTGCTCTGTTCCTGTTGGTGGAGGGAAGAACCGAGGAACCGCCAGAGGGCAAGTATCTCGCCACTGCTGATGTTGAAGAGGATCAGGGGGGTTCAGTAATACAGAACCAACCCACACTCCGGGAACTGCTTTCCTCCCCGCCGTGGATCAAGAAGATCGTGTTTAAGCGGTCCGGAAACTACTTCCCAATTGTGAAACCAATGAATCCTCCAAATGCAACTGAACATATCATTGTTACGACTCCTGGATATCCCACATTCGAAGGGGCACTGCAGATGTCGGGTTTTTATTTGAGACACTTCTCTGGCTGCGCGCACTATTACAGAGACTTAACTCCGGAAGGGAAAGTCATTTTTGATAATCCGGAAAAAGGCTTGGAATTAATTTTCGGAGAGTCCAAGGAACAATATTGGTCATTGGCCAGCGGGCATGATAGAATCAGTTTTTGCTATAAGGATCCCAAGCTGGGAGGAAGCCCTAAAAACGGCAGGCAGGCAATCGCCGGTTGGAAGCTTAAGGTGCTGAATGAGATCCGGCAGTTTGGGCTGGAACATGCGGGGAGGTGCGACTTGACATGGATCGGCAGGGAGCAATTCAGGGGGAGATCTGAAAAGCTAGGGGCCATTTCTGGAAAAATCGTGTTAAGGGATGATCAGGAGCGCCCAGTGGAACTCCACTATTGGCCTGACGACAACTCAGATGGCGTAGTGAGGGTCAACTATTCATACCGCTCCAATGGAAGCATACCGCATGTGTTTACAATTCGGGGAGCGGATGAATATATAAACAACGACTTTATTAACTCCCTGAACCCAAACAGAAAGACGCCTAAGAAGATACTGACCAACATTATTGAGTACATAGAATTGGGATTTGATGAATCGCATCCCCAAGGCTACAAGCCCAGCGATTTTCGGAAGATCACCGGCCCATTGAAATCGCTCGCCGTCAGTTCCAACGGCTTAGTATACCTGATTCAACAAAATGGAGACTGGGCGAAACTGGATCAAGATCCGCCCAACTGGGATAAATTGCGGGAAGCTAGTGACAACTCGCCCTACCGTTGGACATTAGTTGTTGTTGGTTTTTTTTGTCTTTCCGCCGTTGTCATTATTAGGATGAGGTGGCGAAAAAAAACGGTATCACGTAGTAATAAACCATAGTAATGAAAAAACATGTAAATACAATGATCGCAGCCATTATGGCTATGTTTGCAACCACAGCAATCGGAACAGTGTGCTGGAAAAACTCCACCATTCCTTGCCCTGGTTCAATCGAAATTGCAGGAGCCACATGCACCTTATCGGGGGACAGTGTTATAAAATACCCCTTTGTAGATCAAGCCTCACAAGCGGAGTATGGAAGAATAGGTTATCAGTCAACGACCAATAGGTATTGTGATTATATTTGTAATGGCAGTCCGTATGGCCCTGTGTATTATGGTGCTCAGAACTCAGGAGCCACATGTAGGGGTACTTCCGGCAGTAGCTAGAGGAAGAGCGACGACTGTTGAGAGTGTCTCCTGTTGGAGACACTCTTTTTTCGACCGAACTACAACCATCATCCAAGTTGTTATGTACCATATGAGTTGGCAAACGATCGCCGCAGTTCTCCTATTGTCACTGGGTTCGCTCAAGATGGTAGGTGTGATTATGGGCTGGGTGAATCCAAAGGCTCCCGGGTTCTTGCTCGACCCGGTGATGCTCGCTTGGGTAATGGGTGTGCTGGAGGTGTCCCTCGCTGTTCTCATTCGCTTCTGCTTGCCGAGAGTAGCAGGGGCCGCTGTCTTGGCTGGCCTTGGATTTGTTTTCATATTCTACCGAGGTGTTGAGGGCATCTTCGTGCAGCCCGGCGGCGGGTGTCCCTGTTTGGGAGGGATTACCTCGGTGGCACCTTGGCTGCGGGCTTTTGAACAGCCGCTGTTGACGGCGCTTGCATTATTTCTGCTGCTCTTTGGAGCTTGGGCTTACTTGTGGGAGTCATCATTCATCAAGAAATCAAGCGCCTAGTTCGCTGGCGGGGCTGGCCCTTGACAGCAAGTCTGGGATTGCTTTTGGTCATCGCCTTGGTGGCACCCTTGGAGGAGGGAATCGCGATTGGCGGAGACGACAGCTTCGAGTTGGGCAAATCTCTGCTTTTGGCTCGCGATCCGGGGCTGGCGGATCGGATGTGGAATGACCAGCCTTGGCTTCACACATTGCTGACGGCTCGCCTGTTCCGCCTGTTGGGGGAGCATGCGGCCATTCCACGGGTGTTCACCCTGCTTTCTACCGCTGCGCTTCTATGGGCGCTGTGGTGGCTGGCGGGCTTGGCTTTTCACCGGGATCGTGGGCTGGGCGCTTTGGCAGGAGGCGTGGCGGGTGTCTTATATTTGACGGCTCCTGAGTCCTCCATCCTCGCTTGCTCGGCAATGATCGGCCCGCCCGCCTTATGTTGGGCAATGGTCGCGGCAGCGATTGGCTTGGGAACAAGTCCGAACCGCCAGCACCGGCAAACCCTTCTTTGGGTTGGGGTTGGGGGCATCCTGGCCTGTGCTGCACACGTCAAACTGACGGCATTGATCGTTTCTCCCGCCTTAGTAGCCAGCCTATTTGTGGGGCGCCCCGGGAAAAGCACGCTGACATTCCTAGCCGCCTTGTGGGGTGGGTTTGTTACTGTGTTTGTTGTGATTGCTCTCTCCTCCCCATCATTTTCTTTTCAGGACTTGTGGGGGTCCCATCAACAGGCGCGTTCGGAATACCTGCAAGCGAGCGGGCAGGAGAATGGGTTTGAGTTGCGCTGGTTGTTTCAGGTGCCGGCCCTGCTGGCAGCGGCCTTGGCGGGATTGGTGGTGTCCGTGCGACGAGGGTTTTCGGTGTTTACTGTGTTTACCATCTGCTTGCTGATGACTGCGGTCTGTATTGCATTCTTTCAGCGGCCATACTGGCAGTTTTATCTGTTGCAATTATACGTGCCATTGAGCCTGCTTGGTGGGGTGGGGATGGTGGTCTTGCTGCGGAGTGCCCTGAAGCCGCTACGGCTGGGAGCCAGCCAAAATGGCCATTCGGTCTCCGGAGGGCACGCTCCGCTTGTGGGTGCAGCGGCCTGCGCGATGGTGGCGCTGTGTCTGGCATTCATCCCACCCTCTTTCACAAAAGACCTGCGACTTTTACGTTCTGCACCACTGGCTTCCGAGGACTCAGCGAGTCTAGTGATGCGAGAGTACGCATCACGGACCCAATGGTGTTATGCAAGGGGTTATAATCTGGCGAGGGCATTCCATGCGGGATTGATGATTCCGCCGGAATTGGCGGTTGTGAGTAAAAAGCGATTTATGATCGGGGGCATCACCGAGAAGGAAGTGCTGGAGACGGTAAAACAGTATCAGCCGGAACAACTGCTGCTTGGTTCCCGTGAAGTGCAGGATGAGCAATGGCAACAATGGGTGCAGGCAGAGTATGTCCTTGTCTACTCAGCCTCTGGGGAACAACTTTGGGTCAGCAAAACTTTGAACCCCAAGAGCCTTCCCGAGAAGGAAGAACGCGTGAAGCGTTTTGGATTGTAATCAACGACAACTAACGGGGTTGTTTTTAGTGGCGGGGATAATGCCGCCGCCGAACTGGTTTGTATTTGAATGAGGGGCAGAGGCGCATGCAGTTGAACATCACATTGCCGGTCTTGAATGAGGAACGCCAGTTGCCCCGCGCTGTGGCGGAGTTGACGACGTTTTTGCGGGCAAACATCGGCGGCTCGTTCGAGGTCGTGATTGTCGATAACGGATCGACCGATGGGACATGGGCCGTGGCGGAACGCTTGGCGGCGCGGCATCCGGAAGTGCGGGCAATGCGCTTGGCCAAGCGGGGCCGGGGCCGGGCATTGCGGGAGGCGTGGCAGTCCAGCCAAGCGGACGTGCTGAGCTACATGGATGTCGATTTGTCAACCGGCTTGGAGGCGTTCCCGGCGCTGGTCGCGGCCGTGGCGGAGGGGCAAGCCTCGGTGGCGGTGGGATCGCGCCTGATGCCCGGCTCGAGGGTGGAGCGCTGCCTGAAGCGGGAAGTCATCTCGCGGTGTTACAACGGGTTGGTGCGGGGGATGTTTCGGGTGGGCTTTTCTGACGCGCAATGCGGCTTCAAGGCGATCACGAGAGCGGCGGCGCGGGAACTGGTGCCGTTGGTGGAGGATAACGGCTGGTTTTTTGACACAGAACTGTTGTTGGAGGCGGAGCGGCTAGGGCATCGGATTGTGGATGTGCCGGTGGAGTGGCGGGAGGACGCCGACAGCCGGGTGCGTGTGGTGGCGACGGCGTGGGGGGATTTGAAAGGGCTACTGCGCATGCGCTGGCGTCGGCTCGTTGGGCCGGGAGGCTGCCGGTGACGACCCGACGGGTGGTTGTTTTCACGCGCTTGGCCAAGTTTTTTACGGGTTGCAATAGGAGTGGCGAGGGGTACCTTCTCCGGACGTGACGCCAATGGCTCCCCATTTATCCGGGCTGGTTTGCGCTGCGCTGCTTGGCCTGATCGGGGCCGGATGTCAGGCGCTGCAGCAGGTCGATTGGGATGGGCGCATCGGCCAGTTCAGTTACGAAGAGGCTGTGGCGGAACTGGGCAGGCCGGACGGGGAAACAAAACTCCCGGGCGGCATGCGCCGGGCCGAATGGATTACCAACACGGGCTCGTCGATTTCCTCGCCGGTGGCAAGGGGTTGATGGTGATCCACGCGGGCGTGGCCAGTTTTCGACAATGGCCGGAGTACGGCAAGATCATCGGTGCCCGGTTTGAGAATCACCCCTGGAATGCAGGTTCCACTATCACGTTGAAGATCGAGGATTCCTTGCACCCGTTATCTCTGGCCTTTCCAACCTCGCGTTTCGAAGTCACAGACGAAATCTACCAGTTCAAGGAATTTGACCGCCGAAAATTGAGAGTGCTTTTCAGCATCGACACCTCGGGCTTGAACCTGAAAAACAAGGCAGGTATACGCCGAACGGATGGCGACTTTGCTTTGAGCTGGATTAAAGATTACGGAAAGGGCCGGGTGTTCTACTCAGCCTTGGGACATCAGCACGATATTTTTTGGGACAAAACCATACTGCAGCACTATCTCGATGGAATCCAGTACGCTCTCGGCGATCTTCCCGCGACCGCTGAGTCTATACCAGCACCCAAGCAGGAAGCCCGGTCCGATTAATGCGAAGAATAAGTTTGGAACGACTCCTTTGCATTATGCGTCTATGATGGGCCACAAGGAAGTCGCCGGACTGCTAATCACCAACGGTGCGGATGTGAATGCGAACAGTAATATTGGGGCTTCTTTGCATATTGCGGTTTTCAAAGGCCACAAGGAAATCGTCGAACTACTTATTGCCGCCGTGCGGATTTGAATGCGAAGGGTGATGACGGCATAACACCGCTAGATTTGGCCAATGGCGAAACCGCAGACCTCCTCCGCAAACACGGCGGCAAGACGGGTGAAGAATTGAAAGCTGAAGGGAAGTAGTCACTGGAGGCCACCACCACCATCTCCTGCCCTTTTTGCAGCTCGGACACCCTCGTCATACTGGACGGGACGGATGGAGAACTTGACTTGGTGTCCGACTGCGAAAACTGCTGCCGACCAATCAATGTAAAGGCAACCGTCGAAGGAGGACAGGTGGTGGGTGTGGAGGCTGGGTGAGCTTTATGACACAATTCCCCCTTGCTCCCCAATTGCTGCTACTCTAGGCTCTTCCCCGTGCATCAGGAGCGCTCCTTCGGGGGTGCGGCAACCTGGCTAGGAGAAGCTAAGGTGCCTTGATCAACAACCCGTTGTTGTTGGTCGATGTGCGAGGCCCAAAGAAAGCCTCGAACAGAATAACTCCGTGGGATTTAACCGCCACTCTGATGCAAGAGTCTGGTGGTTTTTTTTGTCCCAACCTGATGCGTTTAACCGAAAGGAATAACGCATATGAAACAGTCAACATTGTCGATCCGGGTTAACCGGAAGAACGCCAACCATCACCTCTGGAACAATAACGGCAAGTGGTGGTGTCACCTCACGGCACATAAGCCGGACTACACGGCTGAACGCCACCGAGTCCCTCTACACACCCGGGACATAGCGGAAGCCCGTCAACGTCGGGACAAGCTCTTAGCAGAGTGGACAGGCGAAGTCTTCCGAAAGGGGGTGACATCATGAAGCGCTACCGAGGCATCAAATACAGCTTTCGCCCCAAGTCCTACTGGGATGAAGACAACGTCCTTCAAGCACTTCTTCGTGACGTCAAAGGAGCTGAACGTCGAAAGATGATCAAGGCCTACTATGATCAGGGAAACTTCCTGGAGCTGGAAGAGTCGTTCACCAAGGCCAGTCTTTCGGACGAGGAACGATATCGCCTAGCAAGCATCCACCCGATGTTCATGGGCGGCGAATACTTGCCGGACTGTAACTCCAACGAAACCGAGATCGCTCGAGTCACACTACGATCCACCATGCAGGATGTCATCAGCATTCGAGCCAAGGAGGAGGACGGAGAACTCCATTATTCAGTGACCGACGAGTACGACGATCACGAATTCAGGCTATGGAGGGATTCCAGCCTTGAGCCGTTTAGCTTGAAGGATCTGATAGAGTTTCTGGATAAGTCGAGCCAAGGCATTGGGTATCCAGGAGGACTCTCCTTGGCTTACAACAACTCCAATGCAGATTCAGGATTAGATCGTGAGAGCCTAGAAGACTTCACGACAATCAGTTCGGAAATCTACTCGCACCTGGAGGAGCACTATGATCGTGTTTTTGCCGATTGGGTTGCGGAAGAACAAGAAGAGGAGGTAGTCCGGTGAAGCAGCAAAAGCTGGAAGGAAATGAGAAGTTTAGGGCAGCCAAATTATGGGTGAAAGCAGTTTAGGGGTTGGGCTTCAAAAACACGAAAAGGGTTTGTATCGATTTAGGGTACATTTAGGGGAAACCTTTTCCAATTATTGCCCTACATTGCACCGTCTCCTCAAAAAACTAAAATCCAGAAAACTTTAATAAAAACAGGCATAAAACAGAGAAAAACTGGAGCGGGTGAAGGGAATCGAACCCTCGTGTCAAGCTTGGGAAGCTTGCGTTCTACCATTGAACTACACCCGCACTTAAGGGGACACGAAGTTTCCGG